>Ga0209878_1000042_pt1 | contig 14165 bp, 15 predicted proteins | sample GWRWN1_40_50_FD_187235 | JGI IMG/M metagenome (GOLD analysis project Ga0209878, IMG submission 187235) | Riverbed sediment microbial communities from areas with no vegetation in Columbia River, Washington, USA - GW-RW N1_40_50 (SPAdes)... | ecosystem: Environmental > Aquatic > Freshwater > River...
CTCGACACCGGCGCACAGCCGCCCCTTCGTCGAGCCCACGTCCGTTACGGTCACGCCGGCTCCGGCCTCGAGCACTGCGCCGACGTCTTCCGCGAGCCTTGCGACGGGTGTCGCGACGATGGCGAGTTCGGCTTCCTCGACTGCTGCGACGAGGCTTCCCGCCGCGAGGTCGACCGCCCCCCGCTCGGCCGCGACGGCGAGAGCATCCGGATCGGCGTCGTAGCCGGACACGTGCTCGACCCCCGCCCGCTTGGCGGCGAGGCCGACGGAGGCGCCGATCAGGCCGGTGCCGACGATCGCGAGCCGGCGAAGCGCCACGTTACGCGTCGACGGCGTCGGCGGCCCGGCCGGGGTGGCGCATCAGCTCTGCCACCCGGAAAGCGAGGTCGAGCGACTGGCGCGCGTTCAGGCGCGGGTCGCAGAGCGACATGTAACGCGAGGAAAGCTGCTCCTCGAGGACGGCCTCGGAGCCGCCGAGACATTCGGTCACGTCCTCGCCCGTGAACTCGATGTGAACGCCTCCCGGCCAGACGCGCTCCAGCCTGCAGGCCGCAAAGAAGCCCTCGATCTCGTCCATGATCGCGTCGAAGCGGCGCGTCTTCACGCCCGACTCCGTCTTGAAGACGTTCGCGTGCATGGGATCGCACGCCCAGACGACCGGATGCTCCGCCTCACGCACCGAGCGAAGCAAGGGCGGCAGAAGCTCGAAGACCTGCTCGGCTCCCATCCGCGCGACGAGCGTCAGGCGACCGGGAATCCGCTCCGGATTCAGCCGCTCGCAGAGCTCGAGCGCCTCGTCGGGAGTCGCCGTGGGCCCGAGCTTGACGCCGAGCGGATTGTGGACGCCGGAGAAGAACTCGACGTGCGCCCCGTGCGGGTCACGCGTGCGCTCGCCGATCCAGAGCATGTGCCCTGAGCAGCAGTACCAGTCGCCCGTGGTGGAGTCGCGCCGCGTGAGCGCCTCCTCGTAGTCGAGGACGAGACCTTCGTGACTCGTCCAGACGTCCACCTGGTGGAGCTTCGGCTCAGAGACGACGTCGATGCCGCACGCGGCCATGAAGCGAAGCGCCCGCTCGATCTCCGCCGCCAGCTGCTCGTAGCGGCGGCCCTCGGGCGAGGACGCGACGAACTCCTGGGTCCACTCGTGCACGCGCGTGAGATCGGCGAAGCCGCCCTTGGTGAACGCGCGCACGAGGTTGAGTGTCGAGGTCGCGTGGTAGTAGGCGTGCACCATCCGCTCGGGGTCCGGGATCCGCGCGGCCCTGGTCGGAGCGTCGTCGTGGATCATGTGCCCGCGGAAGGTCGGGATCTCCTCGCCGCCGACTTCCTCGCTGGGAGAGGTGCGCGCCTTGGCGAACTGGCCCGCAATCCGCCCCACTTTCGTCACCGGCAGCGTTGCCCCGTACGTGAGCACGGCCGCCATCTGCAGCAGGATTTTCAGCTTCTCCCTGATGTGGATCGCGGAGACGTCGTGGAACGACTCCGCGCAGTCGCCTGCCTGTAGGAGAAAGGCCCGCCCGGCGGCCACCTCGGCGAGCGCAGCACGCAGGTTGCGGGCCTCACCCGCGAAGACGAGCGGCGGCACGGATGCCAGGCGCGCGCGCGCCGCCTCGGCGCGTTCCTCGCTCGGCCATTCCGGTTGATGAAGCGCCGGAAACGAGCGCCAGGACGACGGCGACCAGACGGAGCCTGTAACTGCCATTCGCCCTCAGTCTAGTGAGGGATAATCAAGGCCCACAGTGCGGATCTTTTCGGGCATCCAGCCGACCGGCGCGAAGCACTTCGGCAACTACAGCGGCGGCTTTCGCCAGTACGCGGCGACGCAAGACCTCGGCGACGCCTTCTTCTGCATCGTCGACCTCCACTCGATCACGACGCCGCAGGATCCGGAGGCGTTGCGGGAGGCCACGCTCGATCTCGCGGCCATCCTCCTGGCCACGGGGCTCGATCCGGAACGCTCGACGATCTTCGTCCAGAGCCATGTCTCGGAGCATGCGGAGTGCGCTTGGCTACTGGGCTGCATCGCCACCTTCGGCGAGCTCCGGCGCATGACCCAGTTCAAGGACAAGAGCCAGGGCAAGGACTCCGTTTCGGCGGGCCTCTTCACCTACCCGGCGCTCATGGCCGCGGACATCCTCCTCTACCAGACCGACAAGGTCCCGATCGGAGACGACCAGCGTCAGCACCTCGAGCTGACGAGGAACCTCGCCGAGCGGTTCAACTCGCGCTACGGGGAGACGTTCAAGCTCCCCGAGGCGATCTACCCCGAGGTGGGCGCGCGAGTCATGGACCTGCAGGAGCCCGACCGCAAGATGTCGACCACGGGCGGGACGCCGCAGGGAACCGTCGGGCTGCTCGATCCGCCGGACACGCTGCGGCGCAAGGTGCGCTCGGCCGTCACCGACTCTGGCAAAGAGGTCCGCCGCAGCGAGGACAAGCCTGGAATCACGAACCTGATCGACATGATGGCCGTCGCCACCGGCTCGACCCCCGAGGAAATCGAGGCACGCTACGACGGCACGGGATACGGAAAGTTCAAGGAGGACGTCGCCGAAGCCGTCGTCGCGCTGCTCGACCCGATCCGCCTGCGCTATGGAGAGCTGCGCGCCAATCAGACGGTGCTGCGCGCGATCCTCGCCGAGGGCGCGGCCAAGGCCGAGCTGATCGCAGCTGAGACATTGGACGTGGCGTACGAGCGGGTCGGTTTCGTCGCTCCGTAGACCGGCGCCCGTCTACAAGCCGGCGGACGGAACGTACCGCGCCGTCGCCGCTCCGCTCTGGCGACGCACGGTCGCGTCCACGATCGACTGGATCCTGGTCTTCGTCGCCTTTCTGATCGTCAGCATCCCGCTCGGCGTGATCGAGACCGTGGGCCGGGCGATCGGCGGGCTTTGGGGGGACGCGCTCGTGTATATCGTGGACGCACTCGCCCTCGGTGTCGTCGGCGCGTATTTCGGCTACTTCCTCTCCACGGGGCACACCATGGGGATGCGGGCGCTCGACATCCATGTGTTCTCGCACGCGACCGGACGAGAGCCGCACCTCGTCAGGGCGGTCGCGCGCAGCTGCCTCTCCCTGGCCTTCTTCCTCGCCGCGTTCAAGGCCTACACGTTGACCCGCGGCTGGCACGGGAATGAGGGGCTCACCGACAGGGAGGAGAACTGGCGGGACCTGGCGGCGACGGTCTCGACGGTTGCCCTGATCGGTGGCCTCTGGAAGATCGCCGATCCCGAGGGAAGAACCCTCTGGGACCGGCTCACCGGCCTCGTCGTCGTCGAGGACGTCGTCCCGACCTCGATGCCGGGACGGCTATGGAGTCCCTGGGGTACGTAGCTTGGCCACCTCGTCGGGTGTGAGCTCGCGCCACTCGCCGGGTGCGAGGCCGTCCAGCGTAAGCGCGGCGTAGCGGCTTCGGTGGAGGCTGCGGACGGGGTGCCCAACCGCCTGCAGCATCCGCTTGACCTGATGCTTCTTTCCCTCGTGGATCGTCAGCTCGATGCGCGAAGGGCTTAGCCGGTCGACCTCCGCCGGCGAGGTCCTCCCGTCTTCCAGCTCGACGCCATCGGCGAGCTCGGCGAGCGCCTCGGCGCTTGGCTCGCCCTCGACTTCCGCCTCGTAGACCTTGTCCACCTCGTAGCGCGGGTGCATCAGCCGGTGCGCGAGCGGGCCGTCGTTCGTGAGCAGGAGCGCACCGGTGGTGTCTGCATCGAGGCGGCCGACTGGGACGACACGGCGCTCATGGTTGACGAGGCCGACGACCGTGGGCCGACCCTGAGGATCGCGAGCGGTCGTCACCACTCCTGCGGGCTTGTGCAGGAGCACGTAGGTCAGCGGCTCGGGCTCGATCGGGCTTCCGTCCACCTCGACGGTGTCCTGCGACTCCACGAAGGTCGCCAGGCCGGCGACCTCGCCGTTCACGCGCACCCGGCCGGCGCGGATGAGCTCTTCGGCTCCCCGCCGCGAGGCGACTCCTGCCCTGGCCAGGTAGGCGTTGAGGCGCATGGCGACCTGTCATCATCCTGCCGTGCCGACGTACATCTCGCTGATGAACTGGACCTCACAGGGGATCGGCGGACTGCCGGCCTGGCGCGACCGGGTCGACGAGAGCGAGCGCGTGATCGCGGAGCGCGGCGGGAAGCTAGTGGACATCTACGTGACCCTCGGGCGCTACGACGTCGTTGAGATCTTCGACGCGCCGGACGACGAGACGGCCTACGGGATCCTCCTCGACCTCGCCCGCCACGGGCAGGTGCGCACCGAGACGCTGCGGGCCTTCACCCGCGAGGAGGCCGAGAAGATCGTCCGGGACGCGTAGCGGCTAGGCGCCGCGGCGGCCGGCGACTTCCTCGAGCCTCGAGCGCAGCTCTTCGGAGCCTTCCGCGAGATCGTCCAGGCGCGGAAGCTCGGAGAGGCCGGAGAGCCCGAAGACGCGCTCGAAGAGCGGCGTCGCACGGTAGCGAACGGCGCCACCGTCGCTCTCGCGCCCGGCCTCCGCGATCAGTCCCCGCTCGACCAGGCCGGCAACGGCCGAATCGGCCGCCACACCGCGGATCTTCGCGATCTCCGGCCGCGAGACCGGCCCGAGGTAGGCGACGACGGCGAGCGTCTCGAGAGCTGCCTGCGAGAGCCCGCGCTGCACGGGCCGCTCGACGAGCCGAGCGCACGCCTCCGCCGCTTCGCGCGCAGCCCGGAAGGCATAGCCGCCTGCGACGTGCTCGAGGACGATGCCGCTCCGGCCTTCCCGGTAGCGGGAGGCGATCAGCCCGAGAGCCGTCTCCACTCGCTCCGTCTCGTCCTCCGAGGCAGCGGCCAGCTCCTCGATCGAGAGCGGGCTCGAAGCGATGACGAGCAGCGCCTCGAGCGTCCGCGCCAACCGATCCACCGGGTTTTCGACAAGCCTGAGAGCTCCGGTCACGATGGAGCCTCGTCGTTGGGCTGCGATGGGCGGTGGGAGGCGAGGACGCAGGGAGCGCTCGTATCGAAAGAGATACGGGCGCGACCGAGGACGACGCATCGCGACGTCCAGTGCGGCCCAGCGGCACAGGTCTTCATCGTGATTGGGGCTCTTAAGCTCATGAAGCACTCCAGACGGTGATCGGCTCGAAGGGGGCGGGCTGACCGAGCTTGATCTCGCCAACCTTGCGGAGCTCGAGGAGGGCGAGGAACGCGACTGCCTGCTCGACCCGCGAGAGGGAGTCCACCTCACGATCGAAGACGAACTGACGGCGACGGCTCAGGACTGCCCGGAAGCGGTCGAGGAAGAGCGAGACCGGAGGGAAGCGGAGCTCCAGGTGGCTGAGCGAGGGAGCAGGCGGATCGGCTGCGAGCTGCCTCAGAGCGGAGGCAAGCGCGACCGGGTCCTGGGGAGCCAAAGGCCGTTCCGGGACCGGAGCGAGGGGCGCAGGCCCGAGGCGGAAGTACCGATCCGACTCCGCCGCGAGGCGCTCTTCCAGCCAGGCCGCGGCTGCCTTGAAGCGCCGGTAGAGCGCGAGTCGCTCCGCAAGCTCGCCCGCCGCCTCCTCGGGATCCAGATCGTCGAAGGCAAGCTCGTCCTCGTCGGGGAAGAGCCCGCGCGCCTTCAGCTCGAGCAGCGCGGCCATGAGAACGAGGAACTCACCGCAAGCTTCGAGATCCGGCGAAGCCCGCTCGGCCAGGCGCTCCACGAACGCCGCCACGACTCCGGCGACCTCGACGTCGGCCAGCTCGAGCTCGTCCTTGAGAACGAGCGTCAGAAGCAGGTCGAAAGGGCCCTCGAACGAGTCGAGGTCCAGGTCGAGGTCGCGAACCGCTACGGCGCTCATCTGGTCACCTGGACCGCGATGCTAGCCCTACCGGCGGACGCGGCCCTTGGGGACGGCCATCCTCGGTCCCTCGGGCACCGCCGCCGGCCGGTGAGGGCTTCTGGGCTCCGCGCTCCGCCTCTGCGACCAGACGAACGCGACGACCGCGAGCGCGAAGAAGACGATCGAGACCCAGAAGTTCAGCCGCTGGCCGAAGTACTCGTGCGAGGGGTCGACGCGCAGCGTCTCCTCGAAGGTCCGAAAGGCCGTGTACCACGCCACGTACAAAGCGAAGAGGCCGGGCGGGCGGATGCGAAAGCGCCGGTCGATCAGGAGGAGGACGCCCACCCCGAGCAGGCACCACAAGGACTCGTAGAGGAAGAGCGGGTGGAAGGTCGGCTCGCTGATGTACTGCTGCGGCCGGTTCTGGACAGCGATTTCGAGCCCCCAGGGAAGGTCGGTCGGCTTGCCGAAGAGCTCCTGGTTGAAGTAGTTGCCCCAGCGGCCGATTGCCTGCGCGAGCAGCAGCGCCGGCGCGCAGGCGTTCATGAACGCGTACACCGAGTTCCCGGAGCTACGCACTACGACCGCGCCCGCGAGGACGCCGCCGGCGATCCCGCCCCACACGCCGAGACCCCCCTTCCAGATCTCGAAGACGCCTTGCCACTTCGGGTCCGGCACCTCGCCCCAGCTCGTGAGGACATGGTAGAGCCGGGCGCCTACGACTCCGCCGGCAACGCCCCACATGGCGACGCGAAAGACGAGATCCCAGTCGCCGCCGCGCCGAGTCCAGCGGACTCCGGTGAGCCACACCGCCGCCAGGATCCCGAGCAGCAGCATGACGCCGTAGGCGTGCAACGCAATTCCGCCGAGGTGGACCTCGCCGCTCGAGGGGCTCGGGATCGAGGCGAGCAGGGGCACGCCCGAAGTGTGAAGGAAGAGGCGGGTGGAGTGTGTTCCCTACAGAAGAATGCGCACGGCGGTGTCCGCCGGGCAGCCTCGTTGCAGCAGATCCATCGCCAGATGAAGATCGACGTAGGTGCGCTCCGCCAGGTCGCGCGCCGTCTCGCGCCCGTACCCGACACGCTCGAGCTCCTCCTCGCGCCAGAGGAGAACCCGCTCGGTTTCCGCGTCGAGGTCGAGGTCGAGTTCCGCAGCCGTCGTGCTCATGACCTCAGGATTCGGTCGCGAGGGCGTTCCGGATGTCCCCCATCTGGTTGATCTTTAGTGCACCGAGCGGGCGATCTTCAGTGCTTCTTGCTCGTTTATGTCCGCTTCCATACGCAGGGTGAGCGGCCCGCGCTCCCAGAGGAGGGTGTTTCCTGCCAGGCGCACGATCTCCTGGCGGAACTCACCGCGCCTGTCGAGGTACGAGAAGTCGTGCGGATTGCCGGACAGGAAGTAGCCCGGCTCCCCGCCCACCCGCACCGAATCGATCTGCGTCCCTGCGGCGGTCTTCTTGAAGATCACCTCTTCGACCGACCCACGGAACTGGGTGAAGAGCGCGTGCGGATGCTCAGGCGTCCCATAGACCAGCGAGACCATTCCTCCGGGCGGCGACTCCTGGAAGTACACGCCGTCGGGATCGCCGAGGGCTTCCGGAACGACGACCTCGAAGTCCGCTCGGTCGCGCGCCTCGTCGAGAGAGACCTTCTCGCCGAGGAAGAGCTTGTTGAAGTCTCGCTCGAGCGGAACGGTGGGGAGCTCGCCCACGCGCTCGATGGTCACCCCGCGCAGGTGGAAGAACTCGAGGATCGCCGCTCGCGTCTGCGGGACGGCCAGCACCGCCGCCACTGCAACGGCAAGAAGCGCGAAGGCCAGCGCCAGCCCGCGGCGGCGAGTCAACCCCCGCCGCGACTCCGGCCGCTCGGCCAACCGCTCGCGCACACGCGGCGTGACGTCGGGAGTCGGCGGAAACTCGATGTGCCGGCCGAGGTCGGTCAGTGCGAGCTCGAGCTCAGGCATATGCCTTCTCTCCCAGCTCGGCGCGGAGCCGGTCGAGCGCCCGCGAGAGCCGCGACTTGACCGTCCCGCGGCGCCAACCGAGTACGTTCGAGGTCTCTTCCTCCGAGAGCTCGAGGAAGTAGCGGCAGGTGATGACCAGGCGATCTTCCTCTCTCAAGTTGTTCACAGCGGCGAGGAGCGTCCTTTGATCCTCGCCGCTGATCAAGGCCGCCTCGGGGGAGGGGGCCGCCTCCCCCGAGGGAGCATGCGCAGCCGTCCGCATGACGAGACCGGCCCGCCGGCCCGCGGACCTGCGGCGGTTGCGAGCTTCGTTGGCGACGATCTGGAGGATCCAGGGCCGAAAGGGCGCTCCGGAACGAAAACGTCGAATCGCGTAGTAGGCCTTCACGAATCCCTCCTGGGCCGCGTCTTCCGCCTCGGCTGCATCCCCGACGACGAGATACGCCGTGCGAAACGCGATCCCCTGATATGCCTGCACGAGCTGTCCATAGGCGCCTTGATCGCCCCGTTTTGCTCGCTCGACGAGCTCTGACTCGGGTAGTGGACGGCCCTCCACTGCTCCCTTCTACACCTTGAGGTGCGGAGAGGTTCCGGGGTAGGCTGGCCTAAGGGATAGCCGCTCTCGACCCGGAGGTTCCGTCATGCGTTCCCGCCAGCTCCCGTTCTATCTCGCCGCCGCGGCTGGGGGCGCGGCGCTTGCCTACTACCTCGACTCGCAGCAGGGCCGCAGGCGCAGGCACGTCACGCGCGACAAAGCCCTTTCGCTCGCCAAGCACGGGACCAGGCGGGGCCGCAAGCTCGTCCACCACGTCTCGGCGGACGCGCGCGGCTTCGTCGAGCGCACGAGGCACACGCGCGGAAGCGCCGGCGAGCTCGACGACGCGACCCTCGTGGACAAGGTCGAGTCGATCGTCTTCCGCAATCGCGACGTCCCCAAGGGCCGGATCAACATCAACGCGGAGAACGGCGTCGTCTTCCTCCGCGGCGAGGTCGACCGTCCCGAGCTCGTCGAGGCGCTGGAGGCACGCGTCCGCAAGGTGCGGGGTGTCCGCGGCGTCGAGAACTTGCTGCACACGCCGGCCCGGCCGCCAGCACAGGGCTGACCCGGTGGAACAGCGGCTGAGCCTCGTCACGCTCGGAGTGGCGGATCTCGCTCGCACGCGCGCCTTTTACGAGGCCCTCGGCTGGCGCACGGGCGCGGCGCCCGCGGACGACGTCGTCTTCTTCCAGGCCGGCGGCATGATCGTCGCCCTCTGGGGACGGGATCAGCTCGCCGAGGACAGCGGAGTCGAGGACAGCGGCGGCTGGGGCGGCGTCACGCTGGCGCACAACGTCCGCTCTCCGGAGGAGGTGGACGCCGTCATCGCCGAGGCAGAGAAGGCCGGCGCGCGGATCGCCCGGCCGGGCGGCAAGACCTTCTGGGGCGGCTATTCGGGAATCTTCGTCGACCCCGACGGCCATCCGTGGGAGGTCGCCCACAACCCGCATTGGACGGTCGCGGAAGACGGGTCGATTCGGCTCTAGGAGGGCTTGGCGGAACGTCACTCGTCGCCGGGACGCGCTGGTCGTTCCGAGGCAAGGACGCAGGGAGCCCTCGTATCGACTTTAGATACGGGGGCGACCCGCGATTCTGAACGCGGATGCGTTGGTGCGAGCGGCGCGCCTCCGGCGGCACAGATGACGTTACGTCAAGCCCTCCTTTAGCGCGGCCGACGGGAGCCGCGGCGTCGCCGCCGCGGCTCCCACCACGAATCACGACTACTACGCCGCGGGCCCCGTCGGCTGGACGATCCAGAGACCGGTGCGCATGTCGCTCGCGTAGACGATGCCGGTCGCCGGGTCGATCGCCACGCCCCACATCTCCGCGGGTCCAACGCCGAGCGAGTTCGCGTGTCGCGAGCTCGTGTTCGGCACGAACTGACCGACCCGCCTCGGGTTCGTCGGGTTGCTGACGTCAATGGCGACGATGCCGTTGCTGTACCAGGCCGAGTAGGCGCGGTTGTTGCGCACTTCGGTGTTGTGCACCGACCAGCTTCCCGTCGGCGTGGGGTGCTCGCCGAAGGCGTGCGGTGCGTCGGTGAACCTGCCGACCTGGTGCCACTCGCTGCTCGCGTCCTCGCGGAAGACGCGCACGTAGCCCCAGGACGGCTTCTTGGCCGTGATCGTCATCGTGTCCGCGCCCGGCGTCGCGCGGATCGCGTCGGCGACGTCGTCGATATCGGCGATCTGGATCACGTAGACCCCGGCGCCGGCGAGAGCCCCACTGCTCACTCCCGGCGAGTACGCGTACGCGTCGTCCGGGCTGATCAGGTTGGAGATGAACGCCCTCGCGCCCGCGGCCCCGGCCAGGATCGTCTGCTGGCCGATGGTGCACGGTGGTTCGGGCCAGCCCTCGATGATCCCGACGTAGAACGGGTCGATGCTGTCGGCGAGGGCGAGCTTGCCGGCCGCGCCGGCGTAGTCGGACGCCTGGCAGCCGTCGCCCGCGTCGTGGATCGTCCCGCTCACTGTCTGGCCTCCCGCCGTGAGGTGCCTGGGCGCCCACGGCTGCTGGAAGGCCTCCACCGCATTCGTACCGGTGGCCGAGCTCGAGACGAGGACGTCGGGCAGACTCTGGAAGTCCTCGTCGTTCTGGAGGATGTAGCGAGTCGTGCCCACGTTGTACGGGGTCATCGAGTGGCCGTCGCCGCTCGAGCCACGCGGGTAGATCGTGCGGCCCAGATACACGGGTGCGGACGGGTTGGCGATGTTGAACTTGAGGATGCCGCCGTCCCAGTAGGAGACGTAGGCCGTCATGCCGTTGTCGGCGGCCCGCACGCTGTGCGCGTAATGGGCGGCGAAGAAGCCCGGCAGCCCCTGGAAGGAGCTCGAGACCTCGTCGTTGCCGCCCTGAATGAGCAGGCTGCTGTCCGCGATGATCCCCCAGTCCGAGAGCGGCTGCGGGCTGGTGGGATTCGTGATGTCGACGATGCGGAACTCCCCACCGAAGTCGGTTCCGAAGTACGTGTCCTCGAACTCCGTGAACGGCGTAGCAAGCAGCGCAAGCGCCGTCCCGTTCGGTTGCACGACCAGGTCGAGCTCGTGCACGCCGCCCGGCGTGGCGAAGAAGCTGAGCTGGCTCGGGCTGCGCGGGTTGGTGACGTCGAAGAGCGCCAGCCCGTTCGAGCCGCCGGCCCCGCAAGCCTGGACGCCGATCCCGAGCACGTCGCGGTTGCCGATCCGCCGGACGACGACGTCCTCGTTGGACGAGCCCTTGCGAGCTCCGACGTAGCCCTCCCACTTGGGCGCCCGCGGATTGTTGACGTCGACGATCTTCGCGCCGTGACCGGTGCACTGCGCGCTCCAGGTGCCCACGTAGGCGAATTTCCCGACCGAGCCGCCGTGGTTGTAGAACCAGACGTCGCCGTTCGGGACTCCGCCGCCCAGGTTGGAGTGGCCGAGAACCGTGAAGTTATTGGCGACGAGCGGCGACCGGTTGCTGCCGGACTGCGAGATCGCGGCCTCCTCGCCCGTGTCGAGATGGAACCGCGCCTCCAGGTCACCGGCTCCGGCGCCGCCCAGCGAGGCGAAACCGAGCGCGAGCGTGCAGATTCCTGCGAGTAGAAGGATGATGCGCCGCATAAGAACCCTCTCCTGTGTCGGAAACTTCCGACGAGCCTAACTCTGAGTGGCAGCCGCTACAAGGGGCCTAGGTGATCGTGGAGATCTTTTCCCTTTCAGTCCGGGCGCAAGCGCCAGGGGAAGAAAGCGTCCCAACTTCCCGTCCGGAGGGTATGGACGCCATTCACCAGATCTTTCGGTACCACCCGGCCGGGGCGGTCGGCTCGCTTCTCGCCGGCCCGCAGCAGCCCCCGTGGGCCCGGGTTGACGCTTCCCCCGACGAAGCCGAGCAGCCAAGTCTCGGGGAGCGGCTCGTGCGCTTCCTGCCGCGCCGCTCGGATATCCGCCGGCCCGCCGAAGCGGCTAGCTGATCGCGGCCTCGCCGAGGAGGGACTTCACCTCGGCGAACAGATCCGGCTCGGGACGCACCCGGTAGTCGGGCCCGAAGGCGAGCGTAAGCGGCCCGCCCGAGGTCTCGATCGCCGCGACCACCGCCGCCTCGCCGGGGTACTCTCGCAGCAGCGCGGCGAGCTCCTGGATCGTCCCCGCCGGCGCCTTGCGCGCGTCGAGCTTGAGCCGCACCTCGGAGCGTTCCGGCGTCGCCTCGAAGGGCGCGACCTCCATGGCGATCAGCTTCGTCTCGCCTTCCTTGTGGTCGATCCTGCCCTTGACGACGAGGATGCGATCAGCCTCCAGCAGATCGCGCGCGGCTCCGTAAACCGAGTTGAAAACGATCGCCTCCACGGAGCCGGAGACGTCGTCGAGCCGCATGAAGACCATCGGCTCACCTTTCTTCGTCGTCGTCTGCCGGAGCGCGCCGACGATGCCGCCGACGGTGACGACGTCGCCGTCGCGACGCCGCTCGAGCTCGACCATCTGCGCATCGGTCTTTCGCCGCAGAGCCTCGCGGATCCCGGAGAGCGGATGCTCCGAGACGTACAGGCCGAGCGCTTCCTTCTCGTAGGCGAGCTTTTCCGCTTTTTCCCACTCATCGGAGGAAATGGGTACGTGATGGACGTGCTTTCCTCCCTCGGCCTCGCTTGCGAGGTCGAGGGAATCAAAGATCGAGCTCTGGCCCGCCAGCCTGTCGGCCTGCTGGCGCCCGCCCCAGGAGAGCGAGTCTTCGAGCACCTCGAACATCCCCCTGCGTGAGGCACCGGTCGAGTCGAAGGCGCCGCACTTGACGAGCGACTCGAGCGCGCGCTTGTTCACGACCTGCGGGTCGACGCGCTCGCAGAACTCCCAGATGGAGGTGAACGGCCCGCCCTCCTCGCGCGCGGCGAGGATCGAGCGCACCGCGCTCTCCCCCACGTTCTTGACCGCGTTGAGCCCGAAGCGGATCTTCTCCTCGACGACGCGGAAATCCTCTGCGGAGACGTTCACGTCGGGCGGCTCGACCTCGATCCCCATCTCGTCGCAGGCAGCGACGTAGAAGGGCACCCGGTCCTTCGTGCTCATGACGGAGGAGATGAGGGCCGCCATGTACTCGGCCGGCCGGTGCGCCTTGAGATAGGCCGTCCGATAGGCGATCAGCGCGTAGCAGGCTGCATGCGATTTGTTGAAGGAGTAGTCCTGCGCCTGCTCCATGTCCTTCCAGAGCTGGTTCGCCACCGCGGGCGTGACGCCGTTCGAGGCACAACCCTCGAGGAACTTGTCCTTCAAGGACGCCATCAGCGCGTGGATCTTCTTGCCGATCGCCTTGCGGAGATCGTCCGCCTCGGCCGGCGAGAAGCCGGCGAGCTGCTTGGCGATCTCCATGTACTGCTCCTGGTAGATGCAGATGCCGTACGTCGGGCCGGTGATCGGCTTCAGACGCTCGTCTGGGAAGCTCACCTGCTCCTGGCCCGCTTTCCGCTTCCCGTAGACGGGGATGTAGCCCATCGGCCCGGGCCGGTAGAGGGCGACGAGCGCGATCAGGTCCTCGAACTGGGTCGGCTTCACCTGCCGCAACGCCTCGCGCATGCCCGAGCCCTCGAACTGGAAGACGCCGACAGACTCTCCGCGGGCGAGCATCTGGTACGTCTTCGCGTCGTCGAGCGGGATCTGCGCGATGTCGACGCCGGTGAGCTCCTCGGCCTTGTCGATGACGTCGAGGTTGCGGAGGCCGAGGAAGTCGATCTTCAGCAGGCCGAGTGCCTCGACGTCGCCCATCGCGAACTGGGTCACGACCTCCTGGTCGGGGCCCTTCTGCTGCAGGGGGACGTAGTCGGTAAGCGGCCGGTCGCCGATGACAACTCCCGCAGCGTGGATCGAGTCCTGGCGGACCAGGCCCTCGAGCGGCTTGGCGAGATCGACGATCTGACGGGTGACCTCGTCCTCGTCGTAGGAGCGCTTCAGCTCCGCCCCGGGCTTGAGGCAGTCGTCGAGGTAGACCTTCGGGCCTTCGGGGATCAGCTTGGCGATCCGGTCTACGGTTCCGTACGGGATGTCGAGCACGCGACCGGCGTCGCGCACGGCGGCGCGCGCCATCATCGTCCCGAAGGTGATGATCTGCGCCACGCGGTCGCGCCCGTACTTGTCGGCCACGTAGTTGATCACCTGGTCGCGCCCCTGGACGGAGAAGTCGAGGTCCATGTCCGGCATCGACTTACGGCCGGGATTGAGGAAGCGCTCGAAGAGGAGGCCGTACCGCATCGGATCGACGTCGGTGATCTCGAGGCAGTAGGCCGCGAGGGAGCCGGCCGCCGAGCCTCTGCCGGGCCCCACGCCGATCCCGTTTCGCTTCGCGAAGGCGATGAAGTCCCAGACGATCAGGAAGTAGTCCGCGAAGCCCATCTCCTTGATCGTCTTCAGCTCGAACTTGAGCCGGTCCTGGAGCTC
>Ga0209878_1000046_pt1 | contig 13748 bp, 16 predicted proteins | sample GWRWN1_40_50_FD_187235 | JGI IMG/M metagenome (GOLD analysis project Ga0209878, IMG submission 187235) | Riverbed sediment microbial communities from areas with no vegetation in Columbia River, Washington, USA - GW-RW N1_40_50 (SPAdes)... | ecosystem: Environmental > Aquatic > Freshwater > River...
CCGCAACACGCTTTCTCCCGACGAGATCGCCGGCCTGGTCGCGGAGGTGGATGCGCTTCCCGGCAAGATCGCGGCTTACCTCGACGGCGACCATCCGATCGAGGAGATCGCGCAGCGCCATCACCGCGCGCCCTTCTTCCTCTATCTCGGACGTCACATCGGCCTGCCCGTCTCGCTCGAAGGCGCGCTGAAGCTGAAGGAGATCTCCTACATCCCGACGGAGGCCTACTCAGCCGGCGAGATGAAGCACGGCCCCATCGCGCTGCTCGATTCAGAGACGCCCGTCGTCTGCGTCGCAACCGACTCGCACGTCTACGACAAGGTGGTCTCGAACATCCAGGAAGTGCGCGCACGCGGCGCCGAGGTGATCGCGATCGCGACGGACGGCAACGAGGACATCCAGCACCACGCCGACGACGTCGTTTACGTGCCGCGGACGCATCCGTTCCTACAAGCGACGCTCGCGGTCATACCGCTTCAGCTTCTCGCCTACCGGATCGCGCGCTTGCGCGGCCTCAACGTCGACCAGCCGCGCAACCTCGCCAAGACGGTCACGGTCGAGTAGCGAGCCGGCCGGCGGCCGGGCGCGAGGGGGGTGCCATACTCGCGCTTCTCGCCCCCGAACCGGAGGAACGGTCAATGAGCGTCGCTGCGCGCGCCCAACTTCGCTGCTTCGTGCCGGTCGTCTTCCTGCTTCTCGCCCTCGCCACCGCCGGCTGCTCCGGCAATCAAGCGGACCGCAACGTCGACCCGACCGAAGTGGTGACCCAGACCGAGGTCGTGACGCAGACCGAGCCGACGCTCACGACCGCCGTCGAGCCTTCGCAAGCGGTCAAGCTTCGCGTCGTCTCTGGCCCGGGAGGCGTCTTCGCCTTCCTCAAGGTCTACATCCGGGGGAAGGGGCCATTCGCCTTCACCGTCGACACGGGCGCCTCCCACTCGGTCGTGGACTACGACGTCGTGCGCAAGCTCCGCCTCAAGACGATCGGCGATCCGGTCACGGTCACCGGAATCACGTGCCGCGGGACGGCAGGACGGCTGCGCCTGGGCAAGTGGCGCGCAGGCCCTGTCGCGCTTCCCGCGGCCGAGATCCAGACGATCGACATGCCGGAGCCCGGCGGCGGCATCGAGATCGACGGCCTCCTCGGCTCGGACATCCTCAGCACGTTCGGCGCCATCACCGTCGACTACCGGAGCGGACGCCTGGTGCTCGAGGCGGCTTCTTAAGCCTAGGCCGGCGGCTTGCGCAAACGCTTGCGCTCGGCGCGGCGCCGTTTCTCTTCGAGCCGGCGCGCGCGGGACGCCGCCGTCGGCTTCGTCGGCCTGCGCTTGCGCGGCACCCGAACACCGGCACGGATCGCCTGCCCAAGGCGCTCGAGCGCGAGCTCCCGGTTCCGCGACTGGCTGCGCTCGTCCTGCGCGACCGCCCGCACCACCGGGCCGACTCGCGCCGTCAAGCGCCTCTTCTGAGCCTCAGACAGCGTCGCCGAGCGGGCCACGTCGAAGACGGCCTCGACCCGCGTCTCCGTCTTCTGAGCGTGCTGGCCCCCCGGCCCGCTCGAGCGGGAGAAGCGGAGCTCCACCTCTTCGAGGGGAATCGCCAGCCTCGAGGTCACCTGAATAGACTCGCGCGGAATGACCGCCATTCTGCTCGACATCGACGGCGTGCTCCATGTTTCCGGCGACCCGATCCCGGGCGCGGCCGATGCCGTGCGGGCTCTCCGCGCAGACGGCCACCGGCTCCGTTTCGTCACGAACAACACCACACGCGCCCGCGCTCGTCTCGCTCGCGAGCTGCAGGCGATCGGCATCGAGCTGGACGAGCACGAGGTCAGCACGACACCGATCGCCGGCGGAAAGCTGCTCGAAGGGATGCGCGTGCTGGCGCTGACGATGGCCTCAGTCCGCGAGGATCTCGCCGCGTACGTCACTCTCGTGGAGGAAGACGCCGAGGCGGTGCTCCTCGGCGGAGCGGACGAGACCGCCGAGACCGGCGAGGTCTTTGCCTACGAGAACCTCAACCGGGCCTTTGCGGCTTTGCGCGAGGGCGCGAGGCTCGTCTGCCTGCACAAGAATCGCTGGTGGCAGACGGCCGACGGGCCGCTTCTCGACGCAGGAGCATTCGTGGCCGGGCTCGAGTACGCGGCGCAGATGGAAGCAGAGATCGTCGGCAAGCCGACTGCCGCGTACTTCGAGGCCGCGCTCGCCGAGCTCGACTCGAAGCCGAGCGAGGCGGTCATGGTCGGCGACGATGTCGAAGCGGACATCGGCGGCGCGAAGCAAATCGGCATGCGCGGGGTGCTCGTCCGGACGGGGAAATTCCGTCCCGCTGCGCTCGAGGAAGCGGATCCGCAGCCCGACGCCGTCATCGGCTCCATCGCCGAGCTTCCCGCCTGGATCGAAGCGGAGGCGGCGTGAAGGTCGGCCTCGACGTGATCGAGATCAGGCGGGTCTCGGGCGCGCTCGAGCGCTACTCGGCGTTTCGCGAGCGCTGTTTCACCGAGGCCGAGCGCGCCTACTGCGACTCCCGTCCGAATCCCGCGCAGCATTACGCGGCCCGCTTCGCCGGCAAGGAGGCGGTGGGGAAGGCGCTCGGCTTCGGCGTCGCGCGCGCCTTCGCGTGGAAGGACGTCGAGATCGCCGGCCGTCCCAAGCCGGACGTCTACCTCTCGGGTCGAGTCGCGCACTGGGCCCGGGGCGTCGGTGCCGGCCCGATCGACCTCTCGATGACCCATTCCAAGGACATCGCCGCGGCCGTCTGCGTCGTCGCCGATGGTCACTGAGCCGCTCTACACGGCGGAAGAGATGCGCGCCGCCGAGGAGGCCTACGAGGGCACCACCCTCGAGCTGATGGAGCGCGCGGGGATCGCGACCGCTGAGGCGATCCTCACGCACTACCCGGAAGCCGCCTCCGTCTCGGTCTGGTGCGGCACGGGCTCGAACGGGGGCGACGGGTTCGTCGTCGCCCGCAAGCTCCACGAGGCCGGGCGTACCGTCGAGCTCCGGCTCCTCGGCGAGGAGGGAAAGGTGGCGGGCGACGCCGCGGAGAACCTGAGACGCGCGCGCGAGGCGGGCCTCCCGTTCGTGGAAGTGGGCGAGGAGGGCGAGGTAGTCGTCGACGCCCTCTTCGGAACGGGCTTTGCCGGCAAGCCGCGCCGCGAAGCGGCCCAGCAGATCGAGGAGCTGAACGCTCTAGGCGCGCCGGTGGTCGCCGTCGACGTCCCGAGCGGCGTCGATGCCTCGACCGGGGAGGTCGCCGGCCCCGCCGTCCGCGCGGAGCTCACGGTTACCTTCCACGCCCGGAAGGTAGGCCTCGCGATCGCTCCGGGGCGCTTCCACGCAGGCGAGGTCGAGGTCGCCGACATCGGCTTGCAACCTTTGGAAACCCGTCACAGCCGTGTCCGCCCGGAGATCCTCGAGCTCGTGCCGCGGCGCGGGCCCGAGGACAACAAGTACTCGGCGGGCTCTGTCGTCGTGGTCGGCGGCTCGCGGGGGAAAACGGGCGCTGCCTGCCTAGCCTCCGAGGCCACGTTGCGGGCTGGAGCAGGGATCTGCACGGCTTGCGTCCCTGCCTCGCTCGAGGCCATCTTCGAACAGCGGCTGCTCGAAGTGATGACCCGGGCGTGTCCCGATGAGGATGGCATCATGACCATGGACGCCGCGGACACGATCATCGAGGCTGCCGAGCGCGCCACCGCCGTTGTTCTCGGCCCAGGGTTGGGCCGCACTGACGGCACGCGCGCCCTGGTGGGCTACCTCCTCGATCGCCTCGACAGGCCGATCGTTCTCGACGCGGACGGTCTCTGGGCAGTCGCAGGCCACCTCGACTGGGTGTTCAGCCGCGACGCTCCAACGGTTCTCACTCCTCACGAGGGCGAGCTCGCGAGCGTGCTGGGCCGCAAGTCCGAGTGGGTCCGGGCGCGCCGTTTGCACGCCGCCCAGGCGGGCGCGGACGACGTCGGCGCCGTCCTCCTCCTCAAGGGGGCGGACACGATCGTCGCCGCGCCGGGCCGAGGCGTGCTCCTCTCCGATCTCGGGAATCCCGGGCTGGCGACCGCCGGCGCCGGAGACGTGCTGAGCGGAATCGTCGCCGCCTTCCTCTCCAAGGGAATGGAGGGGCGTCTCGGCGCCGCGGCCGCTGCCGCCGCCCAGGGCGTGGCAGCCGATCTCGCCGCCGAGCGGCACGGCGCGGCGGGACTCCTGGCGCGCGACGTGGTCGAGGCTCTCTCGCTCGCTCTCTCGTGAGTCGGCGCTCCGAGCTCACGATCGACTTGGGCGCGCTACGGCGCAACGTGGCCCGGATGCGAGAGGCCGCCGCGCCGGCGGAGCTCTGGGCGGTAGTCAAGGCCGACGCCTACGGGCACGGGCTGATCGATGTCGCTCGCGCGGCGCTCGAGGCGGGCGCAGGCGCGCTCTGCGTCGTGACCGCGCAGGAAGGCGAAGCCCTACGACGGTCGTTTTCCGACGCTCGGATCCTCGTGATGGCGCCGCTGGCGACGGGGGAGGAGGCAATCGCGCGGTCTGCGGGGCTCGAGGTCGCGCTTTCCTCGCCGGTGGCCCCGGAGGGCCTGGCTCTCCACCTCAAGGTCGACACCGGCATGGGCCGGTGGGGGATGAGCGTGGAGGAGGCCGAGACTGTCCCGCGCAAGCGCGTCGTAGGGCTGATGAGCCACCTGGCCACCGCAGACGACGACGATTCGACTTACGCCCGCCAGCAGATCGCCCGCTTCTCCGAGGTCGCGCGGCACTTCGACGGCGTTCCGGCGCATCTCGCGAACAGCGCCGCGACGCTGGGCCATCCGGAGGCTCGCTTCGACGCGGTGCGCTGTGGCGTCGCGCTCTACGGGCTCTCCCCGTTCGGCGACGACCCCGCGAAGCATGGCCTCGAGCCGGTCCTCTCCTGGCGGAGCTACGTCGCGCTCGCCAAGACGGTCGCGGCAGGCGGGAGCGTCGGCTACGGACGCCGCTTCGTCGCCGAGCGCCCGACTCGCGTCGGCGTCGTCCCGGTGGGGTACGCGGACGGCTTCAGGAGGGGCCTGATGGGCACCGAGGTGGTCGTCGGAGGCTCACGCCGGCAGGTGGTCGGGGCTGTGTCGATGGACGCCCTCGTCGTCGAACTGGACGAGGAGGAAGAGGGAGCGACTGTGACGCTGCTCGGGGACGGCGTCCTCGCCGAGGAGCATGCACGCCACCTCGGCGCGATCAACTACGAGATCACGACCGGGATCGGCTCGGATCCGCTCCGCGCCGACCGGAAAGTCGTCGATGGATGAGCGCATCCGCACGGCGGTGGCGGGCGTCGAGGCCTACGTGGTGGGCGGTGCCGTCCGGGACGAGCTCCTCGGACGCCCGGTGGTGGACATCGACGTCGCCACGCTCGACCCCGAGGTGGCCGCGCGCATCTATGCGGGCCTGGCCAAGGCGGCGCTCTTCCCGCTCTCGGAGCGGCATGGAGCCTGGCGCGTGGCCTTCCCGGACGGAAGCACCGTGGACTTCACGCCGCTCCGCGGGGGGATCGAGGACGACCTGCGGACGCGGGACTTCACCATCAACGCGATCGCCATGCCGGTCGCGGGCGGGGAGCGGATCGACCCGCTGAAAGGCTTCCCGGACCTGCAGGCCCGCCGTCTCCGGTCCGTGTCGGACGCGGTCTTCGAAGACGATCCGCTTCGCCTCCTGCGTGCCGTTCGCCTGGAGGACGAGCTGGGCTTCGCGCTCGACGAGGAGACCGAGCGGCTTGTCCGCGCGCACGCCGAGCTCGTAACGAAACCTGCGGGCGAGCGCATCCTCGGCGAGCTCGAACGGCTGACCCCCGACGGTTTTCGCCGTGCCGACGAGCTCGGCCTGCTCGCGCCGCTCGGCGGCTCGCTCGACCGTCTGGCAGAGGTCGACCTCGTCGACTCGCCGGGCTTCCTGCTGGTCACGGTCTTCGCCGAGAACCTCGAGCGACTGCCGATCTCGAACGAGCTGCGCCGCTTCGCCCGCACGCTTCTGCGTGCGGAACGGCCGGCGGACGATTCCGCCCGCGCCGTCTACCGCTTTCGTCACGCGACCGAACCCTGGGCGCTCTCGGCGCTCGCCTACCTGGGCGCCACCGATCTCTACGAGACGGTTCGCGCGGCGCGCGCCGAGCATCCGACCAAGCCCCTGCTCCGTGGGGAGGATATTCTCGCGCTCGGCGTCGAGCCGGGCCCCGAGGTCGGGCGCCTGCTCGACCTCGTCGCCGAGGAGCGGGCCGCGGGAACCGTCTCCACGCGCGAGGAAGCGCTAGAGCTCGTTGGGCGCGAGTCGCAGAAGAGCTAAGAGCGCCACTTGATGGTGCAACCGACCGCCGGCACCTCCGCCGGGTCGACCTCGCCGCCGTCGAGCACCGCGTCGAGAGCCCGACGCAGGTACGGCTCGGCGCCCTCCGGATCCTGGTGGTCGGAATCCGGCGTCCCGTGGTAGACGAGCCGGTGCTCGCCGTCGAAGAGGAACACCTCCGGCGTGCGGGCGGCTCCGTAGGACGACGCTACCTCCTGCGTCTCGTCGTACAGAAACGGAAAAGCGAAGTCCTTCTCATCCGCGCGCTGCTTCATGTCGTCGACCCCGTCGCCGAGATAGCCGGCGTTCGAGTTCACGGCGACGAGACCCGCGCGCCCTGCATAGTTGCGCGCGACGTCGTTGAGGCGATCCTCCCAGGCAACCACGTACGGGCAGTGGACGCAGGAGAAAACGACGGCGACCGGCTGCCCACGGAAGTCCTCGAGCGAATGGGTCTTCCCGTCCGTTGCGGGGAGCTCGAAGGGCGGGGCGGGGTCTCCGAGCGCGAGTCGTGCCATGACGCCATGCTATCCATGTGGGGCCGCTCTACGACGCTGTCGGAGTGGGGATGTGGGCCTACTCCAATGCGGCATTTCGCGTCGTTGCCCTCGGCCCGCGGCGCTTCCGCCTCGAACCGGGGACGCTGATCGTCTCGACGCACCGTCGGGAGACGGACGTGCCCGTCATCGGCCCGCTTCTGTACTTCGGAGGCCGGCTCTGGCGCCATCGCGACGAGCGGATGAGCTTCGCCGCCCGCGACGACATGTTCCTTCCCGGCTTCTTCGCCGGGTTTCCCCCTGACCTCTCTCCGAGGGCGCGCCGGCTGCTCTTCCCCATCGGAGTGAGGAGGTTTCTCCCGCGCGTCCAGGTGCATCCGATCTCGAGCGCGAGCGTCGCCCGCGCCGGAGAGCTGCTTCGCTCCCGCTCTGACAGCCCCTTGGAGGACGTGGTCCCGGTGGCCCTTGCGGACGAGTTTCGCTCGCGTTCCGCAGACCGGGGCCTGCCGATTCCGCAGCGGAGCGGCGACGCGCTTCGCGGCGAGTACGCCGACCTCCTCTGGCTGCCCGTGACGCGGGAGGAGGTGCCGGGCCTGGACGGCTTCTGGGGCGCGCGAGCGGCGACGGCCGCGGCCGACTTCCGCCGGCTCGTCGAGCTCGTTCGAGCCGGCGGATCCCTCCTGGTCTTCCCCGAGGGCCGCCCATCGCCTGACGGGGAGATCGGTCCGCTGCGCCGTGGCCTCGCGGCACTCGTGCGGCGGGCCCGGCCACGTTGGTTCCTGCCGGTCGCGCCTGCCTACGATCCGCTTCGACGTGGCCGTACGCGCGTCGTCGTCTCGGTCGGGCCCCGGGTCGAGCCGCCTGCGGAGGATGTGGAGGCGGCGACACTCGAGCTCCTACGCCGGGCGACACCGCTCACGTGCGGGCAGTACGTCGCCCACGAGCTGCTCTCCAGCCGGGACCCGGACGCGGACGGGCTCGAGCACGCCGTCGACGACGCACGCTTGGAGCAGCGGCCCGTCGACCCGGAGCTGCTCGATTCGACGCAGCGTCGGATCCGGCTCGTAGAGGCGATCGCCGCTGCGGAGCACCGCCCCGGGGAGCTCCCGGCGCTCGCGCGCGAATACGCGAGCGCGCGGGATTTGGGCTAACCCGACTCTTCGGCCGGGGCATGCTCGCGTTTGCGCCGGCGGAAGATCCGCGGGAAGGCGGGCCGGACGAGCACGGCGCCGAGGATCGTGATCGGGAGGACGGCGAGCGCGTGCATGGTGAGCACGTACGCCGTGGCCTTGTCCGCAGGGACGTCGATGCCCCTCGCGGCCACGAGCGTGAGGTAATCGAATGTCCCGATCCCGGCGGCGGTCGCAGGCACTGCGAGCGTCAGATTGCCCACTCCCTCGAGCAGGAAGTAGCCGCCGACTCCGATCTCGATGCCGAAGGCCTCCCCGACGATGTAGTACATCGCGACGTCGGCGAGCCACATGCCTGCCGAAGTCCCGAAGACGAGAAAGACTCGCTTGCGCCCGCGGAAGGCTCCTAGCCCTTCGACGAAGTGGGCGGCAGCCCTCGCCGCGCGCGTGTGCCAGCGCGGAGGGAGCCACTTGGTCGCCCGCCAGATGAACGCCTCCGTGCGCTCGTGGTCGCGCGCAGCGAGAGCGACGAGGAAGACGCCGACCGCGGTTCCCGCCGAAAGGCCGATGCCGGTGTAGAGAACGGGCCCGCCCTCACCGATCAGCAGCGCTCCGAGGAGGATCCAGACCGACAGGACGACGCCGTCCAGGAGGCGCTCCGCAAAGAGAGTCCCCGCTGTGACGAAGGCGGGCACGTTCTGCTCCCGCAGGGACTCGATCCGTAGCAGGTCGCCCCCGCGAGCGGGGAGGAAGTTGTTCGCGCCACGGCCGACCGAGATCGTCGAGAAGAGCTTCCGCTTGCCGATCGTGTAACCCGCCCCCGCGAGCAGGTATTTCCACCTGAGCGTCATCAGGAAGACGTTCGCGAGGATGAGCCCGAGGGCCGCCAGCATCGTCCAGCCCGGAAGCGACGTGATCTCGTCCCAGGCCTCGCCCAGGTCGACCTGGCGCAGGAAGAGCCAGAGGAACGCGCCTGTCGCCGCAGACCCGAGCAGCAAGCGGAAGACGTATCGCCGCCACGGCCTCGGCATACGTCGATAAGTATGTCCCCTTCATGCGGGCGCGTGGGCGGACCCGGCGGTTCTCCGGGCGGCGGGAGGCGGCGCTCGGCCTGGGCGTGTATGCCGCCTATTTGCTGGTCAGGCGCCTCGTCGTCACCGAGGAGGGACGCCGTCTGGCAGCCCGGAACGCCGAGCGAGTCATCGCGCTGGAGCGACGCCTTGGCCTACACGTTGAGCCCGAGCTGCAAGCGGTGCTCCTGCCCCGGCGGCGGCTCGTTGCCGTGCTCAACGTGGCATACGTGACCCTGAACGTGGGTCTGACCGTCGGGTGGCTGATGCGTCTCTTCCACCGCCGCCATCCGGACTTCCATCGCCTGCGCCGCAGCGCCGTCTTGGCCACGGTCGGCGCGCAGCCCGTGTTCCTCCTGTTTCCAGTCGCGCCCCCGAGGACCCTCGACCACTTTGTCGACACGATCGCGGACGTCAGCGGGGTCGACCTCGACGCGGGCCTGATCTCGAAGCTGTACGACCCGATCGCGGCCATGCCCTCCATCCACGTGACCTACGCGGTGGTGACGGCCGCGGGAATCGCCGAGACGAGTGGGTCAGCGGTGGCCCGTGCCCTTGCGCCTGCCTACCCGCCGCTCGTGGCTCTCGTCGTCTTCAGCACGGCGAACCACTACGTGCTCGACGCTATCGCGGGCGCCGCTCTCGGTCTGGGAGCGCTCCGGCTCGCCCGCCTGCTCGACTGACGAGCCGAGCGAGGCTGGCCGGCGCGAGCGCCTGGACGGCACCGGCCAGGCGGAGGAACCGCGGGACGATCACCTCGGCCCGGTTGTGCTCGACCGACCTCAGTACGGCCTCGGCGACGCGTTCGGGCGTGAGCACGACCCTCCTCACCAGGGGGCGTTCGAGCAGCATGCGCTGGGAGAAGCCGGGCGTCTCGACGGGGCCAGGGTTGACCGTGTGGACGCGAATCCCGCGCGGTGCCAGCTCGACCGTGGTCGCCCGCGAGAACGCCAGCTGAGCGTGCTTCGCCGCCGCGTACGGGCCTGACGATCCGTGGGCGACCGTCCCCGCCACGGACACGACATTGACGATGTCCGACGGCCGACCGGCTTCGAGGAGCGGGAGAAACGCCAGTAGGCACCAGACGCCGCCGAGGTAGTTCGTGCGAACCATTTCCTCGATCTGCTCGGGCGGAAGCTCGAGGAAGCCCTTGCGTCTCGTCAGGCCTGCGTTGTTGACGAGGAGGTGGACGGCTGGATGCCGCTCGCCAACCCGATCCACAACCTCTTCGACCTGGGTCCGGTCGCCGACGTCGCAAGGCTCGGCCTCCCCGCCGACCTCCTTCGCGACGCGCTCGAGCTGCTCGCGCCCGCGCGCGAGGAGCACACAGCGCCACCCACGTTCGGCGAGCAAGCGCGCCAGGGCCGCGCCGATCCCGCTCGATCCCCCTGTGATCACGGCGATCTGCACGGGGCGACAATAGACTCCCCGCCGCCATGATCGACTTCACGGGTAAAAGGGGCCTGGTTCTCGGCGTCGCGAACCGCCGCTCGATCGCGTGGGCGATCGCGCAGAAGCTCGCCGCAGGAGGAGCCACGCTCGCGTTCACCTACCAGGGCGGGCGGATCGAGAAAAGCGTGAGGGAGCTGGCGGAGTCGGTCTCGAGCCCGCTGCTGACCGAGTGCGACGTCCGCTCCGACGAGGGTGTCGAGCGGGTTTTCTCCGAAGTGGGGGAAGCGTTCGGCGGCGAGCTCGACCTGCTCGTCCATTCTGTCGCCTTCGCCGACGCACGTGACCTGGAAGGGCGCTTCACAGACACTCCGCGCGACCGTTTCTGGCTGGCGCTCGACGTCTCCGCCTATTCGCTCCTCTCGGCGGCGCGGGCTGCCGAGCCGCTGATGGAGGCCGCGGGTGGCGGGTCGATCCTGACCATGACCTACCTCGGCGGCGAGCGCGCGGTGCCGCACTACAACGTCATGGGAGTGGCCAAGGCCGCGCTCGACGCCTCCGTGCGCTACCTGGCCTGGGACCTCGGTCAGAAGAACATCCGGGTGAACGCAGTCTCCGCAGGGCCGGTGCGGACACTCGCTGCCCGCTCGATCGCCGGCTTTCCGACCATGGAGGCGATCGTCGAAGAGCGCGCGCCGCTGCACCGTCCGATCTCGGCGGAGGACGTCGGCGGCGCCGCGGCCTTCCTCCTCTCCGACGCCGCGCAGAACGTGACGGCCACGACGCTCTACGTCGACTCGGGCTTTCACGCCATGGGCATGTAGAGAAACCTTTGGCTGAGCCGATACTGGCTCAACCGAGCCGGTTTTGGTGTTGTATCGGCTGCCAGAATCCGCTCTGGTGTTGTTTCGGTGATGCCAAATACTGTTGACAAGGAAGACAACATCCAGGAGGCGTGGGCCGCGACGAGGCGGCCACGTTCACGTGCAGCGTCAGCAGGTCGAGCAGCAGCCCTCGCCGCGCCAGCTCTCCCGGCCTTCCTTCACGGCGACGGCCGCGATCGCGAGCGCGGCGACCGGGTCGAGCCACCAGAGCCCGAGGAACGTGTTTCCGAGCAGGCCGACGAGGACGGCGCCTGCAAGGTAGGCACAGAGCAGATTCTGCGTTCCCTCTCCACGTGTTGCGACGGAGCCGAGCTTGTCGGCCAACCGGCGCTTGGCGATTCCGAGGATCGGCATTCCGACGAGGCTGGAGGCCGTCAGGCCGATGCCCAGCCAGCTCGTCTCAGGCTGCTCGGCGGTTACGAGCCTGTGGATCGCCTCGACTGTCACATAGGGAGCGAGAAGGAAGAACTGGATTGCGACGAGCTTCTGCGCGCGTATCTCTGCCGCGTGCGAGAGCAGGCGCGAGCCGGTGAACCGCCAGACGATAACGACGCTCGCCAAACCCTCGATCGCCGAGTCGATCCCGAAACCGATCAGAGCGATCGAACCAGCCATAATCCCGGCCGCGACCGCGATCCCGCCTTCGGCGCCCATCCAAGCAAGCGACAGCCACGAGAGTAGGCGTGCCCGCCGCGCCGCGCGGAGCCACTGCTCGCTTCGAGCGGGCGGCTCGAGCCGCTGCCCCGGCTGAATGGCGGTCAAGTCGGGCGTGCTCACGTCGTCTCCACCTCCACCGGATCGAGCACAGCAGCCACGACTGCGGCGGCGCCCTCCGCCAGCGAGTACATGACCATCTTTCCCTCGCGACGGGAGCAGACTAGGCCCGCCGCCTTGAGTGCTCGCAAGTGGTGGGAGACGAGGTTTTGGGAGCGCTCGGCGATCCATGCGAGGTCGCAGACGCAGAGCTCGCCGGCCTCGCTGAGTGCCGCCGCCAGCAACAGGCGGGTGGGATCGGCGAGCCCACGCGCGCGCCCGGCCGCCCTTTCCGCCCGGCTGACGGAGAGCCGGCGCCCACGTAGGCGCTCGGCGACCTCGAGGTCGATACAGAGCAGCTCCCAGCGGTCAGCAGCCACCGCTTCATCCTAACGGCCATTGATGCGTTGCTGCGACCTTCCTGCGGGCCTGGGTATCCTGGGCAGCGATGGCCTTGCAGACGCTTCGGGGACGGATGCCGCTCGTGGCGTTCGTCCTGCTTGCGGTCGTCTGCTTGGCACTCCTCGGCTTCGCCTGCGCCTGTCTGAGCGACCATCCGATGCAGGCGCTTGAGCGGGCGCTGGGGGCGGTCCCCTCGCTTCCGGCGCTGATCCAGGTCTGGTCGCTCATGGCGCTCTCGCTTCTTGCGGCCGGATCCGCGGTCGCCGCCGTTCGCCCGCGCTCACGCGGCCCTTCGCCGGCACTGCTGCAGCGCTTTCTGACCTGAGTCGGCCCTGAACGCCAGCGTGAAGGACCGCTGGCTCGTGTGGCCCGTACGCTCATTCAACGAGGAGGCGATCTGTGGCGACGAAGTCGAAGTCCAAGCGCAAACCGCCGTCCAAGCGGCCGATTCAGGCGCCGAAGAAGAAGGTTGAACCGAGACGCTTTCCGCGGTGGCTCGGGCTACTCGTCACGGGACTCCTCGTTGCGGGAATAGCGACGGGAGCGTTTCTCGCCGCGAAGAACCAAGCCCAGAGCGGCGGCGAGGGCCCGGCCGCCTCGACGGGCTTGCCGGATACGCCGGACTACCACTCGCTCCTCGTCGCCCCCAGTGACGCAAACCACATCCTGCTCGGTACGCACGCCGGGCTCTACGAGTCTCGAGACGGCGGCCGAAGCTGGAGGAAGGCGGCACTCGTCGGCCAGGACGCGATGAACCTCGCTGGTGGTGGTGGCGAAACGGTCTGGACGGCGGGCCATAACGTCTTCGCCAAGAGCACGGACCGCGGCGCCAACTGGGCGGAGGTCCGGCCGGAGGGCTTGCCGAGCCTCGACCTCCACGGCTTCGCCGTCGATCCACGTGACCCGCGGACCCTGTACGTGGCCGTCGCGGGGCAAGGACTGTATCGCTCCGACGACGGCGGGCAGCGCTTCGGGCTCGTTTCGAGTGACGTCGGCGGCGCGGTAATGGCGCTCGCAGTCACCAGGGACGGGCGCATCCTCGCCGGCGACATGCAGCAGGGTCTGGTTGCGAGTGACGACAGCGGCAAGACCTGGCGCCCTGTCGCCCAAGCCGCGGTCATGGGGCTGGCGATCAACCCGGCCGATCCGAACACGATCGTCGCCGGCGGCCCGGGGATCCTCCTTTCGAGCGACAGCGGAAGCAAGTGGCGTCAGGTATTCGCCCTCGAGCAGGGAGTCGGCCCGATCGCCTGGTCGCCGAGCGACGCCGGCGTCGGCTACGCGGTCGGCTTCGACCGCATGCTCTACCGCACGAGCGAC
>Ga0209878_1000053_pt1 | contig 13148 bp, 15 predicted proteins | sample GWRWN1_40_50_FD_187235 | JGI IMG/M metagenome (GOLD analysis project Ga0209878, IMG submission 187235) | Riverbed sediment microbial communities from areas with no vegetation in Columbia River, Washington, USA - GW-RW N1_40_50 (SPAdes)... | ecosystem: Environmental > Aquatic > Freshwater > River...
AGCTTGCAGACCGCCGTTCCGCTCGGGGTGTGCCGGAGCTCGGGGTCCTTGGTGAGGTTCCCGACCAGTACGACTCGATTGATGTTTGCCACGGATCCTTCTCCTTCCTCAGTCGAACACTTGTTCCGATGCTACCCGGTCGGGGTGACAGCCTCTCTCCTGGCCCTGACGACGGGCCGCCGGACGGCCATGTGCCGCAGGGCACCGTCCGTGATCTTGAGCACGCGGGTGATCTCCGCGAGCGTTTCCGCATCCGCGTCGAACTGAAAGACGTGGTAGTTCGCCTCGCCCTTGTGGTCGATCTCGTAGGCAAGCTTGCGCCTGCCCCAGGGCTCGTGCCCGAGCCAGCTCCCGCCGCGCTTCTCGATCAACTCGCGCGCGCGCGCGAGGATCTCGTTCTGGCGCTCCTCAGGGAGCTCAGGATCGACCATGAGCATGATCTCGTATGCGTTCAAGGTTCCCGAACCCTCCTTCCCTCGGTCTAGCGGCCTCGCCTGCTCGCGCCGCTCGGGAACGGACGGCGCCGGGGCGAGACAGGAAGTCGCTCGAGTATAGCGAGCCCGATAGGGTTGCCCTCCCAGGGCTCGTCATGGGAGAGTGACGCTTGTGAATCAAAAGGCCGCACTCGTACTTGGCGCGCTCGCGGGCGGCGTCGCCGCCGTGCTTCTCGGGCGCAGGCGCCCACGGGTTCTCGCCAGGTCGGCGCCGCCGGCCGACCTTCGCGCGGACGAGCTGCGCCGCAAGCTCGACGAGGCCCGCCAGGCCGACGTGGACGAGAGCGAGTTCACCGTGGCCGGGATGGGCGCCGAGACCATCATCGCGGAGGAGCCCGGCCGCGAGCCTCCGCCGGCGAACGAGTTCGAGGCCATGCGCAGGAGGGTGCACGAAGAGGGTCGAGCGGCTGCGGAGGAGATGCGTCGCCGGGCCGAGACCGACTCGTAGCCACTGGCCCGCATCGAGCACACTGTGGAGATCGCGGCGCGGCCGGAGCGAGTGTTCCCCTTCCTGGACGCGAGCGAGCAGCGACTCCGCTGGATGGGCGCGCTCGTCGAGTCGGAGCCGCTCGACGAAGGCCGGTTCCGCGACGTCTTCGAAGACCACGGCCAGCGCATCGAGCTCGACGCCGTGGTGGAGCGACGCGACGCGCCCCGTCTCCTCGTCGTTCGGCTGCGCGGGAGCGCGTTCGAGGCGACGAGCACGCAGCGGCTCGAGGAAGCCGGTGAGGGCACCCGACTCAGCACGGTCGTCGAGACGCAGTACACGAGCCGACTCGCGAGACTGGCCGGGCCACTCGTCACGCGCCGCGCCCAGCGGCAGCTCGAGGCCGATCTCAACGCGCTGAAAGTGCTCGTGGAGGGGGACTAGAGCGGCCTGAACGCCGCCGCTCCGCGGGCGAGTCCCCGCGCGACCTTCCACTGGTACCAGGCGCTGCGGAGGCGCCGGCCCTCGGTCGGATTCGACATGAAACCGGTCTCGACGAGGACGACGGGCACGTTGGCCCAGTTGAAGCCGGTCAGATCGGGACGGCGGACGAGACCCAGGTCGAGCGCGCCTGTCGTCGCGATCACGTGCGCTTGCACGAGCCGCGCTGCCCGTCGGCTCGCGGGGAGGATGTCGTCCGTCCAGCCGACGTGCCAGGCGGGGAACAGGGTCGAGGCCCCGTGGCGGCTCGAATCGCTCGACCCGTCGGCGTGGATGCGCACCATGAGCGCGGAGCCGCGCAGGTTGCAGAACTTGGCGCGGGCGATGTTGCCCCGGTTGCCGTACGTGAACTCCGACGTCGTCCGCGTCATCGCCGCGCGGTACCCCCGCTGGCGGAGGATCGTCCGCAGCTTGAAGCCGATCTGGAGGACGACCGTCGCCTCGCCCGGAGCGCCGCCCCCGTCCTTGATCTTGTAGGTCGTCGACCCCGGGCCGATCCGCTCGCGCGAGAGGTCGGGTGTGGCATCGTGGCCGGGATCGATGCAGATGAGCGGAGTGGCTGCGGCCGGGCCCGGCAGTGCGAGGGCGGCGGCGCCGAAGAGAGCTGCGGCGAACTTCACCTCTTCCAGTTTGACAGGCCGAGCCGGGGCCACCTATGCTCCTGCCGCGCCGCTTGTCAGGGTCACCTTACAATCGGTCCCGACACGCCGAACCGAGGGGAGTAAGTGGGAGCAGCGTTTCTGATGACCAGGGAGGGGCTCGAGGCCTCGCTCATCGTAGGCATCGTCCTTGGGTACCTGGCCAAGACCGACAACCAGCGCTACTTCCGGCTGATCTGGCTCGGCGCGGCAGCCGCGGTGGCCGCATCGGTCGCGACCGGCGCGGCCCTTTTCTTCACCATCGGAGAGCTCCAGGGCCGCTCGGAGCAGATCTTCGAGGGTGTCGCCATGCTCTCCGCCGTCGCCGTCCTCACCTGGATGATCTTCTGGATGCGGAGGCAGGCCGCGAACATCAAGCGCGAGCTCGAGGCGAAGCTCGCGAGCGCGATCGCCGCCGGGTCGGCAGTCGGTCTCGCGTCGGTGGTCTTCTTCGCAGTGCTTCGGGAGGGGTGGGAGACGGCGCTCTTCCTCTTCGCCATCGGCGAGAGCTCGACGCCCCTGGCGACCGGCATCGGCGCCGTCGTCGGGCTCACCATCTCGATCTCGCTCGGCGTTGCGATCTACATGGGCTCCCGCCGGCTCAACCTGCGCCAGTTCTTCACCGTTACCGGAATCCTCCTGATCGTCTTCGCAGCGGGGCTGCTCGCACACGCGACGCACGAGTTCCAGGAGGCCGGCATCCTCCCCGGGACGGTCGAGCACCTCTGGAATACGAACGCGATCGTGAGCGAGGACTCCAACTTCGGCAAGTTCCTGACGGCGCTCTTCGGCTACAACGGAGATCCCTCGGCGCTCGAGGTGGGGGTCTGGTTCACGTTCCTCGCGACCGCCCTGGTGCTGTTCGTCCGCCCGCTGCTGAGCTGGCGGCGGACTGCAGCTCCCGCACAAGCGTAGATCCCGCCGCTCGCGGCATAACGGACCCGTGAGAACGGTCCGAGTCGGGTGCTCGGGGTGGAACTACGCGCACTGGCGCGAGCTTGTTTATCCCGAGGGCCTCCCCGTCCGGCGCTGGCTTGCTTGCTACGCAGAGCTTTTCGACACCGTCGAGGTCAACAGCACCTTCTATCGGCTTCCCCGCCGAGACTCCGTGGCCGCCTGGGTCGCGGAGACCCCGCCTACGTTCCTCTTCGCCGTGAAGGCGAGCCGCTACCTCACCCACATGAAGCGGCTGACGGACCTCGGTCGGGGAGTGGAGCGCTTCTACGAGCGAATCGACCCGTTGGTTCGCTCGGCCAAGATGGGCCCCCTGCTCTGGCAGCTTCCGGAGAACTTCCACCGAGACGACGGGAGGCTCGCCTCGGCGCTCGCGGGTCTGCCGCCCGGGCGCCACTGCTTCGAGTTTCGCCACCCGAGCTGGTTCCGCGAGGAGGTCTATGCGCTTCTCCGCGAGCACGGCGCCGCGCTCGTGATCGGCGACCACCCCGAGCGGCGCTTCCAGACGCACGAGCTCACCGCCGACTGGACGTTCATCCGCTTCCACTACGGGAGCCGCGGGCGTGGCGGCAACTACTCCGAGCGGGAGCTGGAGGACTGGGCCCGGCGGATCGAGGGCTGGCGGGAGCGCGCCGACATCTACGCCTACTTCAACAACGACTGGAGCGCTTATGCCGTCAAGAACGGGCTCAGGCTGCGCGAGCTTGTCGAGCCCTAGGCACTAGGGCTTGGCGAAACAAAGTCTGCACCAAGCCCTCCTAGCAGGAAGTCGGGCCGCCGGATCTGAGGTAGCCGCCCCAGCGGGCGGCGGTCGTGCTCCAGAGGGGGTTTCCCGTCCTCTCGGCGAGCTGGTTCAGGAGGCTGACGTGGTAGGTGTGATAGTGGAGCGAAGCCGGGGAGCCGCCGAGGGAGTACCGCGACCAGCAGCCCGTGTCCAATTGGGGCAGCAGCGTGCTCGTAGCGGATGACATCTTCGCCACGTCCGCCCGCGCGAGGCTGTCCCCGCTCGTCTTGACGTAGTCGTAGAGCGATACGAGCGACTGAAGCTGGGCGTTGAGGACAGCCATGTCGCTGTAGCCGTACTCACGGATCCAGAGCCCGCCACCCTGCTCGAGCCAGAGCCCGCGCGAAATCCCGCGGTACGCCGCCCGCGCCGCTTCCGCGAGCTTGGCGTCGTGGAGCAGCGCCGAGCTCCGAGCCAGGGCCTGCGCGCCGATCGCCTGTGCGAACCCCGATGTCCAGCGGGTCGGCCCCCCGAAAGGAAAGTAGTACTCCCAGACGAGACTGTTCCTCTGGCGGATCCCGCGTGCCACGAGCTCGTTCGCAAGGCGTTTTACCCGCGCGGGACGCCCCTTCCGGACGAGTGTGTTCAGCCGCGAGAAGTTGGCGATGGGGTGGAATTGGAAGGCGTGGTCATTGATGAAGCGGTAGACCACCCCGTCGGCCGCCCGGGTGTCGGTGAATTGAGCAGGCGGCGCGCGCTTCACGAGGTAGTCCGCGTTTTCCTTCAGCATCGAGAAGAGGGTGAGCGCCCTTGGCTCGTCGTACTCGGCGCTGAACGAGGCCACGTCGTGGAAGACGAGTGCCAGTGTGGGTACGCGCCCGGGAGGCGCGGTGCGAAGCCGCTCGAGAGATGCTTCCAAGAGCGACCCGTAGCGGTCGGCCGAAGCGTTGGACAAGCGTCCTGCGGCTACGGCTGCCGCCAGGCCGTCCTGCGCCACCGCCGCGTCACGCTTCGCGTCCGCGCCGAGCGTCTCGACCAGAGCCTGGAGGGTCGTGGGCCCGGCCACTCCGTCCGCCAGCAGTCCGTGGGCGCTCTGAAACGCAAGCACCGCAGCGGCCGTGCTATCTCCGAAATCACCGTCGACGGCCTGCGAATAGAGCCCGAGGGCGCCCAGGGCCTGCTGGAGGTCGGCGACGGCCGTCGTTCGATCACCCGCGCGCAACGTCTTGAAGGCGGGAGACGCATTGCCCTCCGCGGCCTGCTTCGTGAGGGAGCCCGATTTCGGCAGCGCCTTTGGAGGCACTGCCTCCTCGGAGCGACCGGCCGGGCGGATCGTCACGACAAGAGCGAGGGCGAGCAGGCTTGCCAGGACCCCTGCGGCGACGAGGGCGCGGACACGGGGCGGCAGGCTCTCCGCCCGAGCGGCGATCCCCGCCCGCAAGCGGGCCAGGTCGCCCGCGAACGTCCGGGTCTGTCTGCGCCGCCGCCGGCGCATGGGCGCCGGAAGCGTCGTGGGCATGGTCGGCGCGGTCTCGAGAGCCGGCTCCACCCAGACGAAGTCGTCGTCCGTGAAGAAGTGGGCCGCGTCGCCAGCTTGAGTCACTGGTTGCGTACTCTAATCCTGCCGTCAGCCGGCGAGGGGCTATCGGCGCTCCCTTTACAACTCGCGGTTTGTCACGAAGATGAGAGGGCGGGGGTTACCGAAGGGGGAGCCAATGGAGCCGCAAAGACGCCCACCCGTGTGGGAGGAAGAAGCCCTTGTACCCGAGCTCGTAGACCGGCTCGAGTATCAGGATGCCGAGCTGGCAAGCCTGCGTGCGGACTTGGAAACGCTCCGAGAGGAGCGTGAGAAGCTCGAGACCGATCTGGTGATCGCGGAGCGCTGGGTGCACACGCTCGCCAAGGAGTTGGAGCTCGCCGACGCGCAGCTGAAAGAGCTGCGCCCGCTGTCTTCACGGATTGCGACGCCGCCGCGCCCGCGCTAGCTACCTGTCCCGCCTACACAGGTTGTGAACGGCTGAGAGGACATCCGGGCCTCCTTTGAGGCTGTGGGTCTGCCACGACTCACGCCCCAAGGAGGGACCCGGATGATGCTGCACCGTAACGCCAAGCTCGGACTGGCCGGCCGCCTCGCGCTCGTGCAGGCAATCGAGGGAGGATCGAGCTTGAAGGCGGCCGCGGCCGCCTTCAGCGTCTCGCCGGCGACCGCGCACCGCTGGTGGCATCGCTGGCGGGAGGCGGGCGCCGAGGCACGGCGGACGCGCAGCTGCCTGCATGACCGCTCGAGCCGCCCGCTGCGCTCCCCGCGCGAGCTCGCCCGCGAGCTGCAGGAGCGCATCTGTGTCTGCCGCCGGCAGACCGGCTGGGGGCCGCGGCTGGTCGCCGCCGCGACCGGCTTTGCGCACTCGACGGTCTGGAAGGTGCTCCACCGTGCAGGGATCTCACGACCAGCAAGGGCGGTGAAGGAGGCGGCCAACAGCTACGAGTGGCCCTGCCCCGGCGACCTGCTGCACATGGACGTCAGCCGCTTCGCCCGCTTCGAGCGCCCCGGGCACGCCGTCACCGGCGACCGCTCCCAGCCCGGCCGCAACTGGATGCGCCCCGAGACGCGGGTCGGCTACGACTACGCGCACGCGCTCGTCGACGACCGCTCCAGGCTGGCCTACGTCGAGCTCCACCCCGAGCGGGCGGCCACCGTCACCGCTTTCGTCGAGCGGGCGCTCGTCTTCTTCGAGCGCCACGGCATCGCGACCAAGCGGCTCCTGACGGACAACGCCTTCGCCTACGTCAAGAACCGCTCCCTGCGCGAGCTGCTCGCCGCTCGCGGCATCAAGCACCTGACGACCGAGCCCTACCGCCCCCGCACCAACGGCAAGGTCGAGCGCTTCCACCAGACGATGGCACGGGAGTGGGCCTACGGGCTCGCCTATCGCTCGCATCGACATCGCAACCGGGCCTTGCCACACTGGCTAGAGCATTACAACGAGCGCAGACCCCACAGCTCGCTTGGAGGGCACCCTCCGATCAGCCGCGTTCACAACGTCCGTGGGTAGGACAGCTACCTAGCGCGAGTGCTCGCGCAGCCAGTCGGCGAGGTTGCGAGCCCGCGCCGCGGAGTCTGAGGCCGGCGGAACGGGCTCGACGGCGGGTGTCCCCGGGGGCGGCTGCGTGCCGCCGTCCCCTCCCGTGCCGACGGCGATCCCGATGGCGATCGCGACAGCGGCCGCGACGGCCGCGAGCAGGAGCCACAAACGGCGGGCTCTCGGCAGGGGGAGCTCCCGTCGAGGAGCGCGCTCGATCGGCCTCGTCTGCACCCGCGTGGAGGAGGAAAGAACCTCAGTCGCATCGACCCCCGAGGCTTGCGGAAGCGGGCGCGTGGGCGGGTCGGGCGAGGCGATCGCCAGCTCCTCCGCCAGGGCGGCGGCCGATTCCGGGCGGTAGTCTGGGTTTCGCGCGAGGGCGTGCATCACCGCAGCCTCGAGTCGCTCCGGCACTTCGGGCCGCAGCTCCCGAAGCGGAGCGATCGACTCCTCGCGGTGCTTGACCACGAGCTCGGGAAGCGTCTCGAAAAGGTAGGGCGTCCTACCGGTGAGGAGCTCGTAGAGGACGCAGCCCAGCGAATAGATGTCGGCCGCCGCGGTTACTTCCTCGCCGAGCGCCTGCTCGGGCGAGAGGTACGCGGCCGTTCCGAGCACACTTCCGATCTGGGTCAGCCTCGTGCTCTCGGCGGCGCGCGCGATGCCGAAGTCCGCGATCTTCACGGTTCCGTCGGCGCGTAGGAGCAGGTTCTGGGGCTTGATGTCCCGGTGGACGAGCCCCGCCGCGTGCGCATGCTCGAGGCCTCCGCAGATCTGGAGCGCAAGGTCGACCACCTCCGCGGGCTCGAGCTTCCCGCGCTCCTTCACCTCGTCCGCGAGGTTGGCTCCCTCGACGCACTCCATGACGATGAACGGCCTGCCGTCGTCCTCGCCGACGTCGAAGACCTGGACGATGTTGGGATGGGAGAGCTGGGCGGCGAGTCGCGCCTCCCGGAGGAAGCGGTCGTGAAAGCCGCGCGTGTCCGCGAGGTGCTCGGCGAGAACCTTGATCGCGACGGGCCGCTCGAGCTCTCCATCGCGTGCGAGGTAGACGGAGGCCATGCCGCCGCGCCCGAGGACATCCTCGATGCGGTAGCGCCCGTCGGCGAGGGCTTCGGCGCTCAGTTGCTCTCCTCGGTCGTTGTCGACACGGTCGTCCCCAGCATCGTGGTCGTGGTCTCGTCGCCATGGCCCTTCTTCTTGCCCTTCCCCTTGTCGCCTTCCTGCTTCTCCTCGCAGTTGACCTCGTTCTGGAGGTCGGTCGCAGTCTGCTCGAGCTCGTCCTGAAAGGCGGGGGGGACCTGACCGCCCGAGACGGCGGCGTCGACTGCGTCCTTCAGCCGGTCGGCGAGCTCCGCCGCCCCGCAACGGTCTCCCGAGTCGAGGGCAGCTGCGATCTGGTCGCTCTTCGCGGCCAGGTCGTTCGCGACCGCGCGCGGCAAGGCCGGCTCCTGGGCCGAAGTCCCGGTGCTGCCACCGCAGCCCGCGAGCGCGATGGCCAGGCTCAGGGCCGCAAGGCTCCCGGCGCGCGGTCTCACGGCGAGACCGTACCCGCCCGGGCCAAACCGGTCACCTGGCGTGCGTGCGGCCAGGACGAGGAGCCGGCCCGGTCGCGCCTCGTTTTTGCCGCTAGGGTGGAGGAAGCGCTAAGGGCGGTTCTTCTTCGCGCCCCACCTCTTTCAGCCCGTCCGGGAACCGGCGGAGCCCTGAGAGGCCCTTCCTTTAGCGGAAACGTTTTCTGGAAGGAGGCCGTCGGTGACCACCACGCCCATCCGTCGCACGACATCGGGTGAACGCGAGCTAGCGCTCGACGCCAATGAACGCGCTTGGAGCATGACGGACGCAGACTCGATCGAGCTCGAGTGTGAGTGCGGTCGCGCGGCTTGCCCTGAGACCGCCGAGCTCTCTCGCCTGGCCTACGAGCGGATCCGGAGCTCACAGGCGGGCTTCATCGTCGTTCCGGACCACGTGCGCCTCGGGACGGAGCGTGTCTCCGAGGCCGGCGACCGGTACGCGGTCGTGCAGGGGAAGGCCATGCGCGCAGGAATCGGAGCGCGATGATCCGCACGGAGTTGATTCTCGTCAGCGATTAACTAAACGGACCCCTCGCCGACCACGCTTCCGCGCGGATGATATCGATGTGATATCATCGCGATATGAAAACCACTCGCGGTGATACCAGGGTGAGTTTTCCTCTCCGCCTCCCGGTCGACTTGCGGGCGAAGTTGGAGGACGCAGCACGCGAGTTTCATCGATCGCTCAACGGAGAGATCGTGTTTCGCCTCGAACGATCAATCCGAGAGGAACAGGACGGAGTAGTCGCCGACAGATCTTCGCGTCCTCGCACGAACGGGACTCGGTGATCCGAGAGGCGACCATCAGCCTCGCGCGCGTGTGGTGCGTACTTGTGGTCCTCAGCCGTTCGCGACGGGGTAGGTTGGCCGTCGCGTTCGCCTTCGCAATCCTGACGACGGCGATTCTGGCCGTCGCTGGACGCTCCCTTATCGACTCCGGCTTGCCGCTCGCGCACGGGAATCCCAGCCTCGTCGCCACCGCGGGCCTTCTCTTCGCGGTCGCGTATGGCTTCAAGGCGTATGGGTGGCGTCACCTCTTCAGGACGAACGAGCGTCCCGGCCCGTTCGCGCTCGCCGCCGCGGGCGGCGGGGCCTCGATCATGGGCGTTGCGCTTCCGGGTCGCTTCGATGAGCTCGTCCGGATCGCGATCGTACGCCGGTATCCCGGCTGTCGCGTCTCCGTCCGCGGCATCTGCCTTTCCCTCGTCACTCTCGGCCTGATCGACGCCGTAGCGCTCTCCCCGTTCGCGATTGCGGCGGCCGCGTTTCCAGGGAACTCCTTCGCCGTCCGCGCCGGTTTTGCCGTCCTCGGCGTCGGGGGGGTGGGAGCTGCGGCGGTCGTCCTTCTCTTCCCCCGCCTCTCTGCCCACGCCCGGCTCGCTCGGTTCAGGCTGGTCAGCTGGCTCGCGCCGCGCGTGACTCCGTGGCGTGAGGCAACCCGTGCGTGGGGGCTCGTCCTCGCATCCTGGCTGATCCGAGCCATTGCAGTCTTCCTACTGCTCGGCACCTTCGGGATCGGGTTCTCCTTCCCGCTCGCGATCATGTTCCTGTGCGCAGGCGCGGCCTCGGCCGCTTTCCCGATCGGCCCGGCCGGCGCGGCGACGCAGGTCACCGCGGGAACGCTGCTCCTGGTCGTCTCAGGCGTCGAGGCGCCTCGGGCGCTTACCTTCGCGCTCGCAGCTCAGGCGCTCCTCATCTTCTCCGGCGCCGCGATCTTCCTCGCCGCGGTCGCCTGGCGCACGAGCCTGCACGCGTGGTCGTTCAGGCCCGGGCGGGCGGCACGCCTCGCCCATGCTGCCACGCTTGTCTAAGAAAACAGAGATACCGAGCGGCGCAGGAGTCGAACCGACCCAGCGACGGGTTACGCCGCCTCACCGGTTTTGAGCGGTGAGATGCGCTGACCCCGGGGCCGGCCAAGCCGGCCCCGGGGTTAACGAAGGAATCCGAGAGTCAGGCGTCCCGGGTCGAAGTACGCCACGCGCCGGCGGCGAGCGGCACGACCGTCCAGGCCGCGATCACGACGACCGCCGCCCCAAGCGACATCGGCACGGTGGCGGCGCCCTCGAACAACCTCGCCGGCTCGAGGCGCTCGGTTGCGGCGCCGACGAGCCCTTCGCGGAGCGAGCCGAGTGCCCCGATCTGGAGCACCAGCGGCATGGCGATGAGCTGCCAGCCGAGCACGACCCCGATCGTGGTTCCGCGCGAGCCGAGAGCCGACGAAACCCCCAGCGCGAGCACGAGGGCCAGGCCAGTTACGAGCCCGAGCCAGGCCGCCGACGAGATAAGCAGGCCTACGCCTGGCACGTCGGACGACCCCGCGAACACGGTCGAGGCGGTTGCCGTGATGGCGAGGCCCGCGCCGACGACCGTGAGGACAAGTCCGAGGCCGGCGGGCACGCGGGCGGCGAAGAGGGCGAGCCGCGAGCGCCCCGTGACGACCAGTTCCCGAAAGACGCCGGAGCCGAGGTCACCGGCACCAAGCGTCGAGCCGACCAGGATCGCCGCGACGATGCTGAGCTGCGACAGAACATCCATGGAGCCAGAGAAGTTCTCGAGGCCGCCGGCGGGCCCGTGCTTGGCGGGGTCCGCTGTGTGCAGGATCAGGAGGACCGTGTAGGCGATGAGCATCGGCACGACCGTGAGAGCGAGCGTCGAGAGGACGAGGCCGCGCCGTTTGCGCAACTTCAGGAACTCGGCGCTCACGAGCCTCGGCCGCCACGAAGGCCGCCGATGCGGCCGCGGAAGCTCTACGGTGAAGGTTGTCGTGTTCATGCTGCTTCCTCCAATCGGGACGTGATCTCCAGGAACCGCTGCTCGAGCGATGCGCGTTCGGGCTCGAAGCGGCGGATGGCGAGACCGGCGAGGACGAGGCGGCGACCGATGTCGTCTGCGGCGGCTTCGGCTTCCACGTCGGTCCGAAGCCGCACGCGGATGCCCTCCGCCGCGGTCGTTGCGGACGCGACTGCGCGGTGTTCGGCGAGGAGAGCGACCGCTTCTTCCTCGTCGCTCGTGGCGATGAGAATCGTTTGCTCGCCGCCGGCAGCCAGCTCCGCGATCGAGCCCTGCATGACGACGCGTCCGTGGTCGACGATCGCGACCGCGTCGCAGATCTTCTCCACCTCGTCCAGGAGGTGCGAAGAGAGAAGGACCGTTCGGCCCTCTGCGACGAAGCCGCGGATCATGGCCCGGAACTCGTGGATTCCTGCCGGATCGAGTCCGTTCGTCGGCTCGTCCAGGATCAGGAGCTCCGGGTCGGCGAGCAGGCTGCGGGCGACGCCCAGCCTCTGGCGCATCCCGAGCGAGTAGCGCTTCACGCGCTCGTCCGCGCGTTGGGTGAGCCCGACGCGAGCGAGCGCGCCGTCGATGCGACCGTGCGCTTCCGGCTCGCGGGCGGCCGCGATCACCGTGAGGTTCTCGCGCCCGGTCAGATGACCGTGAAAGCGGGGCTCCTCGACGATCGCGCCGACGCGCGCGAGGGCCGCAGCCCGGTGGGCCGGTACCGGCCGCCCGAGCAGCTGCATCGTCCCGGCACTGGCGCGGGTCAGCCCGAGCAACATGCGGATCAGCGTCGTCTTGCCGGCGCCGTTCGGTCCGAGATAGCCGAAAGCGGAGCCGCGCGGAATTTGCAGGTCGACATCGTCGACCGCGACCCTGTCGCCGAAGCGCTTCGTGAGACCGGACGTCTCGACGACGTTCGTTCCTGCGTGGATGTTCATGTCTCCTCCTGTCCTCAAGATCGATCGAGCGTACGGCCCGGGAAGGCGCTTGCCATCGGGCGGACGGCCGATTTCGCCTCGTGCGCGCGGACGGTTTCGGTCTCGTTCTCAGGAACGACCTTCGGTCGCTCTCGGGGACGAGGCGATCCGGCCGGATCTGGAGTACCTTCGGGTTGTGATGAGGTTCCGGCCGCTTGCGCGCCGCTATTGGCTCGATGTTCTGTTGTTGGTCGGCCTCGGCTTCGCTCTGGCCGGTGCCGTGATCGGGCAAGGCAAAACGGACGGGCCGACGGGCCCACTCTGGTTCGACCTGCTCGCGATCGTGGCGATCCTTACGCCGCTTTTTGCCCGGCGGCGCTTCCCGTTTGGCGCGCCGGCAGCGTTGGGCGTCGCGGCGGTCTTGACGTCGTTCGGCGACGAGAGGCTCGTCCCCTTCGACTTCATCATCTTCCTGGCGAGCTGCGCGGCGGTCTTCCTCATCGGATTGATCCGGGAGCGCGCGCAGGCGGTGGCAGGGCTGGTGCTTGCGTGGGGCATCGTGGCGGTAGTCGCCTACAGGGACCCCATTGGCAATCTGGACGGCTTCATCGCCGCGAGCGTCATCTTCGGGATCATTTGGACGATCGCCTTTGCGCTCGGCCGCAAGTTCCAGGAAGCGGACGAGGCGAGGGAGCGGGCTGCCCGGGCCGAGCGGGAGCGGGAGGAACGGGCACGCTCCGCGGTGACTGAGGAGCGCGCTCGGATCGCGCGAGAATTGCACGACGTCGTCGGGCACAGCGTCAGCGTCATGACGGTGCAGGCCTCCGCGGTGCGTAGGCTGCTCCGGCCCGAGCAGGAGCGCGAGCGCGAGGCTCTCCTAATCGTCGAGCAGACGGGACGCGAGGCGCTCGCGGAGATGCGGCGGATGGTGGGCGTGCTCAGGCGCCCCGAAGAGGCCCCTGCGCTCGCGCCCCAGCCGAGCCTCGAGCACGTGGAACGGCTGGTCGAGCAGGCTCGCGAGGCCGGCTTGCCGGTCGAGCTGCGGGTCGAAGGCGATCCGCTGC
>Ga0209878_1000054_pt1 | contig 13078 bp, 9 predicted proteins | sample GWRWN1_40_50_FD_187235 | JGI IMG/M metagenome (GOLD analysis project Ga0209878, IMG submission 187235) | Riverbed sediment microbial communities from areas with no vegetation in Columbia River, Washington, USA - GW-RW N1_40_50 (SPAdes)... | ecosystem: Environmental > Aquatic > Freshwater > River...
AAGCGGTTCGCCCCGTGGTCGGCGAACACGATGTCGAAGCTCTCGTCGGGAAACGGCGCTGACTCTGCGCTCGCGTGGACCAGCTCGACCTCCACTCCGGCCGCCGTCACAGCGGAGCGCGCATGCTCGAGCTGGCGCTCCGAGTAGTCCAGTCCGACGACCCGCGCTCCCTCTCGGGCGAGCAGGATCGACCACTGCGCCGCGCCGCACCCGAGCTCGAGCACGTCCTTCCCCGCAACTTCTCCGAGCACACCGAGCTCGCTCTCCGGAAGCTGCCACATACCCCAACGAGGCTCGGAACGCCCGATGTGTTCTCGATGCCGGTCCTGGTACTCGTCCGACTGCCGGTTCCAGAAGTCCCGGTTCCGGGCTGCGTCAGACAAGCTCTGAATCGGTGAACCAGAGTGCTATCTCGCGCTCCGCCGACTCCGGCGAGTCCGAGCCGTGCACCAGGTTGTCCGGCATGGCAAGCGCGAGGTCGCCACGAATGGTTCCGGGGGCCGCTTCGGCCGGATTCGTCGCGCCCATCGTGGTGCGGACGACGGAGATCGCGGACTCGCCCTCCACCACGAGCGCGAGGGTCGGGGCCGACGTGATGAAGTCGACGAGCTCCCCGAAGAACGCTTTCTCGCTGTGCTCCGCATAGTGGCGCTCGGCGAGGCCGCGGTCGAGCTGGAGGAGCTTTGCCGCCCGAATCTGGAGCCCCCGCTGCTCGAGCCTCGCCAGGATCTCGCCCGCCAGACTGCGTGCGAGCGCATCCGGCTTGATGAGGACGAGGGTCCGCTCGGGCACGCCGGGAGCCTACCGCGCTCTCCTAGCTAGCTCGCCAGCTAGAGGTTTCCGACGGCGCGGGGAGACTCGACGGGAGTCTCGCAGTACGGGCAGATCTGCCACAGAGGCTCGAGCGGCGCCTTGCAGCGGCGACAAGCCTCTTTCAGCTTCGTCGTGCACACCGGGCAGGCGAGGAAGGTGGAGTCGACGACGGCGCGGCAGACGGGACAGCGGTCTGCCGTACCGAGCGACTCTTCGATCGCCTTGATCTCCAGCTCCCGCTCGTGCACGTCCTCCAGGTACTCCGGCGGGCGGAAGAACATGTAGAGCAGCGGACCCAAGAAAGGCGGGAAGATCCCGAGCGCCACGGCCATCGCCAGTAGCCACGGGTCCTCGATCCGCCGGCGAGCGTCCTTGTAGACCCAGTAAGCGGACGCCGCCCAGAAGATGACCAGGAAGAAGAGGAAGACATTCCGGATGGCGAGCCACGTGCCGGAGTGGAAGAAGTCCTTGAAGCCTCCGAACAGGTCGTCGTTCGTGCCGGTTGTCGTCTGAGCCAGATGCATCGCGGTCCTCTAGAACAGAATCTTTCCTACCAACCACCCTGCGCCAAACGAGAGCGCCACGATCAGAAAGAGTACGACCGCGGCGAACACGAAGACGCTGATGCGCTCGCCTACCGTTGCCATGGTAGGGCAGTCCCCGGTCGGAAGGACGCGAGATCCGCGAGGAGATAGAGCGAGCCCGTCACAAGAACGGCGCCCTCGTCCCCGGCCGCCTCACGGGCTGCAGCGACGGCCTCGGCAGGATCCGCGACGGTACTCACCTGCTTGAAGAATGGTCTTGCCCGCTCCGCGAGGTCGGCTGGAGGAAGCGCGCGCTCGTTGCTCGAAGCGGTGGCCACGATCGTGTCGCCGAGCGCCGAGAGGGCGGCCAGCATTCCATCGGCGTCCTTGTCGGCCAGGATCGACGCGACGACCACGTAGCGGCGCGTCGGAAGGTGGGCGAGGAGCCATCCGACCCCGGCGAGGTTGTGCGCTCCGTCCCAGATCTCCAGGGGGTCCTCCGAGACCCGCTCGAGCCGTCCCGGCACCGACACGTCCTCCGCGGGAGTGGGATCGACCGGGCGGCCGAGGAAGGACTCCACCGCCGCGAGGGCGAGAGCGAGATTGCTCGCCCCGGCGACGACGACGCTTTCGGCGCCCGCTGCCCGCGCGGCCCCCTCCCACTCCGGCTCGCCGAGCACCACCGTCGCGCGAGGTCCCGTCACCGCCAGCTTCTCGGCGGCAATCTCCTCCCGGGTGTTGCCGAGGACCTCGGTGTGCTCGAGCCCGACGTTCGTGAGCACGACCATCCTCGCCTGGAGGACGTTGGTGGCGTCGTGACGGCCGCCGAGCCCGGCTTCGACCACGGCGGCGTCGACCCGGGCGGAGGCGAACTCGGCGAATGCGGCCGCAGTCAGGACCTCGAACTGCGTCGCCCGGACCTCCTCGGCCGCCGGCCGGACGCGCTCGAGCGCACGCTCCAGATCGACCTCGGCGCCGCGCACGTGGATCCGCTCTCCCCAGTCGGAGACGTGCGGCGACGTGTACGCGCCGACGGCGAGACCCGCACCCGCGAGCAGCGCCTCGGCGAGTCGGGTCGTGGTCGTCTTCCCGTTCGTGCCGACGACGTGGATGGGCGGGAAGGCGCGCTGAGGGTCTCCGAGCTTCCGGAGCAGCGTACGGATGCGCTCCAGCCCGAACTCTTGCGGCCACGGGCTGAGGCCCTCGAGCCAAGCAACGTTTTCAGCCGCCGAGGGCATCGAGCTCGCGGCGGTAGCGGGCGAGCTTCTCCCGCTCGCCCTCGACAACGTCGGGCGGCGCGTTCGCGACGAAGTTCTCGTTCCCGAGGATGCCCTCGGCGCGGGCGATCTCCTTGCGCAGGCGCTCACGCTCAGCCTCGGCGTTCCCGTTCACCTGCACCCTATCGGGCCGCACCTTTGCCTCGAAGATGCGCCGCTCGTCTCCCTCGAGGTCGACGGCGACGCCGCTTCTCGCGAAGATCGCGGCCGCGTCCTGAACGCGCTCGAGCGCGTCGGCGTCCGCGGCGAAGCGGTTGTCCTCCTGGGGCCAGGCCGAGACGATCAGCCGCGCCGACCGGCCGGGCAGGCTCGTCCAGATCTCCTCCGTCACGTGCGGAAGCACGGGATGCAGCAGCTTCAGCAACCGCTCGAGTGCGGCGAGCGCGGTCGCCTGTGCATCAGCGTCCCCTTCGTAGAGCCGCGGCTTGATCGCCTCCGCGTACCAGTCGCAGAAGTCATCGAACGTCAGGCGGTAGAGGGCCTGCACCGCCTGGGAGAAGTTGAAGGCCTCGAAGGCAGCTTCGACCTGGGCTCGAACCTGATCGAGGCGGGCCAGAATCCATCGCTCCTCGACGGCCGCCGGTCGGAGGGCAGGAGCCACTTCGGCTCCTGCTGCTTGCAGCAGGAGCCGACTTACGTTCCAGAGCTTGTTGGCGAGCTTGCGGCCCTCCTCGACGGCGCCGTAGGAAAAGCGCACGTCCTGCGTCGAGGACATCTTCAGAAGGCCGTAGCGCGTCGCGTCCGCCCCGTGTTCTGCGATCACGTCCAGCGGGTCGATCCCCGTTCCCAGGCTCTTCGACATGCGCCTGCCGTCGGGCGCGAGCACCGTCGAGTGGATGATCACGTCCGTGAACGGAACCTCGCCCATGATCTCGAGGCCGGAGAAGATCATCCGGTTCTCCCAGAGTCGGATGATCTCGCGCGCGGTCGTGTTCAGGTCGCCCGGGTAGTACGTCCGCAGATCGAGCGTGTCGTCGGGCCAGCCGAGCGTGGCGAACGGCCAGAGCGCCGAGGAGAACCAGGTGTCCAACACGTCCTCCTCGCGGCGAAGCTCGGTCGAGCCGCACTCGGCGCAGGCCTCGGGCTCCGTCTCCGCGACCGTGACGTGGCCGTCGGGGCAGTACCAGACGGGGAGCTGGTGCCCCCACCAGAGCTGGCGGGAGATGTTCCAGTCCGGCGCGTTCTCGAGGGAGTCGATCGCGAAGCGGTGCTGTGACTCCGGGTGGTAGCGCACTCGCCGTGCGCGCAGCGCCTCGAGCGCGGGCTTCTTCAGCTCCTCCATCGCACACCACCACTGGAGCGAGATGAGCGGCTCGATGCGCGACTCGCACCGCTCGCAGAGCGCCACGGAGTGCCGGTACGAATCGACCTTCTCGAGCAGGCCGCGCTCCTTCGCCCACGCGAGAATGCGCTCGCCGGCTTCGTCCTGGGTCAATCCGGCCAGGTCGCCCGCCTCCTCGCTCATCGTCCCGTCCGGGCCGATGACCATCGGCTCCGGAAGCCCGTGCCTGCGGCCGATGGCGAAGTCGAGCGGGTCGTGCCCGGGAGTGACCTTGAGCGCCCCGGTGCCGAACTCCGGGTCGACTTCCTCGTCTGCGATTACGTGGACGCGCTTCTCGACGTAGGGCACGACGACCTCCCGCCCCACGAAGTCCCGGTAGCGCTCGTCGTCGGGATGGACGGCGACTGCGACGTCGGCCGGAATCGTCGCCGGCCTCGCCGTCGCGATCGTGATCCCGCCCTCGCCCTCCACGAACGGATAGGTGATGTACGCGAGCTTGTCGTCGCGCTCCACGTGGACGAGCTCGAGGTCGGAAAGCGACGTCTCGTGGAACGGGCACCAGTTGATGATCCGGTTGGCGCGGTAGATCCAGTCCTTGCGGTAAAGGTGGACGAAGAAGCGCATGACGGCGCGCACGTAGTCGTCGTCCATGGTGAAGCGCTCGCGGCGGTAATCGAGCGAGGCGCCCATCCGTCTGAACTGGGTCATGATCGTCCGTCCGTAGAGGCGGAGCCATTCCCAGACCCGCGCCTCGAAGGCTTCGCGCCCCAGGTCGTGCCGGGTCTTCCCCTCGCGCGCGAGGTCCTTCTCGACCGCGTTCTGGGTGGAGATCCCCGCATGGTCGTAGCCGGGCTGGAAGAGGGTGTTGAACCCCCGCATGCGCCGCCAGCGGACGAGCGCATCGGCCAGGGCGAGCTGGAGCGCGTGCCCCATGTGCAGCTCGCCGGTGACGTTCGGAGGCGGGTGGGCGATCACGAAGGTCTCGCCGCCGCGCTCGGCGTGAGCCTCGTAATGGCCCTCCTCCTCCCAGGCCTTCTGCCAGCGCTCCTCGACGCCTTCGGGGCGGTACAACGGCTCCATCCGTCCGATTCTAGGCGGCGGGTTCGGCGGCCAACGCGTGCTCGTAACTGCATGGCTCGAGCCAGGCCGCTTGACCCGACTTTGTACCATTCAAATCGGAACCCCCTGCATGAGCCAAGTTGTCCAGGATCCGCGCGAGGCCGGCCGCGAGGCGGCTGAACGCCGTGCGTGGCAGGAGGCCTTCGACCTTCTGAAGACGGCGGATGCCGGCGGAGCGCTGGGCGCCGAGGACCTGGAGATCCTGGGCGAGGCCGCGATGTGGACCGGCCGCCTGACGGATGCCATCGAGGCCTCGGAGCGAGCCTACGGCGCATTCGTCGAGGAGGGAAACAACCAGCGGGCCGCCAGGATGGCGATCCAGCTCGCCGTCGAGTACCGGAACAAGCTCCAGCTCTCGGTCTCGGCCGGTTGGCACCAGCGCGCGTCCCGGCTGCTCGAAGACGAGCCGGAATCGACGGTGAACGGGTATCTGGAGCTGCAACGCGGGCTGATCGCCAACGGCCAGGGGGACTTCGACAAGGCGCTCGACCACATCCAGCAGGCTCTCGATATCGCCACTCGCTTCCATGACAAGGACCTCCTCGCTCAGGCGACTCTCCGCGAGGGGGTCGTGCGAGTTCACAAGGGCGACGTCGACGCCGGCCTGGCACTGATCGACGAGGTCAGCGCCTCGGCGGTGGCCGGCGAGCTCAACCCGCTCTCGACGGCGATCATCTACTGCAACACGATCGACGCCTGCCGCGACCTCGCGGATTACGGCCGGGCGGCACAGTGGACGGAGACGACGACGCGCTGGTGCGAGCGGCAGGCAATCGCAGGCTTCCCGGGCATGTGCCGAGTCGACCGCGCCGAGATCATGCGGCTGCGCGGCGCCTGGGCAGATGCCGACCGAGAGCTCGAGCAGGCCACGAAGGAGCTCCAGGACTTCAACCCGCGGGTCGCGGGGCAGGCGTTTTACGAGATCGGCGAGATCCGGCTGCGCATGGGCGAGCTCGAAGCAGCCGAGGAGGTTTTCACGCGCGCGCGCGACCTCGGGCGCGACCCCGAGCCAGGCCTCTCGCTGCTGCGATTGGCCCAGGGCAAGGTCGACACGGCGGCCCGCTCGATCAAGCGGGCGCTCGAGGAGGAGTCCCTGGCCCGCCTGGACCGCGCCCGCCTCCTTCCAGCCCAGGTGGAGATCGCACTGGCCGCAGGTGATGTTAGGACGGCACGCGTCGCGGCAGAGGAGATCGACGCGATCACGGGCGACTACACGATCTCCGAGGTGCGTACTCCCGCCCTGGAGGCGAGCGCCCAGATGACCTGGGGCGCCGTGCGGCTGGCCGAGCAGGATCCCGAGGAGGCGATCACATGCCTCCGCAGGGCCATCAAGCTCTGGCAGGCAGTCGACCATCCCTACGAGGCGGCGCGCACCCGCGTCCTGCTCGCGGCGGCCTACCGCGCCAGGGGGGACGAGGACGGGGCGATCGCGGAGCTGGGCACCGCGCGGTCCGCCTTCGAGCGCCTCGGCGCGCGGCTCGACGCCGAACGAGCGAGCCAGCGGATCACGAAGCGCGTGACGAAGACCTTCGTCTTCACCGACATCGTCGACTCGACGAAGTTCTCCGAGCTCCTCAGGGACCGCTGGGAGAAGGTCGTGCTGAAGGTGCACGACGAGACGATCAAGCGCATCGCCTCCGATCACGGCGGCGAGGTCGTCAAGAGCACCGGCGACGGCTTCTTCCTTGCTTTCCCGGAACCCAACGCGGCAGTCGAGGCCGCCGTCGGCATCCAGAAGCAGCTCGACGAGCAGGCGTTTCCGGCGGAGGTGCGCATCGGCCTGCACACGACCGAAGCGCAGGACGCAGGAGGCGACTACCAGGGCGAGGGCATCAACGTTGCGGCGCGGATCGGCGAGCTGGCCGAAGGCGGCCAGATCCTCGCGAGCTGCGACAGCGTCATCGGCATTCCGCTCGTCTGCTCGGCTCCGACCGACGCGCAGCTCAAGGGCTTCAACGATCCCGTCAAGATCACCTCGATCGACTGGCGCTAGCATCACCGCCATGAGCAAAGCGGCGGTCGAAGCGCGCGAGGGGGGCCGCGCGGCCGCAGCGAGGTACGCCTGGACCGAGTCGTTCGACCTCCTCAAGGAGGCCGACGAGGCGGGCGGCCTCGACGTCGACGATCTGGCGCAGCTCGCGGAGGCGGCCTGGTGGACCGGGAGGCTGGACGAGTGCATCGCCGCTCGGGAGCGCGCCTTCGCGCTCTCCATGGAGGCGGGTGACCCCCGACGAGCCGCGCTGGTGGCAATGGCTCTTGCGAAGGACTACTTCGCCAAGGGAGCCTCTTCAATCGGGACTGCGTGGATCAACCGCGCGGAACGCCTGCTCGCTGAAGAGCCCGATTGCGTCGAGCAGGGCTACCTCGCGCGTCTCAGCAGCGTCATCGCCCTCGAAGGCGCGGGCGATTACGACGCAGCGCTCGGGCACGCGCGGCGGGAGTACGAGTTTGCACAGCGCTTCCAGGACAAGGAGCTGCTCGCGCTCGCGCTTCACGACCAGGGGCGCGCGCTCGTCATGAAGGGAGACGTGGCCGAAGGCATGGCGCTAATCGACGAGGCAACGGCGCCTGCTCTGGCGGGCGAGCTTTCCCCGTACACGACCGGCGTCATCTACTGCAACACGATCACGGCGTGCAAGGAGCTGGCCGACTACGGCCGGGCGGGCGACTGGACGGAAGCCGCAAAACGCTGGTGCGAGCGCCAAGCGATCGCAGGCTTCCCCGGGATGTGCCGCGTCTACCGCGCCTCGATCATGCTCGTCCGGGGCGCATGGCCGGAGGCCGAGCAGGAGGCGAGACGCGCCTGCGAGGAGCTCAAGGAGTTCAATTTGAGCTACGCGGCCGAGGCCTTCTACGAGCTCGGCGAGATCCGCATGGGCGCGGGTGACTTGCCCGCCGCCGCGGAGGCTTTCAAGCAAGCGCACGAACTCGGCCGAGATCCGCAGCCTGGTCTCGCACTCCTACGCTTGCATGAAGGCGACGTCGACGGCGCGGCGGCCTGTCTCGAGCAGGCGCTCGAGGAAGAGTCGGGCGAGCTCCATCGCGCGCGCCTGCTCCCGGCTCTGGTGGAGGTGGGTCTCGAGCGCGGGGATCTCGACACGGCTCAGGCCGCAGCCGACGAACTTGAGGCGATCGCCTTGCGCTACAGCACTGAGGCGCTCCGCGCGACAGCGGGCTCGGCGCGCGCGAAGCTGTTCTTGGCCCGTGGTGAAGTCCGCTCGGCAGCGCGCGAGGCGAGGCAAGTCCTACGTCTTTGGCACAGCGTCGACGCGCCCTACGAGGTCGCCCAGGCGCGAATGATCCTCGCGAGAGCCTACGCGGGTGAAGGAAACGTCGAGAGCGCCATCCTGGAGCTCGACGCGGCGGTAGCAACCTTCGACCGGCTGGGTGCGCTGCCGGCGCTCCGCGGGTCGCGCATGCTCCTGGAGGCCCTCGGCGCCTCGGCGGTCTCCGGTCGTGCAAGCGAAGGCCGAGCCACGAGGACCTTCATGTTCACGGACATCGCCCGCTCCACGAACCTCGTGGAAGCCATCGGAGACGAGGCCTGGACCGACGTCGTCCGCTGGCACGACCAGACCCTTCGTTCGCTTTTCGCCAGGCACGGCGGGGAGGAAATCGACCACGCGGGCGACGGCTTCTTCGTGGCCTTCGGCGACGCCGCTTCCGCCGTCGAGTGCGCGGTCGCCGTTCAGCGGACGCTCGCCGAGCACCGCCGCACGCACGGATTCTCTCCGCAAGTACGGATCGGGCTGCACACCGCTGACGCGAACCGCCAGGGATCGAACTACCGGGGGAAGGGCGTCCACCAGGCAGCGCGGATTGCGGCGCTTGCGAACGGCGGTGAGATCCTCGCCGGGGCGCGGATCGTCGGCGGCGAGCCTCTTCGGTTCGCGGTCTCCGAGCCTCGCCGGGTCGAGCTCAAGGGCATCTCCGATCCGATCGACGTCGTCGCCATCGACTGGCGTTAGTAGGAGGAGGCCGGCCCTCGGCCGGCCTCCTCCTTGTTCCAGCGGTTAGCGGGCGCTCTTGCTGATCCGGCCCAGATCGCCGAGATTCGAGTTCCCCTCGAGGAACGTGAGGCTGTCGACCTCGGCCGAGCGGGGCCCGTTGTAATCGAGGATGTAGAGCCCATTCCGGATATCGACGACGTAAACGAGGCCATCTCGGATGATCGGATAGCTCCACACCAGGACCTTGTTAGGGCCGCGGCCCAGAGCCGGATCCTCGGTGTCGACTACCGCGAGCGGCGTCGGCGAGAACCAGCCGACTTGGGCAGGCGCGCCCGGGTCCGAGACGTCGATTGCCTGGAGGCCGCCTGAGTGCCACGAGTCCAGAGCGAGATTGCGCGTCAGGGTCGGGTTGTGGGACGAGTAGGACGTGAACTCGTTTTCGCCCGGAGCGGGCGTATAGGCCTCCGTGTTCTGGAGGATCTTGTACTCGCCGAGCATGTGCGGCCGCCGCGGCTGCGCCACGTTCCAGGTGCGCCCCCAGCCCCACGGCCACCCGAACGACGGCACCGTGAACGTGCCGTAGACCTCGTCGATGGTCAGCGCGAAGGGTCGGCCCGGGAACGGCACCGCGGAGTGGCTCTCACCGCAACCGGCCGTCGTGTGACCTGCGCACTGGTTGCCGGTGCCCCACGTTGGGAACGGCACCGGCGTCAGGAGGTCGTCGTTCAAAGACTCCACTGAGCCTGCCGGGATCTGGTTCAACGCCGCTTTGCTCGTGTCGAGCACCCCGAACCCCCCGCGAAGGTAGGCGAGATATGTTCGTTGCCCGTCGAAGCTCGGGGCCATCGAGTGCAGCGACAGGTCGAAGTCATAGTTAGCCGGGTTGTCCGCGCCGGGGAAGAATTGGTTCCAGTTGCCCTTGGCGATCTCGGCGAAGACGCCCTCACGCGCCCGGCTGATGTCCGTGATGACGAGGTTCGCGCGGTCGGGGTCGGTCGAAGTCGTCGGCGTAGAGAGCCAGAGTAATGCCCGATTCGAGTCCTTCGGGTCGATCCAGAAGTACATCTCGTGCGGCTTGCGCGACGAAACGTACGTCGAGATCAGCGGCGGGTTCACGGGGTCCGCCGCCAGGTCGAAGAACCTGATCTGGAAGGTGTCGGGGCTCGGTGGGCACGCGTGGATGACCGAGCTGCAGCGGAAGTACATGACCATCAGAAGCTTCTGCGCCGGCCAGACACGCAGCTCGCGCGAGCTCTGTCCGGAGTTGGCGCCGGTCGCGAACTCGGCCCCGAACTCACCGACAATGGTCGGTGACTCCGGATTCGCGACGTCGACCACCAGGATTCCGGGATGCCCGTGTGGGCACGAGTCGACTCCGGTCGTCTCCCGACGCGGATCGCCGATCCCACATCGGCTCGAGCCGTCCGTGCGGTTCCCGATGTAGACGTAGTGGTCGAAGACCGCAGGCGCCGAGTTCATCCCCCGGTTGAACAGGGGGTCGTGGCCGACGAGCGCGAAGTTGAGCGACGTGCCCGGCGTCCCACCTCCGGGCCCGACGACGACCTCGCCGCGGACGACGGCCGGGGCGGCAAGCGCCAGCGCGAGCAGCGCACACCCCGTCAGGAAACGTTTCATAGGGCTCCCCCCAAAGTCGGTGCGTTCGGCGTCCTCCTACCCTGCAGGCACCGAATTGAAGCTGCCGCTGGGAGCCGCGCCTTTTGGTTGCGGTCGATCGACTGACGCTAGGTGGTCGGCGTCAAGCGGGGGGCGGTACAGCGACCGCAAGCGGGAGCCGCTTGTGCTCGGGAATCTGGGCCGGCATGAGCGCGGCGAGTCTCTGATAGCGAGCCTGGAGCCTGCGACGCAGGCCGGGCGCGGCGGCGAGCCAGGCCAGTCGGCGACTCCCGTCAGGCCGGGCCCGAGTCACGACTCGTGTCGCGTCGTTCTCGGGCTCGAGCGCAGTCGTCAGGACGACGCTGACGCCGCGCGCTAGTGAGATGCGCTCCGTGAAGTACTCGAAGGGCCGCCAGTCCAGGATCTCCTCGTAGATCTTCGTGCGACCGTCGACGCAGACGCTCGATGTCCCCGTGCAGCGCCGGCCGCCCGCGTCGACCTGCTCGATCTCGTCTACCTGCCAGAGAAGGCGCTTTTGAGGCGAAGTCAGGTATTCCCACGCACTCGCGGCAGGTAGTGGCAAGAGCACGTCCACGGCGAATGAAGCCTCTTCGGAAGCAACGAATATCCGTCGGCGCTCGTGCTCGGACTCCCAGCGCTTCTCGAGATCAACGACCCACCCCGGCACCTCGCCCACATCACCGTACCGTTCGCTGTGGCTCCGCATGGCGAGCGCCACGGGATCGATCCCGAGCGCGTTCACGCAGGCTTCCGTGCAAAGGGCGTATCCCATGAGCCCGAGAGCCTCGGATGCAGAGTTCTTGAGCAGGCGGTGCACGAGGATCACGTCGTGGCCTGTCAGCTCTTCGCCGCGGGCGCCGGTTCGGCGAATGAACTCGCCGTGGTGAACGACGAACTTGAGGTTCAGCTCCGGGGCTTTCGCGCACGCATTGCACGAGCAGTTCGTCGAGTGCTCGATACCCCTCAGGCGCCGGCGAAAGCCGAAGTAGCACTCCTCGATGGAGTCGAGCAGCATCGACGCGTCGAGCTCGCCGTCCAAGGCGTAGCCGAACGCGGCATCTCCTTCCAACTTGTTGATGCGCAGGATGGGCTCGAGGCGTTCGACGACGTCTCGCGTGATCTCTGCGACCACATCCTCGGCGTACTCGAGCGGGCCGGAGACAACGTAGTTGGTATATCCGGAGATATCCGCGATGAGAAGGGAGCCACGCTCGACCGTGGAGGCCACAGACGGACTGTACTCCCCAGCTCCCGGTGAGCTCTACCGCGAGCTGACCGAGTCGCCTAAGCCGACTCTTCCTCGAGCTCTTCGAGTTCCCCGAGCTCGAGGTTGCGTCCGCCGGTGGTGACCAGCGTCGGCTTCAGGTTGCGCTGGATCGTCTCCTTCGTGATCACGCACTTGGAGACGTCCTTGCGCGAAGGCAGCTCGAACATGACGTCGAGGAGCGCGTGCTCGATGATCGAGCGCAGACCTCGCGCGCCGGTCTCCCGCTCGAGCGCCTTGTCGGAGATCTGCCAGAGCGCGTCCTCGGTGAAGACGAGCTCGACGTCGTCGTAGTTGAAGAAGCGCTGGTACTGCTTGACGAGCGCGTTCTTCGGCTCGAGCAGGATCTGGACGAGATCCTCGCGGGTGAGCTGGTGCACCGCCGAGATCACCGGCAGGCGGCCGATGAACTCGGGGATGAGCCCGTACGAGAGGAGATCCTCCGGCATGACCTGGGAGAGCAGCTCCGTCGACTCGACCGACTTCTTCGACTTGATCTCGGCGCCGAAGCCGACCTGGTTCTTGCCGATCCGCTTCCCGATGATCTTCTCCAGGCCGGAGAAAGCCCCGCCGCAGATGAAGAGGATGTTCGTCGTGTCGATCGAGAGGAACTCCTGGTGCGGGTGCTTGCGGCCGCCCTGCGGCGGGACGCTGGCGACCGTCCCCTCGAGGATCTTGAGGAGCGCCTGCTGGACGCCCTCGCCCGACACGTCGCGCGTGATCGACGGGTTGTCCGCCTTGCGCGCGATCTTGTCGACCTCGTCGATATAGATGATCCCGGTCTCGGCCTTCTTGACGTCGAAGTCGGCCGCCTGGATCAGCTTCAGGAGGATGTTCTCGACGTCCTCGCCGACGTAGCCGGCCTCGGTCAGCGCCGTCGCGTCCGCGATGGCGAACGGGACGTTGAGGATCCGCGCGAGCGTCTGCGCGAGGAGCGTCTTCCCGCAGCCGGTCGGGCCGAGCAGGAGGATGTTCGACTTCTGCAGCTCGACGTCGTCGTCGTCGGCCGCCATCTGCACGCGCTTGTAGTGGTTGTAGACGGCGACCGCGAGCGTCCGCTTGGCCTCTTCCTGGCCGACGACGTAGTCGGCCAGGATCGTGTAGATCTCCTTGGGTCGCGGGAGGTTGTCGAGGTCGAGCTGCGCCGGGGAGGTGAGCTCCTCGTCGATGATCTCGTTGCAGAGATCGATGCACTCGTCGCAGATGTAGACGCC
>Ga0209878_1000058_pt1 | contig 12805 bp, 15 predicted proteins | sample GWRWN1_40_50_FD_187235 | JGI IMG/M metagenome (GOLD analysis project Ga0209878, IMG submission 187235) | Riverbed sediment microbial communities from areas with no vegetation in Columbia River, Washington, USA - GW-RW N1_40_50 (SPAdes)... | ecosystem: Environmental > Aquatic > Freshwater > River...
GCGCCGCGCCGAACGAGAGGAACAGTCCCGCCACGCGGTCCGCGGTGAACACGGTGAAGGCCACGCGAAACAGGGCGACGATCGCCACGTACAGTCCCCCGATCACGACGAGGTCCTTCCGGTCCACGCGCCAGCGAGCCGATGCGATCGCTGAGACCCGCTTACCCATCCGAGATGTCACCAGGGCCACCGCCACCGTGGCGAGGGGACCACCACGCCGTAGACCCTGAGGTCCAGGACATCCATCAGCAGCAAGGCCGCCACCACGAAGGCGGTCCAGATGGCCACAGCCGTCACGACTCTCCGCCGCGGCCGATCGGACGCCCCAAACGAAGGCTCTGTCGCCTTGATCTGTTCGAGCTCTTGGGTCTGCATCGCACTCATCCCCTTGCCCTCGGAGTCCCCTCGCCCGTGGCGTTCCGGGGTCCCATTCGACCTACCGTAAGAGCCCAGGGATCAGGTCGAGGGGGGCTTTGGTCCCCGGGACGGGGGACGTTCGTCCTGCGGAACGTGGTCTCTCTCCTTTCAGGAGTCGCGGGGCAGCGCTCCATCAGGAGCGACCGGCCAGGTTCCTCTCCGGATGCGACGAACACGACGCGGCGCTTCGCCACCCGGCGCGCGTCCCATGACTTCCCGGAGTGACCGCTCGCAGGTCCCTACGAACAGGTGAGCCCGACTCGCCACGCTACGGCAGCCGCACGTACCCGTTCCTCATCTTCCAGAGGAAGTACTTCTCGAATGCGATCTTCGCCGCGTGGTTCTGGGGGCCGGGGATCATCACACCGTGTTTACGCGGTGGCAGCATCTTGTCGGCCAGGATCGCGACCCCGTTGTTGCCGGCGTCCATGATGCAGACGGCCGGGATGTCGCCGAACCCCTCCTCTTTCGTTGGTTCCTCGCCCCTGATCTGCGATGCGATGTTCGTCGCAGCGACGTGGGCCATCGTCTCGGCGGGGAACCCGGTCTTGGGCACGCCGACGGCGTTCGCGGTCTGCCAAGGCGCGTTGACCGCGGCCGCGATCCCCACCGCATAGATGTTCGGATGGTCGAGGGTCTGATAGGTGTCCTTCACATCGATGAACCCCTTCGTGTTGCCGAGCCCGCTCGCCGTGACGACCTCGGCCCCGACGAACGGCGGAACGACCATCGCGTAGCGGAACGGGAGCTTCTTGCCGTCGGTGAGGCGGATCTCACCCGGCACGATCTCCTGCATCGCGACATCGAAGATCCCCTCGATCCCGGTGTGCTTGAAGAACATCCCGAGCATCTTCTCGCCGCCTGGAAGCCCGCCGATCCCGAAATGCCCAGCGAAGGGCTCGGCGCTGACGTAGGCCACCGGCACCTTCAGCTTCCGCTTCTTGAGGTGGTAGGCCACGTTGAACACGAACTCGTAGGCCGCGCCGAAGCAGGCAGCGCCCTGGGTCGCACCGACCACCACCGGGCCCGGGTCGTTCACGAAGCGCGCCCACCCCTCGGCTGCGTCGACCGCGCCGTCCAACGTCGTGATCGAGTACGCGTTGCCTCCGGGGCCGAGACCAGGGATCACGTCGAAATCGTTCAGATAGCCGGTCGCGATCACCAGGTGATCGAACGCGTACTCGCCGTGCGAGGTTGCGACCTTCATCGCCTTCGGATCGATCGACGTCGCCTCGCCGTGGACGAACTCGACCCCGCGGGACTCGAAGGTCTTGGCCACGGGGAAGACCACGTCCTTCACCTTCCGCTTGCCGAACGGGATCCAGATGAATGACGGGTTGAACTGGAAGCGGTCGGATTTCGAGACGACGGTCACATCGACGTCGTTCCCGAGCTCGTGCTTCACGCTGAGCGCAGCGGTGAGCCCGGCGAAGTTCCCTCCAAGGACCAGCACCTTCTTGTTCGACATTTTCCGCCCTCCTTTACCTCTCCCGCCCATTGCACCCAGGGTGGCCGGGCCGAGGTCCCCCCGAGGGGGCCATATGGCCCGGGCGATCCAGGTCAATGTCCCCGCAGCACGCGGACTCAGCCCTAGATGGATTGCTCTCGGGAGGTTGCGCCCCAGGCTGCAGCGAGCACACGGGAGTCGTCACCTCGCCTCCGTGACGAGGTGGAAGTCAGTGATCTCGGACCGGAAGAACTCACCCTCGCTCCACCGGTCGGTCCCGTAGAACCAGCCGGCGCGGCCGGCGCTGGGGATCGTGACGCCGTCGAAGGTCGAGTAGCGGCTCACCTCGAATCCGAACGGGTGGTGCTCCCAGGTGCCGCTGCCGTCGGGATCGCCCCATCGATCGAAGACCACGGACCGCACCCGAGCGTCGTCCTCCAGGGTGTAGTGGAGCTCGATCTCGGCGTCGTCCAGGCGGTAGTTGGCCGTGATGTGGTGTGGATCGGTGGCGTTCCACGCGACGCCGAAGCGGGGGAGCAGCGCCGTCGGCACCCAGACGGCCTCGGCGCCGACGCGGCCGGCCGCGCTGCGGGAGACGTCGGGCCCGTTGGCGTGCATGACCGGGATCAGGCCGAGGAGCTTCCAGTTCATCGCCCCTTGGCCGTCCGCGTACCGGTCGGAGCCGACGATGAAGCCGCCGGCGCGGGCGGCCCACACGAAGCCCTGATGGGGAGCCTCGATCTGTTGGGCACGAAACCGTACCCACCTCCGTCCGAGCTTGATCGAGCCACTCATCCGGAAGCGCGCCGCGGCGGCCAGCGGCGCGCCGAGCGCGATCGATGCCCCCAGGTAGCGGCGCACCGGGTCGGGCAGGCCCGCGACCTCGGCGTCGGAGAAGGAGCCGGGCGCCGGCGGGTAGGCGAGGCGGGCCTTCAACTCGCGGGCCGAAGCCAAGTGATCGGTCATCCCCAAGCCTCCATTCATGCCTTCGATCCGTCAGCGTGCGTGAACCATCCGGAGGGTTGTTCCGATCGCCGCTGCATGCAGGAGAGTTCGGCACCCGCAGCTGGACGACTGGGGCGATCACGCCGCCCCCCGAACGACGCTGGGACAGTCGTCCCGGAAAAGATGACCGGTACGATCCATGCGACGACGGCCCCGCCATGGGGTCATCGTCCCTTTCAACGCGCCAGCTCGGTAGCCTGCGTCGCAGGCCCGTCTCCGCAGGGATGTCCACCCTCCCGGGCGAATGAAGTCGACGGTGTAGATGTGACGAGGCGCGTCCGCCAGTTACCTCCTGGGCTTAGGAGACAATGAAGGTCGTGCGCATCCCCTCCTGGTATTGGGCCTCCTGCTCGTCCTCGTCAAAGATGTTGCAGATCAGGACGTAGTTCCCAGCCTCCAGGTCCAGGGTCACGCTCTGGGTCTCCCCGACCGGGATGCCCTCGATCTCCCCGATCAGCTCGATGCCCTCGCCCGTCTCAACGACGGCACCGTTCTCGTCGGTCGGGTCGAGGTCGGTTCGGAAGACCACGAACTCATGGACATCGTTCGGTCCGTCGTTCGTGGCCTCGAAGAGCACCTCGCGGGCATCCGCCGTCGCAGGATCGGTAGCGATAGAGAACTCCTGGAGCGTCACATTCACCGTGCTACCACCGTCGCCGCTGCATGCGGCGACGGTGTGCCACAGAAATCGCCGCGATGCGCGGATACCATCCCACGTGATGCTCAGCGTCCATTCTCCTTCCCCCTCCCTGCGGCATCAACAAGCACACAGCGTCTGCGGCCCGCAACCGGGCTTCCTACTGATAGAGACGAGCGGGGCCCGGAGGCCCCGCTCGTTCGTAACGGACCGGGTTACTTGAGCACCGGGAACCGCTTCACGAGCGCCGTGTGCTCCCAGCGCTTGCCCAGACCGAGGTACCTGCCCGCTCCGAGCATCGCGATCACCACGAGCGCGATCGCGTACACGACGTGCTCGTCGACGAACGGGTTGTGCTCCGGCCAGATCGCCGTGAGTGTGTAGAAGACCCCCATCCAGATGACCCCGCCGATCGCGGCGAGCCGGGTCGCCACACCCAAGATGAGTGCCGTGCCGATCAGCAGCATGCTGAGCATGTACACCCACTCGACCCATGCCAGCCCGGCGAGGTTCGCGTACAGGTCCGCGAACGGACCCTTCGCTCCGAAGAGGATCGCGCCGTCGGTCGGCGAACCGCCGTTGATCCACGCGGCCGGGCCGAAGAAGTCGATCGCGCCGGTCTCCGGGACCCGTCCCGTAGAGAAGCCGAGCGCGAACAACTTGTCCAGGAACGACCACAGGAAGACGAACCCGAGGGAGATCCGAAGCACGCCGAGCCCCACGGCTCCCTTGATGCGCCCCACGGACGGCTCGACCCCGGGTCGCACGATCGGGGCCTTCCGACCGACGACCTCCGGCGCGTGACCGTTCGTCGTCACCTCCACCGGAACCTTCAGCTCCTTCTCCTTCAGGGAGGTTTCCATCGCATCCCCCTTTCATCTGGAAGGCAGCATCAGCCCCTCGCGGGCGCGCCGCACGGGCCGACCGGCCCGTGCGCGCGGGGACCCTCGGCCCGTCGTTCCAGGTGCGCGGGCAGCCACGATGCGTCCATCCGGACGAAGGAGGGTGACATGAAGCGGCTCTTCCAATACGGCGGTTACTTCGCGAGCGGGATCCTCATCCTGTTCGGTGCGGGTACGATCGTGGCCGGCTCCCTCGGCTTCTCGGAGGTGCGGGACACGATCGCGAGGGAGAACATCACCGCGACCGACGACGCGCGAGAGCTCGGCGCCGACCTCGAGCCGGGCGAACCGATCAACACCGGAGCCGAAGCCAAGGAGTTCGCGGAGATCATCCGAGCGCACGTCCTCGAGGCGACCGGCGGGCGGACCTACGCCGAGATGGGCCGGTACCTCACCGCCACCGGCGAAGAGACCGACGACGAGGCGGAGGCGGCGACGGACGAGCAGGGCAACCCCGTCTCGAACGGGCTGCGCAACCTGTGGGTCACCGCGACGTCGCTGACGACCGCGCTCAACACGGCGTTCCTCGCCGAGAGGATCGCCCTGTTCTCGATCGTGATGGGTGTGGCCCTGCTGTTGACGGGCATCGGCTTCCTGGTCTTGACGATCAGCGTCTTCCTGCGCCCGAGCTCGACGCCCGTGTCCGCGTAGGCCGTCAGCCCTGGGTGCCAGGGGTGGTCGTGTGGCGGGCCAGGTAGGCCGCGGCCTCGGCCCGCCGCGCGACCTCGAGCTTGGACAGGATGCTGGAGACGTAGTTCTTCACGGTCTTCTCGGCCAGGCCGAGCTCGTCGCCGATCTCTTTGTTCGTCTTCCCGTCGGCGACGAGCGAGAGGATTCGCTCCTCCTGGGGTGACAGGCGGGCCAGCCTCTCGTCCTTCAGCAGGTGCTTCCCCCTGCGCAGCCGTTCCAGGACCGCGCTCGTCACCGCAGGGTCCAGCAGGCTCTCGCCCTTGCCGACCGTGCGGATCGCCCGAACGAGCTCGCCGCCGCGAACCTGCTTGAGCACGTAGCCGGACGCACCGGCCATGATCGAGGCGAACAGGGCCTCGTCGTCGGCGAACGAGGTGAGCATGATGACGCGGATGTTCGGGTGCCTGGCCCTGATCTCACGGGTGGCCTCGATCCCGCTCCCGTCGGCGAGGCGAACATCCATCACGACGACGTCGGGATGTGCGCGGTCGGCTTCGTCGATGGCCTCGCGGACCGAGCCGGCCTCGGCGCTCACCACCACGTCCTCTGTGGCCTGGAGGAGGGCCTTGACACCGCCGCGGACGACCTCGTGATCGTCGACGAGGAGGACACGCAGCGGTGGGGCCTTTCCGGGCACGGCGAGCATCGTACCGCTCGCGTGATCGAGGCCGCTCAGGTGATCGAGGTGACGCGGGCGCCAACGCGTTCGCCGACCCGGTCCAAGAAGTCCTTGATCGTGGCCTCGGCGACGCGATGAAGCATCGCCCGGTCCAGCGCCCGCCCGAACGCCCCCAGCGGTGGCCGGTATCGGGCGCTGATCGAGAGCTGCGTCCGCTTCGGGCCGAGCGCCGCGACCTCGAGGTCGGCGTCGAGATGCGGGAACAGCAGCTCGGGCCCGCTTGCCCACCAGGTCATCGGGAGCAGCGTCTTCGACGTGAGCCGGTACGGCTCACCGAGGCCGATCTCGATCTGCTTGTCGATCCGACGCGTATCCACGCCGAAGCCGACCTCCGCGAGCAGGCGCTCGCCCCGGTCCTCGGCGGCTTCCAGCATCCCCGGGACCCAGGTCCCGGGATCGTCAAGAAGCGAGGCCTCCGCGTCCTCGAAGGCGACGGGAAGGTCGAGGTAGTAACGGACGAACATGCGATCAGGGTGCGTGCTCCGGCGCCATGTCCCTAGGGACATTCGACCCGCCGGGACAGGGACCTTCGACCGGCGACGGTGATGGCGCGGACGAGGATGCTGCCTGCCATGGAGCGTTACACGCGGAACGTGTTGGTCGTGGAGCCGAATCCCATCGAACGGGAGCGGCTCGCTGCCGCGCTTGAGGGAGAAGGCTTCCAGGCTTTCCTGTGCTCCGGTCCGACCCAGCCCGACTACACGTGCCTGGGCGCCAGGGCCGGCACGTGTCCGCTTGCGAGCCAGGACGCCGTCGTCGTCTTGGACATGAGCCTGGACAGCGACGCGGTCATGTCGGGAACCCCCGCTGAGGACCTGCTCGGCCTCTACCTCGAGTCCGGACACCCGGTCGTTGCGCTCGACGCCAGCCACAGAGGGGACGAGGCCCCTCGGCTCGTTCGCCTCCGGCGCCATCCCGAGACCGATGCGCTGCTGACGGCCGTCTGGCAGCTGGCTTCGCCGAACGGCACCCCGCCACGGGCGTCGGAGAAGGACGAGCGGCTCTGAAGGCGCACCGTCCCGGCTCTCACGGCGTCGAGGACAACCGACCAAGGAGGTCTCGTCTGATGGACGTCAAGCGCAGGACCATGATGGGTGCGGCAGCCATCCTGTTGATGCTGGTCGCGGCCGGATGCAGCGGCGGTGATGAGGCAGGTGGCGGCGCTGGGGCCGGCCCCGTCGCGGCGCCTGTGAGCTTCGACGTCTCACTCACGGAGTTTGCGATCTCGCCCGAGATGATCCACGCGCCCGCCGGGCAGGACCTGACATTCAGCGTCACGAACGACGGGACGGCACAACACACCTTCGCCATCGACACCGGGGGCGAGCTGATCGAGACGCCCGAGCTTCAACCCGGCGAGACCCGGGCGCTCGAGGTCCCCGCCCTGGATGCCGGCGAGTACCGGACCCTCTGCACGATCTCCGGCCACGAGGGACTCGGCATGACGGGCACCCTCATGGTCATGGCCGGGGGAGCGGTCGCCGCCGGTGCGAGTGGCACCGCCGGCGCGACGGGATCGCACGCAGCGATGACCGTCGAGGAGATGCTCAACGGGCATCGCGAGGGGGTCGAGGCCTTCCCGGCTGAGACGGAGGGGCTCGGCAACCGACGGCTCGAGCCGATCATCGAGGGTGGCGACAAGGTCTTCAGGCTCACCGCCGAGGAGGTCCGCTGGGAGACCAAGCCCGGCGTGTTCGTCGACGCGATGGGATTCAACGGGACCGTCCCCGGGCCCGAGATCCGTGTGCATCCGGGAGATCACGTGCGGATCGTCGTGAGCAACGAGATGTCGCAGCCGACGACCCTGCATCTTCACGGCGTCACCGTTCCGAACGACATGGATGGCGTCCCGTACATCACCCAGGATCCGATCCTGCCCGGCGGATTCTTCGTCTACGAGTTCGACGTCGTGGACCCGCCGGGTATGTACGTGTACCACTCGCACTTCAACTCGACCGAGCAGGTCGGCAAGGGCCTGTACGGCGCCTTCATCGTCGAGCCGAAGCACGGCGACTGGGGCTCGCTGTACGACGAGCGCGTCGACGTCGAGAGCACGCTGTTCCTGGGGGACGGCCCGACCGGCTTCGTGCTCAATGGCAAGGAATTCCCCGCGACGCAGCCGATCGTCGCGAAGGTCGGCGACGGCGTCCTGATCCACCTCGCGAACGACGGGGCCATGATCCACCCGATGCACCTGCACGGCTACCACTTCCAGGTGGTCGCCGAGGACGGATTCGTTCTGGCTCCCGGGCAGCGCTACATGGCCGACACCTTGATGGTCGCTCCCGGTCAGCGGTTCGACGTGCTGGTGGACGCCGAGTACCCGGGCGTGTGGGCGTACCACTGTCACATCCTGCCGCACGTCGAGGGGCCGCAGGGGATGTACGGGATGGTGACGGCGCTGATCGTGCAGTAGGTGCTACAGGGGCAGCTCGACCCGCACCGTGGTGCCTTCGCCGGGATCCGATGTCACCGACGCCTTCCCGCCCACAGCCGCCGCCCGATCCTCGAGGTTGGCCAGGCCCTGGCCGCGGCGGACCGTGGGCTCGAAGCCGGCGCCGTCGTCGTCGATCTCCAGCAGACCCGCGCCGGCCTCGTGGCGCAGCGAGACGCGGCAGGTCGTCGCGCGTGCGTGTCGCCCCACGTTGGACAGCGCTTCGCGGGTGAGCTGCACCACATCGGAGGCGACCGATGCCAGGTGCGACGCGATCTCACCGTCGATCTCGACGATCGTGACCACGCCGGTCTTCGCCTGGAACTCCTGCACGAGCGCCCGCAGCGCCGTGTCGAGCTGGCGATCGGCGAGGATCCCGGGCCGCAGCCCGAAGATGTAGTTGCGGAGGTCGCGGATCACGTGATCGAGCTCCTCGACCGCCAGGTTGATCCGCTCCGAGACCTGCGGGTCGTGCGCGACCATCGAGGTGCCCTCGAGCCCCATCCCCACCGCGAACAGCGCCTGGATGACGCCGTCGTGCAGCTCCTTCGCGATGCGTTCGCGGTCCTCGAGCAGGGCGAGCCGCTCGACGTCCTGATACAGGTGTGCGTTCTCGATCGCCACACCGGCCTGCGTCGCCAGCACGACGAGCGCCTCCTCGTCCGCCTCGTCGAACTCGACGGCTCCTCGCTTGTCGGTGAGGTAGACGTTCCCGAACACCTTGCCCCGCGCCGTCACCGGAGCGCCGAGGAACGACGTCATCGACGGGTGGTTGGGCGGGAAACCGGACGAACCCGGATGGGCTGAGATCCGGGAGATCCTCCGGGGGTGCGGCTCGCGGATGAGGAGCCCGAGGATGCCCCGGCCCGTCGGAGGATCGCCGATCGCCGCCCGCTGTTCCGGGGTCACCCCTATGGTGATGAACTCGCCGATGGAACCGTCGGCTTGCAGGACTCCGAGCGCACCGTACGTGGCATCCGTCAGCTGGACGGCGAGCTCCACGATGCGCTGAAGAACGACCTCCAGCTCGAGCTCAGAAGCAAGCTCGAGACCCGAACGGATGAGCCTTTCCCGACGATCCATCTCGAGCCGCAGCCTAGCGCGAGTCGGCGTCCGGGCGAACGGCCCGTCCCGCCCGGGACCAACGTCCCTGCCAAAGGCTTCGGCGACCTTCCAGACTCGACCTGGAGGTTGACCGATGAACGCGCTGGCACCCGAACGATCACCGCGACCGGGTTTCGTCCAGGCGATGGGTCCGGTGGAGCGAGCGATGTCCAGAGACATGGTCCTGCTCGCCTCGGACACGCATGTGGGAGAGGCGCTCGCGCTCATGGAGGGGGAGCATGCGACGTGGGGACTCGTCGTCGAGGCAGGCGGCGTCATCGGCATCGTGGGGATCCGCGATCTTCTGGATGTGCGGACGTTGGCATGGCGCACGGGGACTCTGTGGGGGCCGGGCCGGGGCCACACGGGGTGGCGCGTCGCAGACCTGATGACCCCGTGCGAGTCCGTGGTGTCGTCGACCGATCCGCTGGCGCTGGCTCTCGTGAAGCTGGATGAGGGTGAGCTCGATCGCCTGCCCGTCGTTGACGAGGGCGGAGCGCTCGTCGGTCTCCTCTCGCGCCGCGATGCCATCCACGCGCTGGCCGAGCTGGTGCGGCGACCCCCGGTCTGACCCGTGTCGAGCCTGGCCCCGCACCCGATGACCGGCCAGGACGCCTTCTCGCCGCCGGAGGTCGCGCGGCTCGTCGAGACCCGTGGGGTGGCCAAGGCCACGGCTCCGTTCCTCACCACGCTCGTCCTGGGCGTGGTGGCCGGGGCGTTCATCGCGCTGGGCGCCGTCCTGTCGACGACGATCGCGACCGGCTCGGGGCTCGGGTTCGGGCCGACGCGCTGGTTGGCCGGCGTGGGGTTCTCCCTCGGCCTGATCCTCGTCGTGGTCGCCGGCGCGGAGCTGTTCACCGGCAACAACTTGATCGTGATGAGCGCCGTCTCCGGACGCATTCCCATCCGACGCCTGCTCGCGAACTGGGGCGTCGTCTACCTGGGCAACGCGATCGGGGCGCTCTCCGTGGTCATCATGGTCGTGGTCGCCGAGTGGTGGCGACAGGACGACCTCGGCGTGGGCGCGGTGGCGCTCACGACCGCCGCGGCCAAGACCTCCCTACCGTTTCTCGTGGTCCTCGCGCGGGGCGTACTGGCGAACGCACTGGTCTGTCTCGCGGTATGGCTCGCGGCGGCGGGTCGGTCGGTGATCGACAAGGTGGCCGCGATCGTGTTGCCGATCGCCGCCTTCGTCGCGGCCGGTTTCGAACACAGCATCGCGAACATGTACTTCATCCCGATGGGTCTGGTGCTTCGCGAGGAACCCGCAGTCGTGACGGCGGCGCAGATCCCGCAGGATCGCCTCGCGACCCTCGACCTCGGCGGGTTCGTCAACAACCTCGTGGCGGCCACGATCGGGAACGTGATCGGCGGGGCGGTTCTTGTCGGACTCGTGTACTGGTTCGTGTACATCCGCCCGCAAGAGGCGAGTGGAGCGGCGGGGTCCATGAAGCCCTGACCTCGCCGATGAAGATCGGGGTCGTCGTCGGCGCGTCCGGGCACTCCGAGGACTCGACGGTGACGACCATGAGCCCGATCCCCTCCAGCGATGCGTCCACGAACTCGAACAGCGACCCGCTCTCCGTCGATTTGGCGCACAACGCCGATGCGGGCGGCTCGCCGGTGAACAGCCAGAGCTCGTGAACCTGGTTCTCGGGCAACTCGGGAGTTCCGAGCCGGTGAGATACAGGCCCGGCTCTCCCGGTCGGCACGCGCGGTGATCGTTCTGCTCCAGGGTTCGCCCTGCAGGCAAGCACGGTGGCGTCGGGGGGACTGACTGTCTCCATCACCGCGCCCCGATCAGGCGACGCCATCCCAGGGGTACCTGAGGATTTCGAAGGTCAGCATGGGCGAGCCGCTAAGTCGTGGCGTTAGGTCCCTGGACCTGCTAACGGTGAGCCGGACGGCCCTCGCGCTAACAACGCCTTCCGCGTACAGATGAGCCGGCACGATTCAAAAGGAGGATTGCCATGAAGGCCTCTGACATCATGCGCCGGCCAGTGGTGGCGGCCACCCCCACCGCCACTGCGCGGGACGTTGCGATCCAGCTCCTCATGGGCGAGTTCAGCGGGGTTCCGGTTGCTCAGAGTGACGGGAGCGTGGTTGGGGTCGTCACCGAGCTGGACCTGATCCGAGCTGTCTTGCGTGCTGGAAAGGCATTGGAGACCACGCTCGCCCAGGACATCATGACGAGGGACGTCAGAACTGTGGACGCGGAAACACCCCTGGAGGAGATCATGGCGGTTCTGGAGGAGAAGAACATCATTCGGGTCCCGGTGACCGACAAGGGCAAGCTCGTGGGGGTCATTTCTCGGTCCGACGTCCTGAGGGCAATGATCGAGCCCACGTTCCTACGGTTTTCCTGAGGTCGTACCCCGACCGTCGCACGCCCTTCTCGAAGCAGCGTTGCCAGCCGTGAACGCGAGGCCTCAGGGCCGAACGACCGAGTTGTGCGGGACTGTAGGCCTGGCCAGGCGTGCTTCGAAGGCCGAACGTCCCATCTTGGGCGGGCCCAACGCCCTGCCGAGGAGCGATGGGCCCTGCCAACGTCGAGGGCGGAGGCGACGATGGACGAAGCGATGGCGCTGACGGCGTGGCACGACTTTGTCGAACTCCTGGGCACCGTCCAACGGGGCGATGACAGAGAGCCTGGTGGCGGTGTCGCCGGAGGCGCCGATGAGCGTCGCGCTCGCCATCCTTGATGAGCAGGGCCTAGGTGAGCACTCGTCGGCGAGCACCACGTCGAAGGAGTCATCGTCGACCCCTGTCCATGAGGTGGAGGGGCCCAGCAGCATCGACGGCGCAGCATCACCGCGTCGTTGAGCCAGATGATGAGCTCACCCATGTCGAACTCCTCGCCTCTGCCGTCACCACGGTGACGAGGCCGAGGAGCTTGCCGAGCATCCGTCCCCTTCCGTGGAGGTAGGTGTCCCGACCAACCATCGGCAACACGTGTGCGAACCGGATCCGCATACAGAAGAGCGATCTCGACGGAGGAGTTGTACTTCCAGACCTCGGCCGGCATCCAGCTCCCGCCGGGGCGCCTGCGGAAGTGGCCGACGAAACGAGCGCGAAACGACCAGTCGCGTGGCCGGCCGATCACGCCCATGAACCGCAGGTAGCGCTGCACCGCCTCCGGCAAAGCCCTTCACGTCCGCCCCGGTTACCGCCTTCTCATCCTGCCCCCGTGACAGGCCGGCCTCCGCCTCCTGCTTGAGGAGCCGCTCGTAGAGGCGAGCGCCTGGCCGCGGGAGCCTGGGTTGTGCCCGCCGGGGCGCTCGTCGGTGCGCGGGTCACGACCGCACCACAGCATCGCGCGCCCGACCTCCTCGTCCGTTGCTCCCCAGCGGGGCTGCCAGGGCCCCATCACGGCTCGCGAGGACTTGGGTGAGGACGATCAGTCCGATCGTCTGCCTCGTTCGCAAGGCAGGCCAAGGCCTCAGGCGTTGTTCAGCCGCCCTGGTGACCCTCACATCGTCTCGGTGTCCAG
>Ga0209878_1000060_pt1 | contig 12774 bp, 16 predicted proteins | sample GWRWN1_40_50_FD_187235 | JGI IMG/M metagenome (GOLD analysis project Ga0209878, IMG submission 187235) | Riverbed sediment microbial communities from areas with no vegetation in Columbia River, Washington, USA - GW-RW N1_40_50 (SPAdes)... | ecosystem: Environmental > Aquatic > Freshwater > River...
TTCCATTTATTAATAAAATTCCCATCATTAGTAAACTGTTGAATACGAAATTGATTTGAATCATCTACAAATACGTTACCTGAAGAAGGATGTATAGTAATGGCAAAAGGAGCAATGAATTGGCCATCACCGTGTCCCCAACCACCCCAACTCTTCATAAACTGTCCATTGTTTGTGAACTTCTGAATGCGATGGTTATAGGTATCTACTACAAACACATGTCCTGAAGAATCTACAGCGACACCAGATGGAAATTTAAACTGACCATTATTGGAACCAGACGAACCCCAATGCTTAATATGTCCTCCATTTTTTGTGAATTTTACAATATGATCATTACCTGAATCAGCTACAAATACACGACCATTATTAGGATCTACAGCAATACCCGATGGGAGAGTAAGAATCATAGAAATGATCTCTTTAAAGAATTATGAGATCTCCGTGGCAGGTTTACAATCAGTCGGATCACTAATGTCACCAATGCGGTGGTAGTAGAAGCATGCGGAAGCCGAATCAAAAAAGTGGCTAATGTATGGAAAAAATATTTTACATTCTATTTTCATATATGCAAATACTCTTTTTAATTTATAAAACTATCGTGAAAAGTTTTAAATTTGCATGCCATCATATCTTCTTGAACGAATAACTCCAATGCATGATTGTTAAAGTTACTTATAGGAAAATCATATAACGTCACATTATGCTCAGTTATATAATTTATCAATTCTTGTCTATATGTATCAATTACAGGATTCTCAACTTGATTTTTCAATTCTTCTAATGAGTTTGCACCATGAGCAACTAACATCATAAGGCCAAATGTTAGACTTATCGTAATGACTGTCAAGGATATGATTGTCCACTTTTGAAAGTCATAGCAAATGCTCATTCCTTATTCTCCTGTCTCTCCAGTCTCCTCACTCTGCGATCGAGATTTGTAAGATGACATCCAAAGCATTTGAACTCGTCTATTTCGGGGCTGAGATTGTATAGTTCTTTTACTTCCGAATTGCATACGGGACATTTCATTTCTTATTCTCAAATATTGAAACTCTTGAAGCATAAAATTCTTCGTCTTTATACGTCCACATATTCATTTTTCTTTATCCTCCAACAATATTTTCACATTAACAACAAGAAAACAAATACCTTTATGACTGCTATAACTGCAAATATCTTTAGGAATTTCCATGATATTATGCTATCTTCTTTTTGTTTAGTTTGTACTGCTTGAGGTTGACGTTGTATTGTAAAAGGTACTTGTTGAACTAACCCAATTCCCAGATTAAATCTAGATTTTTTCATTTATTCAATTCTTGTGGATTCAATATTTTGCCTAGTCGTTATTTGATTATTCATTTTATTTTAGTTTATCTCCTGCCATCAGATTAAACATTCTTTGTATTGAATCGGGTATTCCAAGAGTATAATATTTAGACTCAAATTCACGCCAATCCCAACCGTATTTTTTAGGATCATCATCAACGTTTATCCAGATTCCAGATTTTTCGTGCATGAAAGTACATACATTTGAATAATATTTCTTGATTTCAGGATCGCTTAGATCAATTGTATAAGGATCAAGCATATTTTTATTTTTATGCAATATGGCAATTGCAAAACTTACATAACAATTTAAGTGTGATCTCTCTTTGTTGGTATCATTAGTTTGATTTTGTCCTTGTGCATGAACGACTTGCATAGCAATAGAAACAGCAATTGCAATTACTATTATAAAGATTACTTAATTAATTAATTATTTAAATATTTATATAATGATAAATATGATTAAAAGTAAAATTAGAATATGAATGAAGTAAAAAAAATTCCAGATGGTTATCATTCGATCACTCCAGCTCTGATAGTGAAAGATGGAGAAGCGGCAATAGAGTTTTATAAGAAAGGTTTTGGTGCTGAAGAACGTCATCGCATGAAAGGTCCGGATGGTAGGATTGCTCATGCTGAACTGAAGATAGGTGACTCTATCTTTATGTTATCAGATGAGTTTCCACAGATGAAATGTCTTTCACCTAATTCCATAGGCGGAAGTTCAGTAGCCATGTATGTATATGTCGAGGATGTTGATGTTATATTCGATAAAGCAGTCACTGCTGGTGCGAAAGTTATAGATCCGGTGAAGGATCAATTTTGGGGAGATCGTCATGGTCGACTAGAGGATCCTTCTGGACATTTGTGGTCTATAGCGACTCATAAAAAAGATCTTTCTTCAGAGGAAATGAAAAGGGCAGCAGAAGCTGCATTTTCTGAAATGTCAAAATAAATCATCTTTTTCCTTTTTTTGTAATAATTATTTGTACTATCAAGCCTGCCTGTTTTGGTGCATCCTAGAATATACTTGCTTTGATATTGTATATTAGTAACAAAAAACTTGGACTTGAACCTATAAATTATTGATAAATTAATCTAATAGCCACCCTAAGAATAACTCTGGTTATCATGGCCCATCTACTAATCAACTTTGCAGGTGATGTACATCTAGCTCAAGCTGTAAAAAGCTTTCTCTCATCCCACAGTGTGGTATCAAATATCTACATGTTACCTGAAGGAGATGAGATAAGTATAACACTGGAAAAAAATAATGAACGAAATGGAAACAGGCTGATTAAAGAAATTCTACGTAATTATTTAGATTCGCATAATCTAACTCGATACCAAATCACTGAATTGGAGAATATTCTCACAGTAGGAATTCCAAAGAACATCGATGAAATTTCAAATCTACTGATGTGCGAGATATGTGGTTGGAGGTTAACTACACAAGAGGAATTACTCATCCATAGAAGGACGCACTGGTTTTAGATAGAAGTGCCGTGCAGAAGTATTGACATATATTTAGTATAACTACCAATGTTCCTTGTTTTTCATGAATCTTGTGGTATCAGTCATTTTCTTTTGCGCAGGTATAGGTGTTTTTTTATTCATTCAGTCCGTTCTTCCGTATACTTATTTGTTTTCCGTTTTTTCTCTTTCATTAAATAATCATGAAATAACACAAAAAATAAATGCAGAATATAGTACTAAAAATGGTAATAATATTAATGAAAATAGTCCAATAAAAAGAACTACTCGTGATACTACAGTTGGGCTGTGGACTCCAATGAATGCTACTATTGTTCTTCAGCATCTGAAAGGGGAAGAACAAGAAAAAGCGATCGATACACTTCTCAAAAGTGGTTATCAGGAGTACTATTATGTAATGAACAACTTTGAAGATCCTAAATCTGTAAAAATGACAGAAGAATTGCTAGAAACTGCGAGTAAAACGAATCTAAAAATAATAATTATTCTCCTGCCTCCTTCTGAAGGTGGACCTGATACAAATTACGATTGGAAAGGATGGATAAAATATTTTAATTCTCTTGAAAAAAAATATCCAAGATCATTTGAAGGTTTCACTATTGATGATTTTAACTGGATAAGTACACGAAATTATACAAAATTCAAGAACAATATCGATTTTATGGAACATTCTGAGCTCTCAAAGTTACTTGAACATAAAAGTAAGCATGTAAAGTTCTATCCAACAGTATATTTTGAAGGGAAAAAAACTGGAATAGTTGTAAAAAAATACAACAACTTTATTGATGGTTTAGTTGTGGCCAGCGGATGCTATTATAATGTGTCTAGTTTAAAAAAGGAACTAGACATATTCTCAGAGATTTTTAAAAAGCCAATTAGGTACATGATATACCCGACTATAACTTATAACTATTCTAAACAGGATTATAGTCCCCCGACAGATCGCCTCATAATGTCCACCCTATCAATCGCATCAAATTCTTCTGATGGACTAATAATTTGGCGTGACTTAGATAATCCTGTGATACAAGAACATATGAAGAGTAGATATAATAAACAATATCTATCAGATATCTCAAAGCATAAAGAAATACAAATTAGTGATGAAATTAGTGATGAAAAGAGAGAAAGCACTGCTAATAAGCTATCGAGTTCAAAGAATATTCATAATAACTGTAATAATTGGTCTAAAAAATATAATGAGGCACATGATACTTGGCTCAAATTACCAGAACAAGAAGAAGAAAATGATGAGTGGAAAAAAATGGTACTACATTAGTTACTGGAAATCTTCAAATTAGTTATTTTATCAATTTAAAGAACAATTGATTCTTTATTCCTATGTAGTAAACTATAGCAGCTAGCTCTAATAATAGATATAAAATGAACTCAAGAGCCTGTTACTAATTAAGACTATCTAAAGCCTTAGTTTCACCTTGTCTGATAAGTTCCTTAATTGTATCAACAGAAAAATCAGCATTTTGTAAAGGATATGGTGTTTCTGGAATATTTCTAGTAATTCTATTTATCTTTAGAATTTTGGCGCCATGCTTTTCAACTAGTGATAGATGTTCCTTATTAATATAATTAATTTTGTCCTTATCTATTTTTGATTGATCAGAATCCAGGAAAATGTCATATAGTGTTTCGATCAAATTTACATGCCTGGTGATAAGTCTGGACATTTTTCCAAGGCTTTTAGTCTTATCAGAAAACATAATATCTTTAGATCTTGACATAACTTCACTCATATTTGCAGGAAGCTTTTCTATTTTTTTGGGATAAGTTTCTACAACAAAAATATTTTTATTTTTACTTGGAGATGCTACCATTACTTCGCGTATTGGTGTATTACTTAACAGGGATCCATCCCAAGCAAAAGTACCATCTCTCACTTCCACCCAAGGAAATCCATATTGAGGGTACCCTATAGTAGCGAGAAGGTGCTTCATCTCAATTTGCTTCTTGTAGCTATCAAATATGAGTGGTTCAGCAGTAAGTACGTCAACTGCGGTAATTATCAGACGAGTATTAATGTTACTATTACTAATATTGGGATTATTCTGTTCTGTCTTTGGAGAAAGTTTGTTAAAATCTACATATTTCTCAATTGTATTACTCAAGAGTGAATTGTCATACATATAAGTCCATTTCCACGGTGGTTGAACGTACTCCTGTATTTGTGAGAAATTCAGATTAGAAAAATTGAAATTAAACCATCTTGGGACAAAAAATCTTGGAACTCCAAAAAATGTTGCGTTCAAAGATGCTGCGGGTGATCTCTTCAATTTAGCTCGATAATTTTGATAATCAAAGGTAAAGGTATCAGGTATTATATTATAGCTGCTTCTTGCTATATCCAACCAAAAATCTTCTAAATCTTTCTCAGGTTTATCACTTTTGCTGCCAGCAGCTATTGCTCCGTTAATCCCTCCTATTGATGTTCCCGCTATTATGTCAAATTTAATATTTCTTTTTGCAAATGCTTTGAAAACTCCACATGCAAAAGCACCCAGGGATCCACCACCTTGTAATACCAACACATTTTCTACAGCTTTTTCATGCTTATGATTAACCATCACTATTAACTATAATACAAAGAATCTTAATGTTTTTCTTTTTTGTCTAACAAAAGCTATTCTGTCTCGAAAGATGTACTAACTATTAAAACAATGTTGTACATTACAATATGATGATAAGGCAATTATATATAGGAAGCGCGCTGTCTCTATTTGTGCTTGCACTAACGTACGCAACTACCGCAAGTGCACAGAATGTTACTACGAATGCGTCAAATGCAGCTGGAAATGCCAGTGAAGCAGTAAATAATACTGCATCAGAGGTACGTAAGAACGCATCAGAGTTGGGTAAGAATGTAGGTGGGAATGCATCAGAGTTGGGTAAGAATGTAACTGAGGCCGGAAAAAATCTACTCAATAAGACTGCCGAAGCAGGTAAAAAGATAGTCGGCGGAGCAGCTGACGTTATTAGCAATGCTAGCGAGGAAGTTAAAGAAGGGATAGGAGCAAAATAAAATAAAATTTCTTCAATTTTTTTAATGCTACTTGAATTCGCGTTTAGTTACAATTCCCAATTTTAAGGCATGTCCATAGAAATAATTAACGATGTAAGTAAAGGAATTGTCTGATTCCAGTGAAGATTATCTGGGTGATCGCTAAAAGGAAGGATCTTCAATATTATTTCTCCAGTTTCTATCGGCCTCTTAAAAATGAAAAAAGATATATGATCTCAATATCGATACCATCGAATAGGTTGTTTAATTATTTTTATAATATGGACACTATATAATGTGGGTGATATGGTTGATTGAAAAGTTCCAAAAATAAAGTTTCACGTAATAACAAAACAGCTCCCGATCCACATAAATTAACCGACCTGATTCTACTATTAAATCCAAATTCTCAGGGAGGTAACACAGGAAAAAACTGGGTTAATACTTATAATAAAGTTAAGGATTTTCTACCTAAAGCTCATAAAATTATTTTTACTAAAAAAGCTAATGACGGTATATTCATCACACGAAAGTTACTTAGAAAAGGATATAAGAATATTGTTGCTGTTGGTGGAGATGGTACAATTAATGAAATTGCTAATGGCTTTTATGATATTGAATCAGAAGGCAAACAAACTAAAGATTATCGCAAATTCAAGCCTCTTCCTAGATTAAAGCCAATAAATCCAAGAGCTGCTATATACGTTATTCCATCAGGAAGCCGAAATGTACTTGCAAAGTCTCTTGACTTGCAACATCAAGGCACTGAATCATTAATGCGTATACGACATATGAAGAGACGAAAAATAGATGTAATAGCGGCAACCATAACTGATAGCGATAATCCATCTCTAACTCATAATAGAATTGTCTTGAATGCAGCAGAGATAGGTGTTGGAGCTGAAATAATAGACAGATCCAAGAAAGTAAGAGGTAAAATAAAAAGTCGTTTTGTATCTACTATGGCAAGTGTAGTTGCAACCCTTCCAGCCTACAATAGCAATGAATGTGATATTGTAATAGACAAACATAAAAAAATCTCCTCTAAAATGACTATGGGTATAGTTGCAAATGGTCGTTTCTTGGGAGGTGGTTTCGAAGCAGCGCCTCATGCAAAATTCTCAGATGGTTTGCTAGATATAATCATATTGATAAATTCTGGAAGTTTCAAGATGATTGATAAATTAATTGAACTAAAGGGAACAAGTACTTACAAGTACGAAGAAGATATTCTTTATTACCGAGCTTCAGAGGTTATCTTTTTGCCGAAAGAAAGGAATGTTACTGTTTCTGTGGATGGTGAACCGATAGGCATACTTCCAGCAATTTTCAAAATCTATCATAACGCCTTGACCTTAAAGACTGAGGCAGGTTCACCCAGAATTTAGATATTTTTGTTCAGCTCGCATATAATTTGAACAGAAATATGGTTCAAGAATAAAGACTAAAGGCTTAGTCAATAGGCTGATGCGGAGATATTATCTGATATTTTTTGACAATTTTCTGGCAACCTTTTTCCATGCGTCCTCATCCTTTTGCATCTCGGAATGATCGTCTGGAATATCTAAAGGTTCTTCTCCATATTGTCCACTAGTTGCGTCGTTTAATGCCTGATCGCGTTTAAAGGGATTCTTTTTTTCTGTGCTCAATATTATTATTTACTTATGGGATTACATGGTATTAATGGATTGTGCGAGCTAGTGATTAGAAGAACATAATGACGGCATCAAAAATTAAATAATATGTGTACGATAATAAGTGTGAAATATGAAAGTCGCAAAACAACGAGCGGAAGTCGCCGCACTAAACACAGCTTCCATGAATTGCTATAAGCTGATAGACAAGCCAAGTAAAAAGAGCTCTGTTAATATACTAGCTACCGATCTCAGCAGGTGAATAGATATGCAACTGGAAGGTCAGAAAATCAAGAAAGCAATTTTAACTGCACTGGCCGATCCTGAAATGGTTAGCATTATCAATTCAACAATGGACCAGTCCAAATCAGTCTGTGATATCATAATGGAGGCCAAGATGCCTCATACTACCGCATACAGGAAAATTAAATGGCTGGTAGACCAAGACCTTCTTGTAATTGACAGGATTTGTATCACTGACGAAGGCAAGAAATACAGTCTGTTTCTTAGTGTCTTTAGATCGATAGTCGTAAAATATGAAAACATTAAGATAATTATAGAGGCAGAGCAAAACATCGATCCTGTCGATAGATTGACGGAAAGATTCTTCTCTCTGTGAGTCGATAAGGTTAAGCATATAATTGAGTGATTAGCCTGGCAAAGCTACTTGAGGATTGAAGTAAGGCTTTCTACGATTTTATGGCCTGAACTGTAAGAGTAGTAAAATCTCACGAACATAATTGAGGCAAAAAGAATCATAGAAACTAGATGAATCTGCATGGCAAGATCGTGTAATTCAAAGGGGAAATCAATTGATCCAGACTCATATAAGGTAGCCACGAATTCTCCGCCAATCCAGATCAAAATGAAGATAGAAATTTGAAATCGGAAGGATTTGGGACTATGTGAATGCCAAGCCAACCACACAAATATTCCCAGTGCCACGAATAATAAATAAAGTGTGAAATTACTCATAAGAGCCAAAACTGGAGACATCGTCATACTGTAAGTTTCTCCTTTTTGGATCTAACCATATATATGAATGCGACGCCGAAAATTATTAAAACAACAATAGAAATGGTTCTAAAGAGTCCTTCTCCCAATACTTCCTCACCTGCAAAGTATGCCAAATGATATATGCCGTGAATGAAAATGAAAAGTGATAATAAGACTGTAAGAATTCTAAGATTGCTCTTCAATCTTAAACTAAGGTACATAGGAACAATGGCAGCAGCAAACATGATAACAGCACTGGCCAAATGAAGTAGGTTTTCATCAAACAACTTAGTTAATTTCTTAGGTTCAGCTTTGACATATACATATTTTGCTCAATACCAAATTATGGGATCCACAACTGGATCCCATTTCCGGGTTCCAAAGATGGGATTTGTCTCTATGTTAATATAATGCCGTAATAACTATCACGCTATGGATAACCCTTATTTTAACAAAAAGACCTTGACATCGTGCATCATAATATCGATACTGCTTATAGGTATGAGTTATTCTTCGCACTACCTTGTCCAACCGATATCAGCTACGAAGAGCAGTTCAGACGATAAAGATAGTTCGACCTCTACGAGTGCTTCTGCTTCTAATAACAATACTTCTATCGCTTTAAATGCATTAGAACTAAAGAATGAAACCTACAGATGGCAAAACACTAGTGAGGCAATAAATCCCACACTGCATTTGATAGCACACACAGATTATCTTATCAAGATAAAGAATCCCACGGACACCAAGCATGAATTAATAATCGGATCAAATGGGACTGAGCTTTCCAAAAGCAACGAGATCGAACCGGATAAGAATGGAAAATTGAACTTCAATGCTAATTCAACGGGCACCTTTGAATATCATTGTGAATATCACCCAGATACTATGAAAGGAATCATTGAGATATCTAGCGAATAAATAAATAGGTACTGGAAAGTATGATATCAAAATAGTTCCTCTTTTTTCTTACAATAACAATTTTGAATAAGGGAACATTTCCTCAAACATCTTTCTATCACTTTTCTGTAATCACGGTTTATTTAGAAATTAGCAATTCGTTAGAAGATAGTGATTAGTATTGTTTAATCACTATGCTTATTATGAATTACAATTACAATATAAATTGCCGTTTATTGGCATTTATTTACAAAATAGAAGATATCATACAGCCAATTCATAAGCGTCTTAATACTTTACAATAAGAGATATTATTTCAATGTAAAATTTCCTGAAAAATATTTGATTTTGTATCTTCACCGGTAAAGAGAGTTTCCAATGCTATATCTCAACATTAATACTCACTTCAAGAGCATCTTTTACATTTTTAGTAAATTCTAAGGTAGTCTCTGTTGTACGACTAATGTACTTGCCGGAATTTCTGACATAGTCCAAATAATCTTTCATTTCATTTTCATATATAAGCACATTATCCGCAATTACTACTGCTCTTTTATTTAGTAAACTATGCTTTTCAACAAGTCGAAGATACTTTAGATATTCGCTCTTTGTCGCGTCTAAGAAGATTAAGTCGAATTTGGATTTAAGTTTTGGAATCACTTCCAGAGCATCACCATTAATTACTTGTATTTTTTCTGATAATTTAGAATTTTGTATATTCTTTTTTGCTATGTTTGCAAGTTTCTGATCCTTTTCGACACTGACAAGAATAGTTTTCCTCGAGTCATATTCACTATCGTCAAAATACTCATTGCCATCTTTCCCACTCAAAATAATATTTGCCATTAAAATTGCTGAATATCCATGTAATGTTCCAATCTCAAGTGCTCTTTTAGGTTTGTGTTCCTTAATGACATCTTCAATGATTTTTCCCTTAATAGGACCTATTGATGGTAGAAATTCCTTTCTTGCTGTTTCTTCGATTTGTGCTAGAACCTTCAATACAGCATTCTTTGCATTATTTTGATTGCGTTTACTTTTCAAGTCCTGTATTACTTTACTAGTTTACTATAAGAGAATTTCTATACAACTACGTCATGAGAATTCTTTCAGAAAGCATCGCCTTGTATACGCAAGATATATTGCCTACTGGTAAGAAACAGTTATTAGAAATAATGCCAATATTTATCTGTGATTAATCAAATAAATGGGAAGTTAAGTGATCCTCGTATTAGAAAACTTTTTGAAAGTAAGAATTTTGTTTTTCTATCCTCATTAATGAAAGATGGTTCTCCTCAGGTTACACCGACTTGGGTTGATATCGAAAATGGTAATATTCTTATCAATACTGCAATAGGTAGGATAAAACAGAAGAATATTTCTAGAGATCCTAGGGTAGCATTGTCTACAGTTGATCAAAATAATCAATATGAAATGGTTACTGTTAGAGGTAAAGTAATAGAACAAATTACCGGAGATGTGGCTGAAAAACATATTGATAAGTTATCAAAAAAATATATTGGTAAAGATAAATTTCCACGAAGGTTTAAAGGAGAAGAAAGAGTGATATTAAAGATAAAACCAGAGAAAATATTTCATATGAACTAAGTAATACCCTTTCAAAAGATTATATTTAGGCTGTAAACAAAAAAATTTGCATGCATATGCTCGAAAAGTTATATGAATCAAGCCACAAATAGAAAAAAAATGATATAAGTTCCATATATTGATGGAATTTTCTTATTCTGCAAGAATGAAATCGTTATATTGTATATTGGGTATTGTATAGACATGTCTTCAGAAGGTCAAGAAAAATGCGCAGCATGCGGAATGTCATTCAATACCCAAGAGGAATTGAAAGAACACATGCTCGAACTTCACCGAGAATAATATTTCAAATTATTCTCATTAAGAAATATTTTCCAATTGAATAGATTATTGACTAATCTAATGATTGCCTTAAATTTGATTTAAGAAGTGAGCTCGTAGATTGGTGGCGATAGTCTTTCTTCCATCGAACTGAGAATCGCGTCTATACAGTCATGAGTTATGATTGATGGAATTGTTACTCTAAAGTCTGCAGGCATCAAGTAATTAATATATTCTAAAAATTGACATCTTTTTCCAATTTCTTTTTCCTCTCGGCACATATTTATCAAATTGATTAGTTCTTTACTATTTTGTAGCATTATATGCATTATGGACATCCAGATTTATGAGCTTTAGCTATCAATATCTTCTATTATTATTCTATATCAAAAACACTAGAAATTTTTAGTGATATTTTAACTTAATAATTCCATTTTCATTTGTATGATGCCGGCAGTTCCATAGAATTATTTGTTCCTATATTCCAAAAATCAGTTAATGTGTGTAGATTTATTACAATAAAAATGCGAAAGAATTTTCATCCTTCTTTTATATTTCTATTCGGAATTCCGTTATTCCAATACATGGTATGATTTGGGTTATCTAACTACCATTACAGGACATGATGAATGGGTCACTACACCTTCTGCCACACTTCCAAGTAACAATTTTTTAAGACCAGTTCTTCCTCTCGTCCCCAAAATTATCAAATCTATTTTTTCTTTGTCAGCAAATCCCACAATTTCACCAACAATTGATGATGCTGAAATAATGATTTTGTCAACCACAGAAATATTGGCGGTTTTGAGTTTATTTTTTATTTCATTAAACCATTTTTGTACGTCCTTCTTTTGTGTTTCTAATACATCTTTAATAGCCTTCGGAGTAGTGACGCCCAAAAGATTTGAATATGCAAATCCTAATTCTGAATACAGGACATACAATATGAATAATTGAGCATTGTATTTTTTAGCCAAACTAATTGCATATTCAGCAGCTTTCTTAGAAGATTCAGAACCATCAATCGTAACTAATATTTTTTTTATACTTAATGACAAATGCAAAACTCCTTTGATTGATACTTTCCTAAGGAAATAAATTTCATTCTAATGGGAAGGATAATATCTATTCCAATATGAAGATTGTGTTGATTTTCTGGAGTAAGCCTTTGTAATTTTAAATTCGTTCAAGTGCTTGATGATCGATTTATAATTGAAATCTGAAAGTAAAATTCCGGTTCAACTGACTGCACTTAGGCAAATTGCTAACCGTGGGAACCAATTGAAAAATAGCTTCGTGGAATCAATCAATTATATCTGCGTTTAAAACAATGAGATTGCTGTAGATCAAGACATAAATGTAATAATGTATATTATTTATTATGGACTGTGATTTTTGTGGAAAAGACCAGGAAAAATATAAATCGTTCTACTCTCCTTCTGGCACGGATCCACGTGAATACCACATCTGTATAGATTGTATTAAAAACTGGCTTAAGGAATTAGAACAATGAAACTGCAAATGATAATTATGCCGATA
>Ga0209878_1000063_pt1 | contig 12664 bp, 15 predicted proteins | sample GWRWN1_40_50_FD_187235 | JGI IMG/M metagenome (GOLD analysis project Ga0209878, IMG submission 187235) | Riverbed sediment microbial communities from areas with no vegetation in Columbia River, Washington, USA - GW-RW N1_40_50 (SPAdes)... | ecosystem: Environmental > Aquatic > Freshwater > River...
ATTTCTGATACCAAAACTTTGGGGCTACACAAAAATCTCCAATTACCAATAATTCTTTGGGCAGAGAATTTTGATTATACCTACGATCATAATTCAATAATTTCTATTAGTGGTCACTCTAATCTCAATAATCCAGAAACTCCAATTACAATCGAGGTGATTAATCCCATTGGTAACCTAGTTACAGTACAACAAATTATGGTGGCAAAAAATTCCGACTTTAACGTTAAATTTAACTCCGGTGGTCCTCTCTGGACAAAGGATGGTATGTATATAATTAAAGCACAAGGAGGGGGCCAATCTACAGTCTTTAAAACACAAGTAGAGTTAACTGGTGGAGTTCCTACCGGTGTAGAATGTGCTATAAACGAATTAAATGCAGATAATTATTGTATCCCATATAGCATTACTGGTGCAACTGTATCAAGTTCATCACTTGACACAAAATCCAAGTCAATTGTGATGATGTTGAGTGACTCTGATGAAGGGACACTTACCATAAAACCCTCTACTGATATCATAAAAGGAATATCAATGATTCTAGTTGATGGCCAGGAATGGGATGATGTAACTATTACGGGTAATGATGTTACTATTACATTCCCTGCTGGAACTGAAACAATTGAAGTCCTTGGTACCTATGTAATTCCAGAGTTTGGACCAATTGCTGTGGTAATTCTTGTAATGTCTATTGCAGGAATAGTTTTCATGACTGGAAAATACAAAGCACTAGGATTTCCAAAAATCTAAGTCTTTATAGTTTATTTTAGAACTATTCTAACCTTTTCTATATTTCGCAGCAGCAATGCCACCAGCTGCAGTAATTCCTGCCGCAATTACAGCTGCCCATTGGAATAAACCAGAGCTATCTGCTGGTTTTTCTTCTTGATTTCCTTCTATCACATTAACTGGCGGAGTATCTGGACATCCATCCGAGTCTTCAAATCCATTCATAGTTTCTGTTTGAGTGGGACACTTGTCTATTGTATCAATTATGTTATCATCATCTTTATCAGTATCAGGTAATACGTCAGGACACCCATCTTCATCTTGAAAACTGTTGAATGTTTCACCATCTCTGGGGCATTGGTCTTCAGTATTTATTATTCCGTCACCATCAGAGTCTCTTACCGTTACCAGATCAGGACATCCATCTGTATCCTCAACCCCATTAACTGTTTCTTCCTGAGTGGGACACTTGTCTATAGAGTCTGCAATGCCATCTTTATCCAAATCCCCAATAGGAGTTACATCAGGACATCCATCAAGATCTTCAAATCCATTTACAGTTTCTACCTGTGTTGGACATTTGTCTAATGAATCTGCTATTCCATCACTATCTGTGTCTTTGAGTGGTATAACATCAGGACATCCATCAAGATCTTCAAATCCATTCACAGTCTCTGCTTGAGTGGGACACTCATCACTATCATTAGCTATTCCATCATTATCTGTATCTTGTACTGGTACAACATCTGGACACCCATCCGAGTCTTCAAATCCATTTATCGTTTCTGCTTGATTGATACATTGGTCAGCACTGTCTGAAATTCCGTCACTGTCTGCGTCAGATATAGGTACAGTATCTGGACATCCATCCTCATCTTGATATCCATTCATCGTTTCTGCTTCATTGATACATTGGTCAGCACTGTCTACAATTCCGTCACCGTCTGTGTCGGGTGGAGGTATTTCAGTTTCTGTAGTGTTCTCTTGTGCAAAGGCTAGATTAGAAAATGACATAATCAACAAAAGACCTATAATGATACTATGTTCTACTTTATTCCATCTACCAATTCCTTTCATCAGTTTTCAGATGTAATTTACTCTATTAAAAAACTTTGAGATTAGATCATCCAGTAAACTGAACTTTTGAAACGAAGAAACTATAGTTTATCAGTAAAGTAGATAAGCTTGGTGTGACGGATTGTCTTTTTACTGATTATCGGTAAATTCGGTTGCTGAAGACTTGTATACGTTTTCGATAATATTTCTAGGAACTGTCGATTACGATAAATTAAATACACTTCTGACAAGTTCATTTTGTGTTTGGAAAGAAAAAGGGATTAAAGGAAGGAGACCACGTTTTTTCATCAAAACAAGATGGTAATTATAGGAACTTTATTTTTGGTACAGTTACAGGAGTAAATGAATCCCAAATTGGAATAAATGGGTTAATAGTTAATCCAGTTGGCCTAAAAAATAAAGTTGAACAAGGAAAAGCTGGCACTCGTTCGACAGAGATTCTTCAACACCCTACACCTGAAAACTGTATTCATAGCCTAATCTATAGAATCGAACATGAAAATTTTACAGGTATTTTAGATTTGAATTCAGACATGCTTGTTCCGATTCCCCCAAAAGTATATGGTATTTTAGATGGCTGGGTACGTGAATCACTTCCTGAGTTGCTAAATAATGTTCTTTCACTACCTACAGGCTCTGAAAAAGAACAAGCCAAAAGGGTTCTCAAACAAAGAATGGATACTCTATACGATAAAAATTTGAAAAGAAACCTGTATTCGATATGCCGTAGCCTTAAGATACTCAATTAAAAATAAACAAAAATTTCTAACCTAAATTCCTCCATAGTTTTATATTATGCCATAAGGAAATCTCGAACAATGGAATACGTTTACGCTGCATTGATGTTACATAAACTAAAAAAAGATATCAATGAAGATAATATTTCTAACTTGGTAAAAGCCTCTGGGGTAGAAGTTAACCAAGCCCAAGTTAAAGCACTTGTAGCATCACTAGCTGACGTAAACATTGAAGAAGCAATAAAGGCAGCACCAGTAGCAGTAGCAGCTGCACCTGCAGCAGCACATGGTGGAGATGCAAAGAAACCAGATAAAAAAGAAGCAGAAGCAGCAGCTGGAAAATCTGAAGAACAAGCAATGGAAGGACTTTCCGCTTTATTCGGTTAGATTTTTCAATTTTAAATTTTTACGAGAACAACCCCTAACATTAATTACAACTTGATTTAATCAAAATATGGTTTGGTAGATCTTTCTGTCCCTGCTGATGCATTCATCTACATTCTAGATCTCTTTGGAACAATGGCATTTGCAGTGACTGGAGCATTCAAAGCTATAGAGCACAAATCAGACATTGTAGGCATTATAATTTTAGCAACTATTACCGGCGTGGCAGGAGGAACGATTCGTGATATAGTGTTGGGAAAATTTCCTCCTAATTCCCTCTTGGATCCAACTTATTTGATAATAACAGTGGTTACTGGAATAATCTTATTTTTTCTTTATTCTAGACTCAAAAAACATTGGAATGTTTTTTTAAAATTTGATGCCATTGGTCTTGGTGTCTTTACAATAATTGGTGCTACTTTTGCCTTTAACATTTTTGGGTTAAACTTCCTTGCAATGGTTTTAGCAGGAATGCTTACTGCTGTTGGAGGTGGAATTCTTCGCGATGTTTTTGTTAACGAAATTCCTATAGTTTTTGTAAAGGAACTTTATGCTTCGGCCAGTTTTGCGGGAGTTGTAGTATTCTATTTCATGCTTGTAATTGGGGGAGAATTATATTTAGCAACAATAATTGGAATAATCCTTACAACAGGTCTGCGTCTAGTTGCAATGAAGTATAATTGGAATCTTCCAAAAGTTAAAGGAAATCCCTAATTATTTCAATTTATTCTGGTTTGTAGTCTTTAGCCTTTCCAGACAAACTTGTGGCTTGGGAATGACCCTTTTGTAAAATCTGTTCTTTAGTTTCTTCAGTAAGATATCCTGCCTCTACAGATACAGAGCGAGAAGCATGTGCAGCCTTTGCTAGAATTTGTTCTACATTGTCTTTTGTTACATATACTGCCTCAATAGATAATGCCATTGCTTCTTGATGAGCTTGGATAAGTTCATTTCTAAATTTCTCAACATCGATTACAAGATCTTCTTTTGAATAATGAATCCCCTTTTCAAGAGCTGCTCCTAGAGAGATTCCCGCTTCAACTGCCTTTATGTCAAGCCTTCCTAGCAGTGTAGCCAACTTTGGAGAAATAATCCCGCCTTTTTCGACTGGAGTAGTATCTTTAGTAATCCAAATTGTTCCTTGATCAATTTTTGTCGGAACTCCAGCTTCCTTAAAATCAGTAAGAATAGGACCCGGTGCAACTCCAGTATTTTTTGCTGGAATAACAATATCCTTACTTGCAATATCTCCTGCTCGCGCAAGTAGCAATATCTTATTTTTACCAAGTAATACATTCAGCTTGAAAGGTGACATGTTTGTAAACATGAAAAGGCATTGGCCAGTAAGATCCTCAATAATATTTTTTATTCCTGGAATATCTAGAGTTTCAAGTGCTTTCTTTGCAACCTTGTCTTTAATACTCATTATTTCAACTTCCCCTTTGAATTTCTTTCTAAGAGGTAACAACTGAGAAGATCTGACTTTTTCCATTCGGACAAGTGCTATTACATCATATTTCTTTGGCATTTCTTGAAGCTGTTGATACAACTGTGTTTTTCTTTTAGGATATCTAGTTCTATTTTCGTGCATTCTACTTCTTCACCAGCTGAGGTTGTTTGCTTATCTTACCCATTGTAGTCTTTACCATAATTCTTTTGATATTTTTATCACCATTGGGTAATTTTTTTTCAACTGCACTTACTACAGCATTTGCATTTAATGCCAAGTCAGAATCTTCCATTGTTTCATCTCCAATTTTACAAGACATTGATAATGAATTTTTAACTTTAACTCTGACTGAAGATCTAAATCTATCAAGAAATGACTCTATGGGGGCATTGAAAGGAACTGGTATGGGCATCTTTCCTCTTGGACCTAGGATTTGACCTAATACCTTACCAACTATTGGCATAAGCTTAGTGTCTGCTAAAAAGAAATCAAAACTATTAATCATTTTTCTGGATTCTCTTTTGTTGGCGGCTAATCGATTTAATTCATCATTATCTATTACTCTATCTGCCTTTGCACTTTTTGCCTTTAATCCCATATCTCCAGAGGCCATAACACATACTGCAGCTGGGGAATTTGTTTTTGGTAGCTGAACTGTTTCGTTAAGAGAAAATCCTTTTTTTACATCAATATCTTTGAAAACCATAATCAATTCTAAGGACTGTTTAAATTTACGTTCCTTATCTGCAGATTTTGCTTCCTTTATCATTTCTTTTAGTTGAGCTTCTGTAATCATTACGCCACATTTTCTGGAAAACCTACTTAAAATCGTTTAGGGATGTTCTAGGCAAAAATCAAACGTTTTAGAAAAATTTCTTCTTTTCTAATAATAAACTGAAAGTTACAGGAACAATATATACAAAACTTACATTTATTACCTCATTAGAAAAAATTTCCTAAGCATTGCACCGTTATGATGAATTAGATATGAAAATACTTTCTGAATTGACTAAGGATGCTAGTATCTCTGTTCCAAATCTCTCAAAAAAACTAGGCATTAATGCATCAGTTCTCTATAGCCGAATTAAAAGATTGGTTAAAAAGAAACTCATAAAAAAATTTACCATAGTTATTGATGATTCTCTTTTAGGTATAGATGTAAAGGCTTCTGTTGGAATTAATCGTGATCCTAAATTAAAAGAACAAATTCACAAAGCTTTGATGGCAACAGCAGAAATAGCTTCAATTTCTGAAGTTACTGGAAGATTTGACATTATTGTAAGAGTTTATGCCAAAAACCTAGAAGCGTTACACACTATCGTTATTGAAAAAATTGGCAAAATTGATGGGATTCAAAACACTGAAACATTTGTTGAATTACAAAAAACCGACAAAGATCCTGTTTATCTTGCATAGAAATAATTTACTTAAATTTTTCATCCCATTTACCGGCATTAATTTCTGCAGTAAGCTCCTTGGGTGATTTTCCTTCTACTTTAATACCTAAACATAAACATGTACCAACTATCTCTTTTGCTGCTGATTTTAGAGAGTTAGCATAGGATTTTTCAAATTTTGTCTTGGCCACCTTAACGATTCCATCCATCCCAATATCTCCAACCCAGTTAGCTCCTGAAGTACCAGAACCTTTCTGAATTCCAGCTTCTTTAAGAATTAGTGCAGCTGCAGAAGGAATCCCTATTTCAATCTCCCATTTTTTGGTATCAGGATCAACAGAAACTATTACAGGAACCTTCATTCCCTCAAAATCTTTTGTTTTTTCATTTATAGTGTTAATCACTTCCATTATGTTAACTCCCATGGGACCTAGAGATGGACCTAGTGGTGGACCTGCAGATGCTCCTCCTCCAGTTACTAATGCTGAAATTTTCTGTTCTGCCATATCAATACCCTTTATAGTGAAAATTTAATCCTTGCTACTAAGCACTAAGCTTCAAGTAGTTTGCATCTACCGTAACTGGTAGCTGATATGGTGCATCTAACAAAATAACTGTAGCTTCCTCTTTATCGTGATCTACTCTTGTAACAGTAGCCTTCATTCCTTTGAACGGACCACCAATAATCTCTACTACCTTATCCACAGCAAGTTCTGAAACCGTAGATTTTTTTACCAAATATCCCTCAATATCTTTGAATTCTAATTCACCTCTTAATTGTCCGCGAATATGTCTCACTCCTTGAATAGCATTAAAGGCCTCATTTGCATCAATAGCCTCTAGAACTACATATCCTTTCAAATTATCAATTAACAATACTGATTGAATATTGATTTTTTTTGTATTTACTCTATTTTGTAAGAGGTTAAGTACAACTTTTTCTTGACCACCTGTAGTTCTAATTGCAAAAAGATGAGATTTGGTATCTGTTCCTGAATTTGTTGTAGGTTGTTTTACACTAGGTTGTTCTTCATCTGCCTTTACTATCTCATGTGTTTCTTCTGTCAATTTTATCTAACGTCCAAATGTTGCTACAGAAAATACGAATTGAATAATAAATCCAATAGTGCCAATTGACATCATTCCTAAAAAAACCAATCTTAGATGTTGCATATAGTCATCTTTATCGGATTTTTTGGCAAGTTTCATTGTATTTACCATATTGCGCATGGTATTTCTCGGGTTCAATGCCTGTGATTAATAAAGTGTACTTATATCTTTTATCTAATGCAATTGCTAGTTGCGTACCGAGATGACCCCGCAGGCCATAACATGGCCAAATTCATATCACAAGAAATGAAAAATGATGGAGAAATTTATCGAGGTAAATATTTTGATCTTCTAATAATCCCAACCCCGGCAATTTCCGCTGATTGGCTTGAAGAAAAATTTTCATATGATGGATTTGTTTTTTTATCAAAACATGCTGCTGAAACTGGTGTTTTAGCTCTTACTTGTCACAGTACCGGTAATTTTTCTGAAGCAAAGTTTGGAGGAAATAATAGACAAGTTGCCATTCCACATCCCCATCTCCAAAAATCTTATCTTCAAAAACTATGGCAAAATAGAAATAATTTTTCAGAGTTTCAAATTACTATTGAAGCAACTCATCACGGTCCCACTGATTTGAACAAACCATCCATATTCATAGAAATTGGAACCACAGAAAAACAATGGAATGACTCTATTCTTTGTAATTCTATTGCAAAAATTGTAGTTGAGATAATGAAAAGTGAACAAAAATCAAATCCCGTTGCTATTTGTTTTGGTGGAACCCATTATCCAGATAAATTTACAAATGAACTCATACACGGTAAATTTGCTTTAGGTACTGTTATTCCAAAACATGCTTTAGATTTTCTAGACGAAGAACTTTTTTCTCATATTTTAGATAGAAACAACATGGCTAAAACTGCACTATTGGATTGGGGAGGACTAGGACAAAATAAACAAAAAGTTTTAGATATGTTAAATAATACTAACCTTGAGGTTATCAGACTATGAATCTTTCTGAACTAGTATACAAAAAACTCACCAAAGTCCCTGAGGGTAACGTTACAACATATTCAGAATTAGCAAAAGCAGTAGGCTTAAAAAATGGTCAAAGAGCAATTGGGCAAATCATGAAAAAAAATCCATTTCCTGTAATAATTCCATGTCATCGCGTTGTAAAATCAGATGGAAAAATCGGTGGTTATGCATATGGGGTAAAAGTTAAAACCAATATGTTAAAAAAAGAAGGAATAAAAATTCAAGACGGGAAAATTTTAGAATGGAATAAAAAGTTCTATAAATTCTAAGATTTACGTTTAGATTTAATCTCTTCCATTAAACTTCTGAGGTGTGCACTATTTCTTACAGTATTTCCTCCTACCATTTTGTAGAGAGTCCAGAACTCATTATTTGTAATATCTTTTCTCTCCTTTGCAACCTTTAATCGATAACGTAATGCACGAACTTTGATAATGTGAATTTCTTTTCTTGCCATACGTGCACCTCTTGTTCCTCTCTTTGAACCTGGTTTTGGACCTCTTTTTCTTTTCTGACTTTTCTTAAACTGTGCTCTTCCTCTAGATGTTCCAACAATTGGTTTAATTTTGATAGTATTTGCTGTGATTAGACTTCGGATATTGTCTCTTGTAATTGCATCAGCAATATCATCAAGACGATCCGAATCAAATCTAACTCTATGGATCCCTACTCCCATAATTCGGGAAACTAGTCTTTTTTTTGCTCTAAGATTTACTACCACTTGCAGACACTCTCGCGTTGAATACTTTGAATTTTTTTTCTATAGCTTTTACAATGATTTCTTTTCTCTTTTTTGTACCTACACTGTGGCCTATTCTCAAACCATCAGTTTTAGGATTAAATTTTTCTATATCATTTAGATTGAAAACTAAATTATCTGTATACCCAGATGGATGAAGACCGCGTGCAATTTTAGGACCTCCATAACCTACTTTTACAATTCCTGGTCTTCCACGACGACTTTTCTGTTTTCGTTGATGGCTATCAATGCCTTTTGGTTTTCTCCAATTCGATTCTAATCTCTTGTATCGCCAACTTTCTGGTCTAGCAAACTCAGGTCTGTTGTTTGCACTTTTTTCTCGTAGTTCCAGTTTATCCTTATTTATGGGCATCAAGTTGAATCCAGAATTTTTAAATAAATAGGTTCCTGCACGGAAACCCCAAACCAACTTTGAGAGGGATTATAAGGAAATTTAATCAAAACAATTCCTTATGATTTATTTAGTATTTGTTTGCTGCACAGCAATATTAGAGGGCCAATATGACTGAAAATCCAAAATCTACTATCACAAGTAAATTCACAACACAGCTAGAGGACTTTGGTATTACACCATCTACTGTACATAGAAATCTTCCAGTGGCAAAATTAGTTGAAATTGCTGTCCAGAAAAACGAGGGAATTCTTACAGCTACTGGCTCTCTATCTGTCAAGACAGGGAAATATACTGGAAGATCTCCAGACGATAGATACATAGTATTTGATGACGAAACACATGAAAATGTAGATTGGGGAAAAGTAAATCATCAATTCCCTCCTGGTAAATTTGATAAAATTTTTGAAAAAATGAAAAATTTTGTAGACGGAAAGGATCTTTTTATTTTTGATGGGTTTGTAGGAGCTGATCTAGAAAACAGATTAGCTATACGAGTGATAAATGATTATGCATGGCAAAATCTTTTTGCAAGGCAGTTATTTGTAAGACCATCAGCTGCAGAATTAGAATCCCACGAACCAGAATTCACGTTGATGTGCATCAATGACTTTGAAACAATTCCAGAAGTAGACGGTACAAGTTCAAATGTGTTTATTCTAATTAATTTGTCCAAAAAACTAGTACTGATTGGGGGTACTAGCTATGCCGGTGAGATGAAAAAATCAATGTTTTCTGTTATGAATTACATACTTCCCTCACGTAGAGTCTTTCCAATGCACTGCTCAGCAAATATTGGAAAGGATGGTGATACTGCATTATTCTTTGGTTTATCAGGTACAGGCAAGACAAGTCTTTCTGCTGATCCAAATAGGATGCTAATTGGTGACGATGAGCATGGCTGGTCAGATAAAGGAGCTTTCAATTTTGAAGGAGGATGCTACGCAAAATGTATCAATCTCAATCAAGAAACCGAACCCCAAATATGGAATGCCATAAAATCAGGAGCAGTTCTGGAAAATGTTGTAATTGATAAACAAACTTTGAAACCTGATTTTAATGACAGTAGCCTTACTGAAAATACTAGAGCAGCTTATCCACTAGATTACATTCCAGGTTCTATTATCCCAAGTATTGGTGGACATCCTAAGGTGGTAATTTTTCTAACTGCAGATGCATTGGGTGTATTACCACCAGTATCCAAATTGACAAAAGAAGGAGCAATGTTTCATTTCATGTCTGGATACACAAGTAAACTTGCAGGAACAGAACGAGGAATCAAAGAACCAAAAGCCGTTTTCTCAGAATGCTTTGCTGCTCCCTTTATGCCACGACCAGCTTCTGTTTATGCAAAAATGCTTGGTGAAAAAATAAAAAAACATAACACAATCGTCTATCTAATTAATACTGGATGGTCAGGAGGAGCTTATGGCTCTGGAAATAGAATTAAAATACAATACAGCAGGGCGATGGTCACAGCAGCACTAACTGGCGCACTTGATATTGTCAAGTACAGACATGACGATCTATTCAATTTAGACATTCCAACAGAATGTCCAAATGTTCCTTCTGAAATATTAGATCCAAAAAATACTTGGATTGACAAGGACTCTTATGATTTGTCAGCAAAGAAACTTGCCCAAATGTTTGTTGAAAACTTTAACAAATTCAAAAACGTTCCTCAGGAAATCCGTAACGCAGGCCCAAAACTCTCTTAAATAAAATTATCTTCTAATTTTCAATCCTACCAAAGCTATAATGACTACAACTGAAAATATGATTAAAATTGGTTTATCGGGGATTTTTATTAGATGAAAAAGATCTAACCCTTTCGTTTCAGTAGCTGATTTTACTTCAACTATATTATTTGCATCAAATGTTTTTCCATCAATCATAATCTTTGATTCGATCCAATATACTCCAGGATTATAGACAGTTATTGTTGCATCTTTAGTTGGTGTAGCAGAAGTGGTATCTATTACTGAGTTATCTTTGTCAATAACTGAAATTTTTGCATAAGACCACTCCTCAGGAGATGAAATTTTAAAATTCATTTCTCCATTTTGTTCAACTACATCTATAGTTGCATTATTCAGATGAGATACAATTGGAATGTTATAGATTACTCCATTCTGTTCAATGAAAACTTTGTCTTGCACTTCACCAAAAAATTCTTTATTTATTGAGGCTGTAATATTTAAACGATCATTTTCCAACTTGTAATCAAAATCTACATAGTCATTTCCAATAAAACTAACTTTAATATCTTCATTATTTCCATCAATACTTTTTATTTGTAAGAATTGACTTTGAACATTCTTTTCAGGTGATACATTAAATATCAAATAGGTTGGTTTGATAATCAGATTTGCATCAAAAGATTGGGTCACATTAAGACGTCCTGAACCAGCTATTTCAACTGGAAATTGGTTTCCATATGCATCTGAAACAGAATTAGTAGTAGTTACCAAAAGGGATTTTACTTCAATTGGTTGCAAATCATTTTTTCTTTGTAACAAGAGTGCTGCAGCACCGGATACATGGGGTGCTGCAAAACTTGTCCCACTAGTGAAATTGTATTTTCCGTCATTAAGTGTAGTGTTAATAAAAGCACCTGGCGCAACAAGATCAGGTTTAATGTAGAATGGTGAAACTGGCCCTCTTGAGCTAAAGTGTGCAACAAAATCTGGATGGTAAAATACATTTAAAGTTCCAGATGTTTTGTTTTGAATAAGTTTTTTTAATATCAAACCTTCTTCTCCTGACATTGATAAAGCAGGAATAGTTGGTTGATAATCAGGACCTGCTAACTCATGGGTTAGCTCACCAAAAAATAATCCATGTTCATTATTGTAAACGATTATGGCTTTTGCTCCAAACTTTGCAGCATTATTCTCTTTGTCAGAAAAATACACAATCTCGCCTTCTAGATCACTTCCGCGTTCAACAAGCAAAATAGAATCTTTTATCTCCAAGTCTACAAGATCCCTTTCTCTACCATATTGCCCAAAATGAATTTCTGCTGTGATAGGTTTGTCTAATGAACTTGTTCCCACCATTGGTAATACTTGATACTTTTTACCCTCAACTTCCAAAGTTGAGACTAAACTTGCAGTGATATTGTTGTAAGTAGCGCCAACAGTAATCGTATTGGGATTTATTCCAGGACTTCCAATTGTTCCTAAATCAGGTCCATTATTTCCTGCAGCTGCTACTACAATGATTCCTTGTTCTACTGCTTTGTTTACAGTATTATCGATTTTTTTGTTAGTTAAATTCACTCCTAAACTAATGTTAATGACATCTGCTTCATCCAAAATTGCCTGTTCTATTGCTTTAATTATCAAATCTGATGAAACAGATTCACCATTCTCTGAAACCCTATAAGCTAAAATTTTTGATTTTGGTGCAACCCCTTGTAATTGTCCATCAGCTGCAATAATTCCTGCAACCTCTGTTCCATGACCATTTGTATCAATTGGTAAGTTGTCATTGTCTACAAAATCATAACCCCCTATGACCTTGCCATCTTTACCAAATCCAAAAAGATCAGGATGATTATAATCAACCCCTGTATCTATAACAGCAATTTTGATTCCTGTCCCATCAAAGCCTAATTCCATTGGATGCGTTGTACCTATGTATGGC
>Ga0209878_1000066_pt1 | contig 12522 bp, 13 predicted proteins | sample GWRWN1_40_50_FD_187235 | JGI IMG/M metagenome (GOLD analysis project Ga0209878, IMG submission 187235) | Riverbed sediment microbial communities from areas with no vegetation in Columbia River, Washington, USA - GW-RW N1_40_50 (SPAdes)... | ecosystem: Environmental > Aquatic > Freshwater > River...
ATGTGCTGAAAGTCATGTGCCGGATCGCGGCCCTCTAGTACACGCTTGACCTTTCTCGTCATCTTGCTCAGCATTATTGTGGAGGATTCGATTTGTATTAATAAACTTCATTATAGATGCTGACAATACTTACCACTGAAAGCAAATGGTATATCGTTGAAATGGCCGACAACTGGTAACGGGTTATCAGAGATGAGAAATTGAGCAAGGCTACTGAGATTTTCTCGGAGTGCGCTCTACTGCAACATTTGCAAATCCAAGGAATGTGTCCACATTCGTTGCGCCCTGTCGTTGCTAGAAGTGACCAAGTTGTTCCTGGGCAAACCTAATATGAAATAGGAAATACCAAACATACTAAAATGAGGTTAGTTACCTAATGAAAGCAGAGGAGCGCCGATTCCTCAGTCGCAATCCTGTACAACTCAACTGCTTCTTCATCGTACGCATCTATGCGGCACTCCTCTCCGCTCTCAAACATGACTTTAACAACACAGTATGTTATGCCATTCTTCATGCAACCACTCTTTGCAGAGATCTGGTTAACAGTCGGCGATAGTAGCTGCCTGAAAGCGTCAACACTGTTACGATATATTTTTCTTCCCCTCCACTGAGACCCACAGCATGAAGGCGATTTTTTTCCTCAGCCTGCCGTACTTGCCGGAACTGGTGAACGAGATCAGATTGCCGCACTTGCCACATCGAACCCTTTTTGGGTGTGCTAGATTCAGATGGTACAGAGGCAAAAGCTTGCATATCGGGCACCTGTAGTGGGTAAGGAAAAGTCTCTATTGGCTCTAACGCCTTGTAGTTTATGCCTTCTATCTTGCAAAGCTGCTCCGCCTTCTGGCTTAGCACTAGATCTAGCGACACAAGCACGCCATCGAGGAGAACTATTGCTGATCTTCTTTCATCCGAGTATTCCGCTTGTCCTAATTCAGAATATGACAACACGAGTCAATTGACTGCACCGTATGCTATAGAGGTTGGTAAAAAGCAGTTTTACCTTGTACTGTGACAGTGTTATTCCTAAGACAGCGTATATAGTAATCATAACTATGTTCTTGCAATACATTTGTACAATGCCTATCTTTTAAAAAGCATTTACAAGATATTTAGGTCGCTTCCAACTTGATTCAACTGCGCGAGATAAGGCGGAATATGTCTGTTTTTCAGAAGAACGTTATGGCAAGGAAAGCGCCACGTGTGAAGCATTGCCATGAAAAGGCTGACAGACTTTATTTTCTGAAAACTCTCATGAGCGCCGACTTGGCTTTGTGCACTCCGGGTATCGTAAAACCTCTCGCGATTATTACGGGGCAGTTAAGCTGATCTAAGAATGCCAAGAAAGACGGGTTATTGAAAACTGAAAATCCACCCACATTGGCCCCCATTACTACAAGGTCGGGTTCGAATGAGCTTACTGCTGATAGTACTATATCAGCGGATCTCGAACTACTCTCTGACGTTAGCTGCACTTCTTTCAGCTCGACTCCAAGCTGGCTCAAATAGTTTTGCTGCATCGCGACGCTCTCTTTTTCACTTCCTCCTTTGTTGATTGAAATGAGACGTACATTGAACCTGCCGGAATGTTCCAGCCAGCTTGTAGTCTTGAGCACCATTTCTGAATGCTCACCACCATCATAAATCACAACCAAGTTTTTCCTGTCGCTAGCAGGAATTGCGCGCGACTCTAGGTCAGTATCAATTTGCTCCCGCTCTGGCTCCAGCTGAATTGAATCGTTCTCGGACCTTATCGCCAGTACCTTGCATGTAATCAAGGTCAGCAACTTCCTGTCATGCCGGAGAGTTTCAAAATCGGTGACGAGCAAGTCGATCTTTTGCTCTTCTATCGTGGCTAGGATCGCTTCAGAGGCATCGTGCGAAACTCTGACGAGGTAATGGTTTGGGATGCTTTCCCTATCAAGCATCTTTTCCAGCGGTTTGAAGGCCCTCTTGGCACTGTCGGCAAAGGCCACGCCGGCAGAAAGTGGTGTCTGCGCCGGCACCGTTATCACGCGAAGTATGTTCACTTCACCGGTCATTTCCTTGGCTATTCTAATAGCGTATTTTATGAGCCTGTCAGGGTTTTCCGGTGTATACGGAATCAGTATGCGATAATCTTGTCTTTTCAGGTCACCCTCCGAGGTTACTATCGGAGCGTAGTGTTGTATCTCCTGCTTGAAGGTGTACAACCGGTAGAGCACAAAGCCCGCCAGAATCCAGAGGAGCGTTATGCCCCAGCTTAGCGGCTGCGTGACAAGGAGATAAAGAGCGAGTCCCAACTTCAGGAATATACCAATGATTGGAATTATGGGAAATAGTGGCGTCTTAAATCCGTACGACAATTTGTCGCCATATATTTTGCGCACTGAGATCACGGCAATATTGACTTGAGTGAACAAAAGCAAAAAGATGACACCTGCCGCCACTGCAATGTCGGTAAGTGGAAGTGTAAAAGCAATGAAAGCCATGATAATTCCAGATATTCCGATTGCAATATGCGGTGTCTTGTTTACAGGATGAATTGAACTCAGCTTATGTGGGAGGTTGTAATGCCTTCCCATTGCGAAAGCAACTCTTGCTGAAGAAAATGTGGTTGCGTTCAGCGCAGCCAGGGTAGAAACCATGCCTCCGCCAAGCACTATTAGGCCGCCATATGGCAAAAACATTTCCGCCGCCTTCATGATGCCCAGTTCACCATTCTCGCCAATGAATTTCCACGATGCTATTCCTTCGGGAAATATAGCGCCTATGGAAACAAAAGCCACAAGGGAATATAGAGTGACGACAATCGCAAGAGAAATGAAAATCGCTCTTGGTATGTTCCTCTTTGGGTTCTTGACTTCCTCACCGGTCTGAACTATGATTTCGTAGCCTTCAAATGCAATGAATAAAAGACCCATGGCAGCTGCGAGGCCGGCTATCCCCATAGGCATGAAATCTTCAAAGTTAGTTGTCCAATTTGGATTATTGTACATAGTCCAAAACCCCGCACCTATCAAAGCAAAAATGGTACCGAGCTGGATAACTGTCACTATGGTGCCGGTCTTGCCTGTCTCTGAAGTTCCTTTAATGTTGATGTAGCTAAATGCTGCCACAGATCCAACTGCAATAAGCTTGTCAAATGGTATGATTCCAAGGAGTGGTTGATCGCCAATAACTTGCATCATTTTTAGCAAGCTAAAGAGAAATGAGCCAAAACCTACGGCATACAGGCTGCCTGCGATGATATGTGCGAACCATGCCATCCAGCCGCTGATGAACGCATTTGGCCGTGGCAACCCTTCTCTTACCCAAAGGTATCCTCCACCCGCTTCAGGGATTGCCGAGCCAAGTTCGGCGTATGCCATGGCAGTAAAAATAGTGATTATGGCATTGATTATGATCGCAATGATTACAGCCTGACCAGCGAGCCCTATGGCGGGTCCGGTAAGCACGAATATGGCTCCGCCTATCATTCCAGCAATGCCAACCATTATTATGTCCGTGAGGCTCAAGGTGCGCACAAGTTTGTGTGTAGGTTCACCAGGTGGACGCTGAGACTCATGGCCTGCAGAGGCCGACAAATTTAGCGTGGTGTTCTCCGATAGACAAATAAACCTTTAGCATTGCTTTTCTGGTCGAATCGCCCTATCTAAGAAGAAATATTTGAGATGAATTGCGTTATGGCGTCTGATGCATGCAATTACTAATGTTCGCATGATAAAGGGTCCTGCGATAGTCGATGTTAATGGGGCATGTCATGTCCTTGGAAAAGAAGTGTCAGGGCACATAATATCGATTAGGCCCGGCAAGGCAATTCCCTTCGAGCCCTCCACCCGGTGCAAGCTGCGCGTCAGGCTTGGCACAGGGGGCAAGATGTGGAAGGCCAATCCTGTTGATGCAGGTACCTTCATGTGGCGCGATATTGCCCGGGACATTTCTGCATTGGCAGCTGGCAAGAGAGTTACAGTGATGCTTGCAGGAAACAGCGACACGGGCAAGTCAACGCTTTCGACATACCTTGCAAACTATCTGCGCGGACATGGACTTGTGTCCTGCATCATAGACGGCGATATCGGTCAGGGCGACCTCGCACCGCCAGGTAGCATTGGAGCTGCACCGATTTCCGGACAGATAATCGACCTGAGAGACGTAAGTACCCGCCTCTTTGAATTTGTAGGAAATATTTCACCAGTGGGATTTGAGCGCCTTATTGCAAGAAAGCTGAGTACCATCCTCAAGCGGGGCAGCCGGCTTGGTGACATTTCCATTGTTAACACGGACGGCTATGCGGGGCACGCCGGCGTCCAGTACAAGCTACAGATTGCAAATGAGCTTAGGCCTGACGCAATAGTGTGCGTTGGAAAAAACCCAGCACTATTTGACGCGCTAGGAGATGGGCCATGGCGGGTGTTGAGAGCAAAAGCAAGCAATCAGGCTCCAAAATCAAGGTCTGACCGCATTAGCCGTCGGCTAGACCAGTTTCTCAGGTACATCGGCGACGGAACAACTTTTGCCGAGCTGTGTAAGGTTGAATTCACATATAAGAACAGACTGTTTTCCCCGTCAGAACTGTCGCATCCGCCGATAAAGCAATTAGAGCCAGAGAACCTGAAAAGAATGTTTGTTGGACTCTGCTCAAACAAGAAAGTGATAGGGTTTGGAATTGTCACAGGCATCATCAAAGACAACATATACATCAAGACCAATGTAAAGAATTTTGATAGGCTCTACCTCAGCAACATCCGGTTACCTAGTAAAATGTCTGCCAAAATTAGGATTGATTGAATACCGGGTCCTTGATCCTCAGAGAGCCAAAAGCCTCGATCCTTTGCGTGCACGCGTAGCATCGGCCACAATGCGCTTTGCCTTGCCTGTGACAACTCCACGTCTGTTCTATGGGGATTTTGAGCTTGATGGCAAGCCTGACTATTTCTTTTCTGTTCATCTTGGCAAGAGGGAGTACGATCCGGTAGGTTCCGCCATCACACAGGAGACATCCTTGCTTGAAGAGAATGTTTAGTTTTTCAATGTAACCTCTGGATGCGTCCTTGAAGAACTTGCCATCGAGCAGATTGTGTCCTCCAACGATCCACTTGACACCAAGGTATTCTGCATAGTGGGCAGCTATCGAATAGAACACAAGGTTCCTTGCAGGCACGTAGGACGACCACAGGGCTTCAGAATCCTGCTTTTTCACGGTGCCGTTGTAGAAGTCTGACGCTTCCTTTACAAATGGCAGATCTATCCGGATTAATCTTGAGGCACCGGCAGATTTGGCAAGTCTGCCCGCTGCGCGCTTCTCTTGTAAAAGCCGACCTAAGTAATTGAATGTAATCGCTGAAACGTCAGAAAATTTTTCTCTTGCCCAGTATAGGCAGGTAGCAGAGTCTAGCCCGCCAGAAAGCATTACAAGAGCCTTATCTCTCATTTAGTCTTCTTTCTTTACTCCGGCAATAATGTGGGCGCCTTTGTTGACTCCCTCGTAGATATACACGCCCAGGGCCTGTACGTTTGGGGGCATACCAGGCGCAAGAAGCCTTATTATCTCGGAAGAGAGGTTCTCGACAGTTGCCTCGCCAGATAGCATATATGTGGTCATTTTTGGCAACTGCAATCTGAAATACCCCTTTGGACCTTCGAATGCCACATAATAGTGAACATCGTCTTCCTTTTGCAAATATTTCTTGTTGATAAAAAACTTATGATCTATTGCGTTTAGCGTTTCTTTGATTATCCTCTTTGCTTCTCCAAAATCGATCACCAGGTTATTCTTCATGCTACCGATTATTTCCACCATCACGGTAGACGTATGGCCATGCAGCACTGAGCACTTTTCAACCAGCGGCAGGATGTGTGCGTAGTCAAAGGCAAGCGATGGATCCTCAATAAATATTGAGCTAGTCTGCATGTGATCAGCGCTGTCATAAAAGAAAAGCGAGTCCATCTCCTTTAGCTTACTAGCATATTTTGAATGACCGACCGCAATTATGTCAAGCCCTGGTAGCTGCTCTCGCACAATCTTGAACTTTGCTGCATCTGACTCGGAATCTACCACTTCAATGTACTTAGTGTCTGCCTTAAAATCGATTTTCACGAAATTGCCATCTGGAAGCTTTAAGCTATGATCGTACTGGTAATTGTGACCAAAGAACGAAATCATTTTTGCTACAGACAACTCCGACCTGCTCCGTAGCAAGTTGCCTTTATCTATGTACCTGAGATCGCTGTCAAGAACGACCCTTTCTTTGGCCATTTAGGACTTGTCTAGCAGAGTTTGGGCTGGAGCATATATAAATTGTGTATGCGCCTTCGAGATTTGCATTTATCTGGGCGTTGATATGATGCAGTATTGCTCGATCTCAAGAAGGCCCTGTACGACGCGGTAGCCCAGAACGTCCCCGAGGACAAAATAGCTGTAGCATTCTCCGGGGGAGTTGATAGTACCCTCCTTGCCAAAATATGCATAGATCTCGGTAAGGAGGTGGTTCTGGTGACCGTGGGTTTTCCCGGCTCCCATGACATTGGATTTTCAAGAGACATCGCCTCAAGAATTGGTATGCATCATAAGACATTAGAGATCGATTATGGCGATTTTCGGGTAGACCTGCAGCTAGTGCAACAGACAATTAAGTGCGAAAACAATTCCCACATTGAAAACTGCATTGCATATTTTTACATATGCAAGCTCGCAAAACAAAACGGCTTGGACTTAGTCTTGAGCGCAAACGGCTGCGACGAATTATTCTGTGGCTACGACGAGTACCGCAGGATCTATCGCGGTGGTGAAGGAGCGATAATGAAGTTGATGAATGAAAAGATCGCCAACGAATCTGCACTTATGGAAGAAATCGCAAGTGTGGCAGGTCTATTTGAGATCTCAATCAGGCAGCCTTTTCTATCCCGAAAGTTCATAGCCTATGCCAAGGCAATACCTATGGACCAAAAGATCAAGATGCCTGACGACAGGATTAGAAAGCACATCCTGCGGCAGACAGCTCTCGCAATAGGAGTACCAGAAGCTTCGGCATTAAGGCCCAAGAAGGCTCTCCAGTACGGATCCTCTATTCACAAGTACTTCATGAAGATAAGAAGAACTTAGCGGGCTGTGTTGTACAAAAAGATTACACACTAATGGATAACAAAATCTTGTTCTATTTGCAGCGTATATTGAGACCAGTCAAGATATCTGCCGTGTTAGGAGCCATTTCAGATGAAGTGTCGCTTGAGCTATTCAATCTAGTTGCCATTACTAACGGTACGAGCGACATACTTAGAAGCAAGATGAATATTACCCGAAAGCAGTATTATTCTAGACTATACAAACTCGTCCACTGTGGCCTCATTACTAGAAAAGAGAATCAATACTTCCTTACTGCACTTGGAAGGGTAATGTATGACTCGCAAACAACAATCGAAAATGCTTTGAGTAACTATTGGAAGATCAAAGTTGTGGATTCCACTGGAGTCGCCGAGGAAAACACTTTTGGAGACAAGAAAAAACTTGTTGAGACCTTAATACAAGATAAGGAAAATCCAGAACATACTTACAAAGTAATATTCTGATATTCCTAGTAAACTTGACAGCAATGTCATATTGGTGAGAACGATGTCCAAATCTTCCATTGTGACCTTGCAGTTCTAAGAATAAATGATACATCAATGTGTATGATTTATACAAGCATTCATAGGAATTGCAAAGGATTATCCAATGTTTCGCAAAAATTCATGTCAGTATGTTGTACATACACCAGCTACTTTATATAGTTCAAGGATATTGTTTTAGCTCCGAATCTAGAATGGCTACAAGAATGGACGAATTCAAAGTAACGAACCACAATTTGGAAATAGAAAACAGCTTAACTGCTGAATTGCAGAAGCTAGATCTGACCCTCAACGAAGCTCGAATCCTGTTGTTTCTTATGACCCACGGAAATTCGACAGCAAGCGATGTTTCACGCCATACCGGCATTCAGCGAACTGAGACGTATAATTACATTTCAACACTACTTGCAAAGGGTGTGGTTTTTTCAACATTTGATAGACCGCAAAAATATTATGCACTAGCCATAGATGAGGTGATCGATTGCCTTGTTCAGACAAAGCATAACGCTTTACAGACGATAGCTGAGAAAAAGAAGGACTACCATGAAATGGTCGAGACTATTTTGAGTAGCACTATGCTCCCCGAGTCTGACAAAAAGGAGAGCTATCAGATAGTAATGGGTGAAAATGCGATCAATGCCAAAATTAAGAGGATGCTGGTTGAGGCAAAAGAAGAAGTTACTGTTCTAGTTACGGACAGAAACCTCGTCAACCTCTACCACGCCGAAATAACAGATCAACTGATCCAGCTAACCACAAAAGGAATTCGCGTAAAGCTTAGGACTCCATGCAAGAATGCTAATGACTATATCAACTCCGAAGGAGACAAAACATCGATCTCACTGAAAACAACAACAAAGGTAGTTCCGGTGAATTTCGTCCTCATAGATAATAAAGACATAATACTCCTGCTCGAGAGCAACTCACTTAAGAAGTCCGAGCTGTGCGGATTTTACACCAACAACCTCTCGATGATCTCAGTCTTTAGGTTCATTTTTGATAACCTTATATAATTGTCTGGGATAGCCGGCTCGTGTCCGGCAATTCTATCGAGAGAATGTTGGATAAGATCGATGCAGATATTTCTAACTATTTAATATTCGCAGGGGTTCTCGACAATAACGCTAAACTGCTCAGCTTTCGCAGAGGTAAGGCTAGCTTCTCATTGCCTATAGAACGTCATGATACTTTAGATGTCCAACTATCTCTAATGTTTTCTCTCATACGGCAACTGGAGGACATATCAGGAGTCCATAGATTTACGGTGACGCGTTTTGCAAAACATGATATTTTCCTATTTGGCACATCGGAGCTCCACATTTTTGTGATAACTTCGCCCACTTCAGAAGGACAAGTTGTAAAAACACTGGCGGAATTGGTCGCCACCTTGAGCGATACTGACCCACAGACGGCAGCGGCTATGTTATCAAGCAGGATGAAAGATCAGGCGATGGCTGCAGCCATGACTTCAACTGTGATTCGTCACGATGAACACAACATTGATAGGCAAAAGCTCTCGACTCATCCGAAGCCAGAGATTGTTTCCATCCTTCAGGGCTATCTGATGGCCCTCGAACCAGGCTGCACAATACAGGACGATGTAGGAGGGCACTATAAAATAAAAGCAAGTAACGGTGATAGGTTTGCGTGGCCAACCCTTCAAAAAATTAGTTCTACATTCAACGACAGGTTGGAATTCCATCATGTGGGATTGGATTCTGATGGGAAGCTCTTTGTAAGAATCTCATTGCGATATTGAATATTCCACCATTTATCCATTGACAATTGGTGACGTAAAATTTCCAATTGCTTTGTGAATTCAGTAATATTTAGGATCCCTTGACAAGAATTCCCTTCAACTCTTGGTTATCCAAGAGGGTGTCGATCAGTTTCTGCTGCTCTTCCTTTGGAAGTTCGTTGGACATCTCAAGCGAGTCGATAGCTCTTAACTTCCAATAGCTGGTCAGGGCATTCTCTACCGTAGTTTGAGCGTCAATTACGATCTTGCCAAAAGCAGTGAGGAGATACTTGCCACTTTTCTTCCTTACGAGGCCAGCTTTTGTTATCCTTGATAGCCTCGAATAATATTGCTTGCGAGTAAGTTTTGTCCTGCTCTTTAGGCTCTCACTATCAATAGTTCCTTGGGCAATAGTCTTGAATAGTTCCAATGATTTGTCATCGGCAATTGTCCTAAGGACTGACGCCGTTGTCTGCGACCTAGCCATATTCTACCTTGAGTGGTGAGTGCGTGCTTATTATACGTTTATTATCGACTGTATGGTTCAAGGAGGATAAATTCGCCTAATTTGGACACATTCTTAGGTAGGTGAAGAAATCAATACTTGAGGTTTATGCGATAAGCGAAACATGCATCGCCATTTGAAGCGGAAACAACATCTTGTGCTGAGATCTAACAAATTCTGGATTGTGGAACTTCTTGCGCATGTTCCGTAAAGTCATCAAAATAATCAGCGCAATGATAGATGTTGTGACAGGTGTTACCGGATTGCCATCACCTAAGATCATCGCAGCTCCATAAAACCCCCAGGTTTCTACGAGAAGGATTGCAGACAGAACCATTGTTAAGTTTATAGTATTATTATTTCCTATTACCATAGGTATGGTTCTCCTTCCTGCATCTCTGTCACCGCCAACGTCACCCATATCATTTAATGTCGATGAAATAAACACCATAATCGCGAGTGTAAGCAGAACGTTACCAACCAACACAGGATTCTCTAATGCTAGATCAAGATTGTAAGCCGAAGTCAAGCCAAGTAACGCACATAGGATGTAGAAGATGACGATAGACACCGTTTTAATCACGAATCTCTTCATGAGGGCTATCTTGGGAGCAGAGTATGCTATCCCTATGGCAAGCATAGACAATATGATGACTAGGCTGATTGGTCTAAAAGTAAACAGTATCAGGAGGACGGCTGCTACAAAAGTGCATGAGACAAATACCCTCGCCTGTCTTTTCGAGACCAGACCCGATGATAGTGGCCTCTTTTTTCCATTTGCCTTGTCAAGGTTAACATCTACAAGGTCATTCATGATGTATATTCCAGCAGTTGTAAGCAGAGAAGCCACAGGTAGCGGCAGAGTCATCTGCAATATGACTAGAAATTCAGGGTTTGGTGAAAAAATAGCGTCAAGGACTCCTGGTATGCAAAAGAGACCCGTGATAGTAGAGAGGCAATAGAGGAATGCAAACTTCTTGCGCGACTGAAAGAGAATAATTTGAGACCTAGCGAAGGATCTGGGTGCTTTTCCCGATTTTTCTACATGATTCCCTATAATGGCAATAAATGTCATATAGTGTAGGCCACTGGGGGCTGCCTCCTATTTTGGTTAGAGGTTCTTCATTGGGAGACTTTATTGCAAAATTCTCATATGGGTGTCTGAGCGCAATTATTGCCATCATTTTCACTCAATTCGGACATTTAAGAATTTGAGTGGATTATCGACAAATAAACAAAATGCTATAAATTCTCGGCAATATCTTCGATAAATTTAGCGTTCTCTGATGCTCGCAAGCAATTGAGATGGTAAAGTGTCTTTTGTTATCATATTATAATACGAGATGAATCGATTTGCCAAGTAACGGTCGTCGTAATGGGAAATGGCCAGTGTAAACTGCTCTGGGTTGGCAAAGCTCGTGGTTTCGTAGCAGACTGCGGTTCCGTCAACAACCATGAAACTGGCGGCTACATTCCCCTTCTTCAGGTCTAGTTTGCCTGACTTTACTATCCTGTTTAGCATTTCAAAGGTCTCCTTGTCTGGCGGGGTTCTCAGAACCGCATTTAGCCTATTTTCTACGCTTATTTGGTCGGGGTTTCCATCAAACAAATGCACGGTAACGCCATCTGCGACTTTCTTGAACAATAGTTTCGCAAAATGGGGGTCGTGGTACCTACTTGCAAGATAGACCTCCTGTTGTGCACTTTCCATAAGTTTCATTACTTCCGAGATCAGGCGATTATAGTCCTTGATCACAGAAAATCCTGACAAGTGGGTACCGTTTACAATATTGCGCAAGCTGGTGCTATTTATTATCTCATCAATGACTTTTTCTTTTTGCTGCAGTGGAAAGTCGTCTCTTGACTTAAGTAGATCAACTGCCTTTAGGTTCCAGTAATTTGGAAGAATTTCCTCTAGAGTTTTAATGTGCCCGTTGTAAAGCAGCGAACCAAATGTCGTAGTTCGATAAGTCGAGTTGCGCTTTTCTATAAAGCCGGCGTCGCGCAGACGCTTGAGTCTGACGTAGAATTGCTTCTTGCTTAGATTGCCTGCGTAACTCGTTCCGGACGCCTTAAAGCCGGAATAAGCCATTTTAAGTATACTAACCGAATGCCTGTCCGCTAGCATGGTGAAAACTTGCTCCATGGTTGCCGGCTCTGGCATATTAAGAACATATATCCATCTGAAGTATTTAACTCTTAAGAAAATGTCCATTAAAGGAGACTAAGTCTTAATGAATCACCTGACAAAGTAATCCAGTTATCAGAACTCGGAAAAGGTTAAGTGAACAACGCAACTTTCTCAAATATCAATGACGAAAGGTTACGTCCTCGGTAATCTTGAGAACGAAATCACACGGCTTGAAATACAGTCAAAATTTTTTGAGCCTTTAACCAGACAAACTCTCTTGAGGGCAAGGATTAGGAAGGGTATGAGCTGTCTAGACATTGGGTGTGGTTCTGGCTCTGCTACTCAGATATTGGGAGAGATGGTTGGCAAGAAGGGCCATGTCACTGGAACAGACGTCGATGAAAAATACATTCGATACTGTAGGGAATACAAGCCACAACCTAATCTGGATTTCATTAAAGATGACATTAGCAACAGCAAGCTTGAAAGAGAAAGTTTCGACGCTATCTACTCAAGGTTCATGTTTGTACATCTGAAAGATTCGAGAAAGGCTATTCGGTC
>Ga0209878_1000068_pt1 | contig 12435 bp, 15 predicted proteins | sample GWRWN1_40_50_FD_187235 | JGI IMG/M metagenome (GOLD analysis project Ga0209878, IMG submission 187235) | Riverbed sediment microbial communities from areas with no vegetation in Columbia River, Washington, USA - GW-RW N1_40_50 (SPAdes)... | ecosystem: Environmental > Aquatic > Freshwater > River...
CGCCAGGCCGGCCACCGAGTCCTCTTCACAGGAGCGCTCGAGCACCGGCACCTGCGGCATCTGTGGCCTCTCGCCGACGTCAGCGTGACGCCGTCGGTCTTCCCGGAGGCTTTCGGGATGGTGGCGGCCGAGGCGGCGGCCTGCGGCTCGCCGCCGCTCGTCGCCCGGCATTCGGGCCTGGCCGCGGTCGCAGAGGGGCTCGAAGCCGAGTACCCGGCACGTCACCGCGAGCTTGCGAGCTTCGTGCGGGGTGACCCGGACGACCTTCGGGCCAAGGTGCTGAAGATCCTGAGCCTTCCCCACTCGGAGTGGGAAGAGCTCTCCGTCGCAGCCCGTCGGGCCGCTGTCGAACGTTGGAGCTGGGAGCGCGTGGCCGCTCTGCTACTTTCGCGCGATGGGTGAGGCGCAGCGGCTCAGCCCCGAGGAGCAGATCCGCTTCGCGCGGGAAGGCTTCGACGCGGGCCAGGATCTCACGGTGGCCGTCGAAGAGGAGTTCGCGATCCTCGACCCGCGCACGCACGGCCTCGTCAATCGGTTCGAAGAGTTCGCGGAGGCCGTCGTGGGGACCGAGCTGGAGGGCCAACTCGTCGGCGAGCTGATCGCCTCCGAGGTGGAGGTCCGCACCGGCCGCTGTGAGACGTTCGCCGAGGCGGCGGCGACGATGGCCGAGCGGCGGCGCCAACTTCTCGAGCTCACAGGGCGCCTGGACGCCGCCCTGTGCGGCACCGGAACGCATCCGTGGAGCCCCTGGCAGGAGCAGCGCATCATCGACACGCCCCACTACAGGCGCAACGACGAGCTCCTCCGCTACGTCGTCTGGCGCAACAACAGCTTCGGGCTGCACGTCCATGTCGGGATCCGCGGCGCCGACAGGGCGATTGCGGTCACGAACGCGCTGCGAAGCTATCTGCCCGAGCTGCTTGCCGTTTCCGCGAGCTCGCCCTTCGTCGAGGGCGTGTACACGTATCTCCACTCGGCGCGCACCGAGATCTTCACGCGGATGTTTCCCCGCTGCGGCGTCCCCGACCTCTTCGAGGGCTGGGACGGCTACGAGCGCTACGTTCGTTTTCTCTACGACACGGGCTCGATCACCGAGCACACACAGATCTGGTGGAGCGTCCGACCGCACCTCGCCTTCCCCACGGTCGAGATCCGCATCTGCGACGGCCAACCGGAGCTGGCGGAAGCCCAGAGCCTGGCCGCGCTCCTGTACGCGCTCACGGCGCGGATCGCTCGCGCGGTGGACGAGGGCGAGCCGCTGCCGGCCCACCCTCACCGCCTGATCGAGGAGAACTTGTGGCGCGCAATCCGCTACGGCCTATCCGAGAGCTTCATCGACCTCGACAGCGGGGACGTGCTCCCGACGCGGCAACGCCTGGAGGACCTGATCGCCTGGATCGCGCCGGTCGCCGAGGAGCTCGGAGCGGCGTCGTATCTCGCTGTACCGGAGAAGAACGCCGCTGAGCGGCAGATCGCTGGCTGCGAGGCCGGGGAGAGCATCGAGGCGATCTACGCCCGCGAGGTGCTGGAGCCTGTCCGTGTCTGAGCACGAAGAGGAGGCGGCCCGCCGGCTCGCCGAAGAGCTGAGGAACCTCAAGGTCGAGGACGTACTTCTCAACGTGCTGGTCCAGATCTCGTCGATCGGCTACCGTCGGCTGGGGCTGTCCGAGGAGACGAAGGCAGACCGTGATCTCGGGCAGGCGAAGCTCGCGATCGACACGATGAAGGCGCTCACGCCCGTACTCGCCCAAGTTGTCCCGACCGAGCTCGTGCTCGAGTTCGAGCGGTCGGTCGCCGAGCTCCAACTCGCCTACGTGAAGGCAGCCTCAGAGGATGCCGGTGGCGAGGACTGAGACCCGTGTCCGGTGCCAGTAAACGCTTCAACACCTTCAGCTGTGATAGAAATCCGCGGGCCGCGATCCGGCACCAGCTGCCGGATTGCGCGTAGGCCCTCGACCTCGTGACGGACTTCTTCCAGAACCACAGCGTGCTCTTTGCCCTGCTCTGCGCAGGCGTCGGCATCGCCTGGGGCGCCGTCCTGACGGCGCGCATCCTTCGCCTGTCGCCCGGTAGCGAGCGCATGCAGGAGATCGCCCGAGCCGTGCAGGAAGGCGCTTCTGCGTACCTGCGCCGGCAATACCTCACGATCGCCGCGGTCGCCGGGGTCATCTTTCTCGGCATCGGCCTCTGGAACGACCTCGGCTGGTACACGGCCTTCGGCTTCCTCATCGGCGCGGTCTTCTCCGCGGCGGCGGGTTTCATCGGCATGAACGTCGCCGTGCGCGCGAACGTCCGCACGGCCGAGGCGGCCAAGGGCGGCGTACGCCCTGCGCTCGCCGTCGCTTTCGGCGCCGGGTCGGTGACGGGCCTTCTCGTCGTCGGCCTCGGACTGCTCGGGGTCGCCGCGTACTACGGGATCCTGACGAGGTGGTTCGACCAGGGACCCGACGACGCGACCAAGGATCTGATCGGACTCGCCTTCGGCGGTTCGCTCATCTCCGTCTTCGCGCGCCTCGGGGGCGGCATCTATACGAAAGCCGCGGATGTGGGGGCGGACCTCGTCGGCAAGGTCGAGGCCGGGATCCCCGAGGACGACCCGCGAAACCCGGCCGTGATTGCAGACAACGTCGGCGACAACGTCGGCGACTGCGCCGGAATGGCCGCGGACCTGTTCGAGACCTACGCGGTCACAGCGGTCGCGGTCATGTTCCTCGGGGCCATCAACTTCCCCTCCTCGGGCCTCGTCGTCTACCCGTTGGCGCTCGGCGGGGTCGGAGTCATCGCGTCGGTGATCGGAACGTTCTTCGCCCGGATCGGGCGCACGGGTTCGATCATGAATGCCCTCTACAAGGCCGTCGCAGTCGCGACGGTGCTGTCGGCGATCGGGTTCATCCCGGTCACGCTGGCCTTCGACGGCGGGAAATACGGTTATTGGGACCTCTACGGCTGCGCGCTCATCGGGCTCGCGGTCACGTTCCTCCTCGTCGCGATCACAGAGTTCTATACCGGTACCCGCTGGCTTCCGGTCAAGGGAATCTCGCGGGCGTCCACGACCGGGCACGCGACCAACATCATCGAGGGTCTGGCAATCGGGATGCAGGCGACCGCTCTACCGGTGCTCGTCATCGCCACAGGAATTGTCGGAGCCGCGGGCCTCGCGGGCCTCTACGGGATCGGCGTGGCGGTGATGGCGCAGCTGTCCATGACCGGCATGATCGTGGCGCTCGACGCGTACGGGCCGGTGACGGACAACGCGGGCGGCATCGCAGAGATGGCCGACCTCGACGAGTCGGTGCGCGGGGTGACGGATCCGCTCGACGCTGTTGGCAACACGACGAAGGCGGTGACGAAGGGCTACGCCATCGGCTCGGCGGGCCTCGCAGCGCTCGTCCTGTTCGACGGGTTCACGTCGGAGCTCTCGAACCAGGGCATCCAGGCGACCTTCGACCTGAGCGACGACTGGGTCATCGCCGGGCTCTTCATCGGCGGGCTGATGCCGTTTCTCTTTGCGTCGCTGGCGATGCAGGCGGTCGGCCGGGTGGGGGGGCAAGTAGTGCAGGAGGTGCGGCGCCAGTTTCGCGAGATCCCCGGGATCATGGAAGGAACGGCTCGGCCGGAGTACGGCCGGACGGTCGACATCGTCACGGGCGAGGCGATCAAGAAGATGATGCTTCCCGCCACGATTCCCGTCGTCTTTCCAATCGTCGCCGGGATCATCAAGCCGGAGCTGGTCGGCGGCCTGCTGATCGGGACGATCGTCACCGGGATCTTCCTCGCCATCGCCATGACCTCTGGCGGAGGCGCCTGGGACAACGCCAAGAAGCTGATCGAGGACGGCGCCTACGGCGGCAAGGGCTCAGAGGCCCATGCGGCGGCCGTGACGGGCGACACCGTCGGCGATCCTTACAAGGACACCGCCGGCCCGGCGATCAATCCCATGATCAAGATCACGAACATCGTTGCGATCCTGATCATTCCGCTCATAGCGGCCATTCACGGCTAGCGTCGCGTCCCTGGTCGGCGGCAGCTTCCGCCGGGCACTGTCCTGCGCCCCTCGGGCGTGCTCCCTTGCCAGCGGCGTCCCAGAAACCCGAGGCCGCGGGGATTCAGGCCGGGCGGCGACGCCGAACCTGCGGACCCTGCTGCCCGAGGGCGGCATAGGCAAGCGTCTGTAACGACTCGTTCAGGATCGAGAGCTCGTGCGCGATGCGCACGAGGCCTTCGGCGGTCTCGAACCGGCGGTTGAGAGCGTGCACCTCGGCGCACAGGCGGTCGAGACGCTCGAGGATGGCGTCCAGCTGGCGGTCATCGAGGTGCTGGCGGTCCGGCACTCCCACTGATCCTAACGAGGTCCTCTCTAGACGAGACGACGGTGGTGCCCGGCCCCAGGCGCTCGAGCAAGCGTTCCTGCGCTCCGGCGCCTGCCTCGAGGACGTCCACGCGCCGTTCCGCGCCCAGGTGTGCGAGGGCGATCCGCCCGAGCGGCTCGGGGGCGTCCGTGAAGACGCCCAGCCGTATTCCCTCGGAGGCAAGCGAACGGAGAGCCGCGCTTGCCTCGCCGTCCGGGCGCAGGAACACGGGCACTCGGTCTTCCGCGAAGCGCTCCAGCGCTGCGCGCCAGTCGCCGACGCCACCGGCCGCCCAGGCGTCGAGCTCCTCGGCAGCCGCGCCGCGATCGCGCGGCAGCGAAGCGGGATCGAGAGCCGCGATCGACTCGAAGCGGCGCGCTGCATCGGCGAGGAACTCGTTCCAGAGCGGCCGCGTGTCGCCCAGGGCTCCGTCGAGGTCGATGGCCAGCGCCCGCGTCATTGCGAGAGCCGCGCGGCGAGCGCGACGCCGAGGACCGCCCCGGCTGTGTCGATGAGCCAATCCAGCGGCGATCCGTGGCGGCCGGTCACGAAGGCCTGATGCACCTCGTCCGTGACCGCGTAGGCCGAAGCGAGGAGGACAGCGGCCGGCGCGCTCCGGGTTGCGCGAAAGATCAGCCCGCCCAGGAGCGCGTATTCGGCGGTGTGCGCCAGCTTGCGGAGGACGGTGTCCCAGGTTCCGAGCCCGGTTCCGAGGTCAGGAATCGAAGAGAGGACGAAGATGCCGGCCGCCCAGAGGACCACCGGCGCCCAGTACGTGAGCCGCGAAGCGACCATCGCGTGAGCGTAGCCCGAGGGAGGGATGCGGAGTTGAGACGTCGCCGTCGATTAGGCTGGTGGAAGATCCAGATCCTTCCAGGAGTCAATGGCAACTGCGGAAAATCATGATGGCGACCTGCCTCTCGGCGAGGTGATTGCGCGAGCCGGCCTCGTTGCCCCCAACGAGCTCTACGCAGCGCTGGCGACGGCGCGGGCGACGGGCCGCCGCCTGGGCGACGTTCTGCTCGAGCAGGGTCTTCTCGGCGAGCGGGATCTCGCCAGGATGGTGGCAGGGCAGGAGGGTCTCGAGTTCGTCGATCTGGGCAAGCTCGACCTCGATCAGTCCGCCGTCGATCTCCTCTCCGAGCGCAGCTCGCGTCGGCACCGCGCGATCTCGTTCCGCTCTGCGGCTGCGGCCACGTTCGTGGCGGTGGCCGATCCGACGGACTCCGAAGGACTCGACGCGATCGTCGCGGAGATCCCGGGTGGGGTCCGCTTCGTCGTCGCCACCGCCGCCGAGATCGACGCCGCCCTGGCCGAGGCGTTCGGGGAAGCCCCCGCCTAAGAACTCGTCTCAGAATGGGGCTCGTCGCCGGGCGGCTCCGACGGCACAGCTCTCATTTTGGAACGGGTTCTAAGCCTGGTAGGTTTCCGCCACACATAGGCGAACGGCAAGGGAAGCCGGTGCAAGTCCGGCACGGTCCCGCCGCTGTAAGGGGAGACGCTCTCCCGCCGAAGTGCCACTGGCCCCCGGGCCGGGAAGGCGGCGTAAGAGGGAGCCCCGAGTCAGAAGACCTGCCGTCCGCCTCCGATCCGTTCCCCTCGCGGAAGGAGGAAACGTGCTTCGTCGATCCTTTGTAGTCGTCCTTCTGGTGCTGCTCGTGTCTGCCTGCGGGAGCGAGTCGCAAACTTCGACCCCGGGGACCTCGGCTGTCGAAGCCGGCGCCACAGTGCTCGTCACGACGGACTGCGGCGGCGAGGTGGTCCTGGAGAAGGGAGTCGACGCCGGTCAGACGGCCATGCGGGCCCTCGACCGCGTCGCCGACATCGAGACCGACTCGGGTGGGAAGTTCGTGACGGCCATCAACGGCGTCGAGCAAGATTCGGGCAAGAAGCTCGCCTGGCTCTACTACATCAACGGAAAGGCCGCGGCCAAGGGCGCCACCGAGACCAAGCTCGCGGAGGGAGACATCGAGTGGTGGGATCTCCACGACTACGAGCAGGAGTGCCCCGTCGTGCCGCCGGCGGCGCAATGAGGCTCGCTCCGGGGCCCGCGGCGCTGCTCCTGGCCGCGGCTGCGGTGGCGGCGCTCCTCGCCGACCGTGTGCTCCCCCTCGCCGCGCTGACAGGCGTCCTCCTGGCCGTCTGCCTGCGCGTCCCGGGAGGCCGCTACCGGCCGTATGTCGTCGCCACCGCGAGCTCGGCGACGGGAGTCTTCCTTCTCTGGCCGTTGCTTCAGACGACCGGGCTCCATGTTCTCTGGGAGGGCCCCGTCGTGCCGGTGCTGGGCCTTCTCGACGTCACGCAGGAGGAGCTCCTCCTGGCGACCGTCTACTCCCTCCGCCTGGCGGCGGTCGGGTTCGCTTTCGCCGCGTACGCGCTCGCGGTCGACCATGATCGGCTCGTGGCTGCTGCCGGGTTCGCGCGGCGGTCGGCGCTCGCGGTCGCGCTCGCAACGCGGCTTGTTCCAACCCTCGAGCGCGATGCGGCGGGCCTCGCGGAGGCGGTCCGAGGTCGCGGGGTGGAGGTCGCGGGTGTGCGCGGCCGTGCCCTTCTGCTCTCGCCGCTCGTCGCAGGCTCGCTCGAGCGGGCCGCGAACCTGGCGGAGGCAATGGAGGCGCGTGGCTATGGCCGTGCCGGGCATTCGCGCGCGCCGGGCTCGCGCTGGAGCGATTGGGACCGCGCCGCCCTCGGCGCGGCGGCCCTGCTCGTCGTGGCGGGGGCCTTGTGGCTCTAGCCTCAGTCGAGCGGCTGACCTATTCGTACCCCGGCGCTGCCGTGCCGGCGATCGACGACGTCTCCCTCGAGCTCAGGCCCGGGGAGATCGTGGCCCTGCTCGGCTCCTCGGGCGCGGGGAAATCGACCCTTCTGCGGGCGCTGGCCGGGCTCGTTCCGCATTTCCACGGCGGGCGCTTCTCCGGCCGCGTCGTCGTGGCCGGTCACGACACGCGCAGCGCCCGCCCGGCGGAGCTCGCGGGGACGGTTGCGACCGTCTTCCAGGATCCCGAGGACCAGGTGGTCATGGGCGTCGTGCGGAACGAGGTGGCGTTCGGGCTCGAGAACCTCGCCGTCTCTCCGCTGTCGATCTGGCCTCGCGTAGAGGAGGCTCTCGGATCCGTCGGAGCCCTGCACCTCTCCGAACGGCGCACCGTCGAGCTCTCGGGCGGAGAGCTGCAGCGAGTGTGCCTCGCATCCGCTCTTGCCCTCGATCCTTCGTTGCTGCTTCTCGACGAGCCGACCTCGCAGCTCGACCCCGATGGTGCGGAAGAGTTCCTCGCCTGCGTGGAGCGGCTCGGCTGCGCCGTCGTGCTCTCGGAGCAACGGACGGCGCGCGCGCTTGGCCTGGCCCACCGGGTTCTTTTCCTGGAGGGCGGCCGGCTGCTCTGCGACGCGCCGGTCGAGCAGGCGTTCGACTGGCTCGGCGAGCACCACCCCGCCTACCTGCCCAGCCCCCCCGCCGAGCCCGGAGGGGTCGAGCGGGCGGACGCGATCTGGCGTGCCGACGGCGTCGGGTTCTCGTACCGCTCTGGTAGCCCCGTCCTCGTCGGGGTGGATCTGGAGGTGGGTCGCGGCGAGGTCGTCGCGCTCCAAGGGCCCAACGGCTCGGGGAAGACGACGCTCGCTAAGATCGCGGCTGGGCTGTTCCGGCCGGACGAGGGCTCGGTCTGGCGAAGCGGCTCCGCCGGCTACCTCAGCCAGGACCCGGGGCGGTACCTCGTCCGGGAGCAGGTCGTCGACGAGGCCGCTCTCGCCGTGGGCGGCGACCAGGCGCGCGCACTCCAGGCGCTCGAGCGCGTGGGCCTCGGGTGGGCGGCGGAGCGTCATCCACGCGATCTGTCGAGCGGAGAGCGTGAGCGTCTCGGACTCGCCGCGGTGGCGGTCGCAGAGCCGGAGCTTTTGATCCTCGATGAGCCGACACGCGGAATCGACCCGGTTCGCAAGGCCGAGATCGCAGACTGGCTCCGGGCGTACGCAGCCGCGGGCCGCGGGGTTCTCGTGGCGACCCACGACCGTACGTTCCCGGCCGACCGGCGAATCGCCCTCGGCGTAGAGGCTCTCGTTGGCGTCTAGGGTTGCGGTTCTGGCTTCCGCGGCCGCGCTCGGCGCGGCTGCCTGGGCTGCGCTGGACCCGGACCGGGGCGGACTCGCGGTCCTGCTGGCTGGGTTCGCCGTTCTGGTGGTCGGGGCCGCGGCGCTCGAGAGCGGGACCGAGTCGGTCAAGGATCTCGCGCTCATCGCCACGGTGGCCGGGGTGGCGGCGGCCGCGCGGGTGCTCTTTGCCCCGATTCCGGGCGTGCAGCCGCTGACGGTGATGGTGGTCGTCGCGGGGGCCTCGCTCGGAGCCCGGAGAGGATTTGCGGTTGGGGCCGTCGCGGCACTCGCCTCCAACTTCTTCCTGGGTCAGGGCGTGTGGACACCGTGGCAGATGCTCGCCTGGGGGGCCTGTGGCCTTGGGGGAGCGGCCGCTGCCCGGGTGCTTCGCCGCCGGATTGCGTTGGCGGTCCTGACGTTCGCGCTCGGCCTCGCCTTCAGCGCCTTCCTGGACGTGTGGGAGTGGTACGCCTTCTTTCCGCACACGGGCGCCGCCTTCACGCTGCAGATGAGCCGAGGCTTCCCCTTCGATCTCGCGCACGCGATCGGCAACGTGGTCATCTCGGTCGCAATCGGGCCGGAGCTACGCCGGGTGCTCGAGCGCTACGAACGCCGCACACGGGTCGAGATCGCCTGGGCCTAGACTCCACGGCGTGGCCGGCGCCGTCGTTCTGACCGTGGGGAACGAGATTGTTTCCGGGGACGTGGAGAACACGAACGCCTCGTGGCTCGGAAGGCGCCTGGCGGGCCTGGGGATCGGCGTGAAGCTGATGGCCGCCGTCCGCGACGACGTCGAGGAGATCGCCGCCTTCCTGCGGGCAGAGCGGCCGCGCGCCGACTACGTGTTCGTCACCGGCGGGCTTGGTGGCACGCCCGACGACATCACTCGGGAAGGAGTCGCGGCAGGCTTCGGTGTCGAGTGCGAAGAAGTTCCTGCTGTTGCGGCGGAGCTCCGGGAGCGCTTCGAGCCGCGTGGCCTTGGCGACTATGCAGCTCGTTGGGCCTGTCTTCCTCTTGGCGCCGAGCCGCTGCGCAATCCGCTCGGGGGTGCGCCGGGCTTCGTGCTCGGGAACGTCTTCGTCTTCCCGGGCCTGCCGAGAGAGATGGAGGAAATGTTCGATTCGGTGGCGGGTCGATTCCGCGGCCGCCCCATCGGGACCTGGCGCCGGAGCTACCGGACCGGGGAGGGACAGATCGTCGACGTTTTGGAGGAGGCGACCCGGCGCCACCCGGCCGTCACGGTCGGCAGCTATCCGCGCTTCCTCAGCGACGGACCGGAGGTCGAGGTCGTGCTGAAGTCGAGCGATGACGTCGAGCTCGCGCAAGCCTCGCAGTGGATCGAAGCGGAGCTCGCGCGTACCCTCGCCTAGGGCAAGGACTGATCTCGGCCGCGAAGGAAGGGCCGCGGATCAAGGAGCTCCCGGTACCAATGCCACGCGCGCCAGCGCCACGGACGCAGGACGGCGAAGAGCAAGAGCAACCAGCCGAAGAGCGCGGCGAGCAGAAACGCACCCGCGACGCCTGGGCCGCTGCCGGCAGGGCCGGGAGCGGCGTAATACGACCACCAGGCGAGGAAGACAAGCAGCGCGACGCCAAGCGGTAAGAGGGCCAGCATCCGTCCGCAGATCGCTGCAGCAATTGCTGCCATCGGCAGGCCGAAGACGAGCAGCAGGAAAATCCAGCCCATCACGCCCTGGGACCCGAACTCGGCGATGTCGCGCGCCATGCCGTCCATATCTCGTCACACGATAGGCCCGTTCCCAGGGACTCGCTACGATCGGACGCATGGCCGTCGCGTCCCCGGAGAAGTACCTCGCAGACCTCAATCCCGCCCAGCGCGAGGCCGTCCTCGCGACGGAAGGCCCTGTGCTCGTCGTCGCCGGAGCGGGCTCCGGGAAGACGCGGGTGCTCACGCACCGCATCGCTCACCTGGTCACTGCGTGCGGCGTGAAGCCACAGGAGATCCTGGCCATCACCTTCACCAACAAGGCCGCCGGCGAGATGAGAGAGCGGCTCGAGCACATCCTCGGCGACGTCGCGCCGCGCATGTGGGTCATGACCTTTCACGCCGCCTGCGGGCGCATCCTTCGACGCGAGGCGCCACGCCTCGCTTATCGCTCCAACTTCACGATCTACGACCAGGCCGACCAGGTGCGGCTTGTGAAGCAGTGCCTGGAGGAGCTCGAGCGCGATCCGAAGCGCTTCGTCCCCCGCGGCATTCAGGCGCAGATCTCGATGGCCAAGAACCAGCTCATCGGGCCGGAGGAGTACAAGGCGCGAGTGGCGTCCTTCTATGACCAGACGGTCGCGGATGCCTATGCGCTTTACCAGAGGCGGCTCCACTCCTCGAACGCGGTCGACTTCGACGACCTGCTCATGCTCACCGTCGAGGTGCTCGAACGCTTCCCCGAAGCGCTGGAGCGCTGGCAAAAGGCTTTTCGCTACGTCCTCGTCGACGAGTACCAGGACACGAACCACGCGCAGTACCGCCTCCTTCAGCTGCTCGCGGGCAAGCACCGGAACGTCTTCGCGGTCGGAGATCCCGATCAGTCGATCTACGCGTTTCGCGGAGCCGACATCCGCAATATCCTGGAGTTCGAACGGGACTTCGGCGGCGGGCGCCTGATCGCTCTCGAGCAGAACTACCGCTCGACGAACTCGATCCTGCGGGCGGCTAACTCGCTCATCTCCCAGAACCGCGAGCGCAAGCCCAAGAATCTCTGGAGCGAGCTGGGGGAGGGAGACCCGGTCCGAGTCGTCGAGGTGGAGGACGAGCACGCCGAGGCTCGCTTCGTCGCCGCCGAGATCGCCTCCCTCATCGAGGAGGGCTACGCCGGCTCGGAGCTCGCGGTCTTCTACCGCACCAACGCCCAGTCGCGGGTGCTCGAAGACGTGCTCGTCCGCCAGGAGATCCCCTACCAGGTCATCGGCGGGCCCAAGTTCTACGAGCGCGCGGAGATCAAGGATGCGATCGGCTACCTGCAGGTCATCGACAACGCCTTCGACGCCGTCTCGCTCACGCGGATCGCCAACCGGCCCCGGCGGGGGATCGGGGACGCGTCGCTCGCGCGCCTGCAGACGTTCGCAGACGCGCAGGGAGTCTCGCTCTGGGAGGCGCTGGAGCGGGCCGACGAGGCGGGTGTGGGCGCCGCGCCGCTCAAGGCGGTCGAGCGCTTCCGCACGCTGATGCAGTCGTCCATGGCCGGCGCGCTCGAGCTCTCCGTCCCCGAGTTGCTCGAGCGGGTGCTGGAGAAGAGCGGCTACCTCGAATCCCTCGAAGCGGAGCGGACGGTCGAGGCGCAGGGCCGCATCGAGAACCTCCTTGAGCTCGTCGGCGTCGCACGCGAGTACCAGGAGCGCGCGGACGAGCCCGGTCTTTCCGAGTTCCTGCAGCAGATCTCCCTCTATTCCGATCAGGACGACCTCTCGGACGAGCGCAGCCTCGTGTCTCTGATGACGCTGCACAACGCGAAGGGGCTCGAGTTCCGCGCGGTATTCCTGATCGGGATGGAGGAGGGCGTGTTTCCGCATTCGCGCTCGCTGGAGGAGCAAGGGCTCGAGGAGGAGCGCCGCCTGGCCTACGTCGGGCTGACGCGCGCCAGGGAGCGGCTGACGCTGACGCATGCGGCCTCGCGGTCGCTCTGGGGCGCGCGCGGCTACAACCTGCCGAGCCGCTTCCTCGACGAGCTGCCGCAGGAGGAGATCGAGCGCGAGCGCCTGCGGCCTGCGTCGTGGTCGGGCTACGGTGCTCCCACGGTGGCCGTGCGCCGCAGCTTGCCGGATCTCTCCACCGGAGACTCCGTCCGCCACTCCACGCTCGGCGAGGGCGTCGTCACGCGGATCGAGGCCGACGGAACCGTGACCGTTCGTTTCGCCGAGGACGGCGTCGAGCGGCGCTTGATGCTCGACTACGCCCCGCTCGAGAAGGTTTGATCCCGGTCACCGGCGTCAACGAGCTCGTGCTCGAGGTCGCGGATCTCGAGCGGGCCGTGCATTT
>Ga0209878_1000070_pt1 | contig 12392 bp, 10 predicted proteins | sample GWRWN1_40_50_FD_187235 | JGI IMG/M metagenome (GOLD analysis project Ga0209878, IMG submission 187235) | Riverbed sediment microbial communities from areas with no vegetation in Columbia River, Washington, USA - GW-RW N1_40_50 (SPAdes)... | ecosystem: Environmental > Aquatic > Freshwater > River...
TGAAGTAGCGATTTTTTCTGAACTTGAACCTAGCGACTGAGGTGAATTCAAAACACTAAATGTTGCTGATGCGGTAACTATTCTAGAATTGCCTGATGCATCGGTTGGATCAGTATATTCAACTAAAAAAACATCACCTTGTAATATACAGTGTCTTGAAGATGCACTAGAGTCATCAAATCTAATTTGGGCTTCACTTGAAACTTGGCATTTAGAACTTTCTGGACCATCCGTATTTTTTATCGAAACATCAAATTCGAAAATTCCAGATGTGGGAGATGTTTCTGTGATTGGACCAAATTGTCTTATCTGAGATTTTTCTGAAGGCAAATCAGCAATAGGTTCTGAATCAAGTTGTCCAGAATTAGATGATTTTCCTCCTGCATATCCTATAACAACTGACTCACCTCTCATAATTGAAATCTTAACAGGACCTACGCCAGATTCTCCAGAAACGTCTTGTGCAATTTGGTCTATACCAGTTGGCGAGGTGTTAAAATCAGGATCAAAAATTCTAATGCTGATTTTGAGTTCATTTGATTCGACAGGAATTGGATATGTACTTTTGTCTAGTCCGATCGTTGCAGAATGTCCTTTTATTTCTGCTTCCCCATTAACAATAGGGGGAGATACAAAGAGTGTTAGTGATAATAAAATCACTAGGAAAACGCTAAAACAACTATTAATTTTTCCTAACACAACCAAAAACCTTTGGGATAATTATAAAACATTACTCTTGTTTTGTTCCTGAGTCTATTATACTAGATATAGTTCAATGAATAAATCAGCCTACTTTGCTATGGAAGAATGAATTTGATAGAACTTGCACTAATTCTTGCGTCATTATTGGTTTTTAATGCATACGCTGAGGATTTACCAGATTATAACAACCCATATGCACCTATTTTCACCGATAAAGAGGTGTATACATGGACAGATAAGATTGGTATAACTATAGTTGCGCCAAGTTGGGATGCTAACAAATATGGTATTGATTCAATTGGAACTCAAGAAGGACACTTGATTAAAATTTCATCCTCTGATATTACATTAGGGCCATACAAGTTAACCGAAACTGAAACAAGCAGTGGAATATTTACTGGTGAAGTGATTCTTACAGGGTTTTTACATGATGTAGATGGGGATGGCATGCCAGATACAAATCCTATGACTAGTGGTAGCGGACCAACCAATGGTTTTTTGGAAACTCAACGAGATGGAGGAATTACAATTTCGTTTGAGTTTGCTGATGGAGTAGTCTTAACTAAATCTGTAAAAGTTAGTTGGAATGTTGGAGAGATAAGATTCATGAAGTCTGATTATTCAATAGATGAAACAGCAATAATACAAGTGATAGATCTTGACATGAATCTCAATCCAGAAGGAATTGATCAAATTGAAGTAAATATTTCATCAGATTCTGATGCTGCAGGAATTCTTGTTAAGGCTATAGAAACATCTGAGAATTCAGGATTGTTTGAAGCATCTATTTCATTTACCCAAAGCGAAACTTCTAGCGGCAATAGATTATTTGTAATTCTTGATGATTCACTACAAGCAAAGTATGATGACCACACACTTCCTTCACCTTATAGTATATCAGACAATTTAGAAATTTCAAGCGAATCAAAATTTGTTTCAAATATTCCACCAATTAAGAGAATTTCAATAATGAATAGTTTTATCGCCGATAGTTCTGGAAATTTAATTAGCGCTCCTACGAGGAATGAACAACTTCAAATTGCTGGAACTGTTCATAATAACCAAAATTACGAACAGAATTTTGTTTTCATAATACAGATTAAAGAATCTGAAGGAGCTGTTGTATCATTATCCTGGATTGAAGGACAAATGTCTGCAAATCAAAATTTTGAAGTATCACAATCATGGAATCCCGTAAATGCTGGGAACTATACAGTTGAAACATTTGTTTGGACTTCGTTAAGTGAGTCCATTCCACTTTCACCTATTTTGAGGCAATCATATTTTATTCAATAAAATTAGGTAAAAACGTTTTATGCCCATAACATGCCATCAGATAATTTGAAAAAACTTTCACAAAAATCAGCAATTGTTTCTACGAAGCTGGACCACCAAAAAAATATAGTACTATAAGATCTTTGGTATTTCCATAAAAGTTATGTTCTACATTTTTTGCAACAAAAAAGGCCTTACCTTCTGAAACCGCATAGTCTTTGTTATTAATTTTGAGATATCCATTACCGCTGATAATATAGTAAATTTCATCACTATCATGTGGTTCTTGTGAATCTTCCCCTCCAGGTTTTAAAAACAAAATTCCTGCGGCAAGACTGTCTCTGTTAATAAAAGTATGAAAATATTCTTCGTTATTTTTTTTAATTTTATCAAGGTATTCATTAGTATCAAATTCTAAATTCATCAACGATATTGTTAATGCTTTATCTTTAAAGATTGACTCATATTCTTAGATTTAGACCTAGAATTAAATATCAACATCAAGACACAATCATATTGACTGGTAAAAAAATTGATGGGCTTGAAGTTGCAAGATCGGTTAAAGAGCGAGTAAAAAAGGCAGTCGATGAGCTAAAAATACAGGGAATAGAACCGTGTCTAGCAACAATACTAGTTGGAGACAATCAAGCTTCTGCAACTTATGTAAAAAATAAACACAAAGCTTGTGCAGAAGTTGGAATACTTAATAAAGATCACAAACCTTCAGCCTCAATTTCTCAAAATGAAATGAATGATCTAATTGATTCCTTGAATAATGACCGTGCAGTTCATGGGATACTAGTTCAGTTACCACTACCTGAACACCTTGATGAGTTTACCACAACATCACGAATTTTTCCTATTAAAGATGTAGATGGACTTACACCACACAATGTAGGATTATTATCAATTGGAAAAGCAGTTCTAAAAGCTTGCACCCCATCTGGAATTATGGAAATGTTTGATTACTATAATATTGATTTATCAGGAAAAAATGTTGTTATTATTAACAGAAGCAATCTCATTGGAAAACCTCTGTATCATATGCTATTGGAAAAAAATGCCACAGTAATTACCTGTCATTCAAAGACTAAAAACCTTAAAGAAATTTGTCAAATCGCAGACATTGTCATTTCAGCTGTTGGAGACAGAGCAAAATTTGTTCTAACTCCAGAAATGATAAAGAAAGATGCAATTGTCATTGACGTTGCAATATCCCATCACGATGGAAAATTAGTTGGAGATGCGGATTATGAAAAAATCATTGAAAAAGCTTCGTATGTAACACCTGTTCCAGGTGGAGTTGGACCCATGACTGTAGCCATGTTACTTAAAAATACTATAACTGCTGCATCATTAAGTAAGAGTCTTGGACACTAGTACAGAAAAATCAAGCCTTCGCAAGGTTTTGCTAGAAAGAAGAGATTTAACATCCTATGATTTTATCAAACTTGCAAGCCAAAAAATTCACAATAGATTAAAACAGATTGAAGTTTTTAGAAATGCAAAAAAGATTGCGTGTTATTTTCCAATAGGAAGTGAAGTGATGACTCAGGATATTATGCAAGAATTGCTTGGCAATGGTAGAGAGATTTGTTTGCCAAAAGTAGTTGGAGATGATTTGAATTTTAGAAAGATTGGAGGTTTGGGGAATTTAGAGAAAGGAGGATTTGGCATAATGGAACCAAAAGACAACTGTTCAATAGTAGAAGATATTGATGTTGTTTTGGTTCCTACAGTGGGAATTACTAAAAATGGAATCAGATTAGGATACGGATATGGGTACTATGACAGATTCCTCTCAAAGTCAAATGCAAAAACAATATCCCTTACTTACTCTAAGCAAATCGTAAAGTCAATTCCCTTTTCTGAAAAAGACGTTAAAATTGATTGGGTTGTAACAGAAGACGAATCTTTTGAAACGTCAAAGATAAGATAGACCTTTTTTCCCAATATCAGTTCTGCAATACTTGTTTGGCCAGTTTATCTTATTTGCAGCAGAGTATGCAACAGATATTGCCTGCTCCAATGAATTTCCAAGTGCAGTTACTCCTAAAACTCGACCGCCGTTTGTCAATACTTTACCATTCTCCCTTTTGGTTCCTGCATGAAAAACAAATGCCTCATCAGAAGAAAAATCAAGCCCAGTAATTTCTTCATTTTTTGGGTATGCTTCTGGATATCCTTTTGAAGCTAATACAATACAGACTGCACTTTGATTTTTCCAATCAACTGGTGGTAACGATGAAAGTGTTCCTTCAGTACTTGCCAATAAATAATCATACAAATCAGAATCCATTCGCATTATGATTGGTTGACATTCTGGATCTCCCATACGAACATTAAATTCTAAGACATAAGGTTCGCCATCTTTTATCATCACACCAGCGTAAAGAAATCCCTTAAAAGGCGTACCCTCACTTTTCATAGAATCAATTGTTTTATCAATGATTTTTTCCTGAATTTTTTTGGTCATAGATTCATTAATTATTGGAGTAGGAGAATACGCACCCATTCCTCCTGTATTAGGCCCGATATCGTTGTCGTAGATTCTCTTGTGGTCTTGACTTGTTGCCATTGGAATTGCAAAGTTTCCATCAGACAGGGAAATGTAAGAAGCCTCAACTCCGTCAATCCTTTCTTCAATAATTATCCTATTTCCTGCTTCACCAAAAATTTTCTTGACTAGTATTGTATTGACTGCAGAGAGAGCTTCTTCAGTACTGTTGCACACAATTACTCCTTTTCCTGCAGCAAGACCATCAGCTTTTATCACAACTGGATGATTAATTGATTTTACATACTCGATTGCTTTTTCTGGGTCTTCAAAAATTTCAAATGATGCAGTGGGAATATCATTTCGCTTCATAAAGTTTTTTGCCCAAATCTTACTTGATTCTAGCTGTGCTGCTTTTTTGCTAGGGCCAAATATCTTCAAATTTTTTTTTACAAAAGAATCAACAATGCCTAATGCAAGTGGAAATTCTGGACCGACTACAGTATAACAATTATTTTTTTTAGCAAACTCGGCAAGCTCATCGATTTTATCAACTTCTATAGGAATATTATTTTCGGTTCCACCGTTTCCTGGTGCAAAATATACTATGTCTACTTTAGGACTTTGGGATAACTTCCAACCCAAAGAGTGTTCGCGGCCACCAGAACCTACCATTAAAACATTAACCAATGACTTTTGTTTGTATGTCTATTATATAATCCAAGATTTAGTTTTGATAAAATGCAATTACTAAAGATTGAAAATTTCAAAACTAATCTAGCTTTATAATATCAGGGATCTACCAAAACGATAGATGCAGTTAGAAAAACAATTTGACTCAAAAAAAATTGAAAAAGAAATCAGAGATTATCTCTCAAATATTGATTTACACAAAATGATCTTTGAATCTTCGGAAAAAATTCATAAAATTATGTTCATTGAAGGTCCGCCAACAATGAATGGAATACCACATGCTGGACATCTTAGAGGCCGAGTGATAAAGGATCTGTGGTATAGATACATGACACTAAAAGGAAACAAGGTCGTATTTAATGCAGGATGGGACACACAAGGACTTCCTATTGAGCTTCAAGCTGAAAAAGAATTAGGCGTATCAGGTGGAAAAACTGAAATCATAAAATCAATTGGAATTGAAAAGCTAGTTTCTGAATGTAAAAAATTGGTTCAAAAATACAATGCAAAATGGGTTGAGGCTGATGATCTTCTTGGAATGTCATTTAACCAAAAAGATGCCTATTGGACTTTTAGAGATGATTTTATTGAAAGGGAATGGCAATTTCTTAAAAAAGCTCATGAAAATGGCATTTTAGAAGAAGACTATACAGTAATTGCGTACTGCCCAAGTTGCCAAACTTCGTTGAGTCATGCAGAGGTAAATCAAGGATATGATATGGTAAAAGATCCATCCCTTTACTACAAGGTAAAGCTACAAGATGAAAATATTTTCTTAATTGTATGGACTACAATGCCATTCACTCTTGTGACTGATGCGATGGTAGGTCTTAATCCTGAAGAAAACTATGTCTTTCTCAAAGTCAACGATGAAACTTGGATAGTTGGTGAAAAAAGACTAGAAGAATTAATGATAGAGCTCAAGGTGGAAAATTATTCCAAACAAAAAACGGCTAAAGGAAAATATCTTGAAGGCAAGAGATACATTCATCCGCTATTGGAGCAGATTCCAGGACTTGATGAATGTGCTAAGGAATCAAACTATCACATTACAGTAGCTGAAGAATTTGTAGATGCAAATACAGGAAGTGGTTTAGTTCACCTATCTCCAGCAAATGGAGAAGAAGATATTAAAATTGCAAACAAAAGAGGCGTTAAAATTTTCAATCCAATTGATGATGAAGTCAAATTTAAAAAAGAGGCTGGAAAATACGAGGGTCTATTCGTTAGAGATGCTGATGAAAAAGTTGTAGAAGATCTTAGAGATGCAAATGCCCTAGTAAAAATTGGTAAAATTAAGCACAAGTACCCATTATGTTGGAGATCCCAGCACAAAATAGTCTGGCTCGCAAGAAAGGGGTGGTTTTACAAGATTGATAGACTAGAAGACAAGGCAATAAATGCAGCTGAAAGTGTAAACTATTTTTTTGACCAACCAAAGAATCGGTTTTTAGGGATTATTAAAGAAAAACATCCATGGTGTATTTCACGAGAGAGGTTTTGGGGATGCCCTCTTCCAATATGGGATTGTAAAGATTGTGGTAAACAGACCCTATTGTTTTCAAGAAAAGAAATTGTTGATGCAGCATCAAAACTTCCAGATGGACCAAATTTTGAATTACATAGACCATGGATTGATAATGTTCTTGTAAAATGTGCAAAATGTGGAAGTGTTAACACTCATAGAGAAGAATACGTTCTTGACACTTGGCACAACAGTGGTTCTGCTCCATATTCCTCATTAACAAATGAAGAATATTCTAGTAGCATACCAGCACCATTTCTAACAGAAGGAATAGATCAAACAAGAGGATGGGCTTATACACTATTAATTGAAAATGTAATTTTAAACAATAGATCGGTTTCTCCTTACAAGTCATTTTTGTTTCAAGGACACGTTCTTGATAAGAATGGGAATAAAATGAGTAAAAGTTTAGGAAATGTAATTGATGCAAAGGAACTTTTAACAAAATATCCAGTTGACTTGATCAGATTTTACTTTATGTGGAAATCAAGTCCAATTGAGCCACTTAACTTTAGCACAGAAGAGTTAATGTCAAGACCATATCAAGTGCTAAGTACACTTTACCATTTACACTTGTATTTTAAACAAAATAGTGAATACGATAAGTTTGATGAATCTAAAACGACTATACAATGGGCACAAACAAAAAACTTGTTGCAATCATCAGATATTTGGTTATTATCAAAACTACAGAAATTGGTACAAGATTCTAATGATCTAAATGATAAATGTAAATTTCATGAAGCTGCAAGAGCGCTGGATGATTTTATCATAAATTCATTAAGCCAAATTTACATTCCAATTACTAGAGGAGAGTTATGGGATGAAGATGAGTCAAAAAAAGATAGGAGGTTTTCAATCTATGCTGTTTTGCATGAAATTTTAAAAACTCTAGATATTTTGTTACACCCATTATGTCCTTTCACCAGTGAATATCTTTATCAATCTACATTTGCAAAAAAGAAAAGTATTCTTTTGGATTCCTGGCCAAAAGTTCAAGACTCATTAATTTCAGAAAACATTGAAGCGTCTTTTGATTTACTAAAAGAGGTAGTATCTGTTTCTGCTGCAGCTAGAATGAAAGGGAAGCTCAAAAGAAGATGGCCACTAAATGAAGCCCTCATTTGTATTCAAAAAAATGAAAAAACAAAACTCGAATCACTTTCAGAGCTACTAAAATCTCAGCTAAATGTAGAAAAATACACTATCTTTGAGATTGAAAATTTTGAAGGCCTAAAGCAAATAACTGAGATTGAGAAACTTAAACTTCCATGGTTACCAAAAATTGAATTAGATAGAAAAAAGATCGGCCCCAAGGCAAAGCAACACATGGGTGCATTATTGAAAAAATTCTCTGAAACCAATCCCATTGAAATAGTTTCTAGCTTACAAAAAGAGTCAAAATTTACCTTTGATATTGAGGGGAATAAAATTTCCTTAGAAAAGGATGACTTTGTAATTGATTTTGTAGCAAAAGATGGATTTGCTGTTGCGAAAAGAGATGGGTTTGTGGTGTTTATTTCAACAGAAAGAAATGCCGAAATGATGGCAAGAGGTCTAATCAAAGACCTTGCCCGAAGACTCCAGACCCTAAGAAAAGAGCGTGGGTATAATCCTACAGATATTTTGAACAAGGCATCCATACTTGATCTAGATCCAGAATCATTAGAGATGGTCACGCAAAAAGCACAGGAACTTGCATTCCTGGTGAGAGTAAAAGAGGTAAATTTCAAGGAATCTTGTAAATTGTATAAAGATGACGATATTGATGGTCAAAAGATAAGGATTTCAGTAGAGTAATTGGTTAGCTTTTAGCGAATGAGGGATAATAAATAAGAAAATTGCGTAATTGTAGTATTGGTAAAGCAGATCAGCCTTGACTCATGGCAGATACACCATTTATCAGAATTACTTCAAAAGGGATCACTGGTAGTTGCAAAAACTAACACGCCAATAGTACTTTATCGCCAAACACTAGAAGAAGAAGACAGTTCTTACGAGGAGATAGTATGTACATTGACAAAGGATTATGTAATTGAGCAGTTGGTAATATCAGGGGGAGTGCTCCCACCCAGTTTTCATCAGCAATTGGTTTTTACCCTAAGTGAGTTTCCAGATAGACTGCTTAGAAAAAGCCGGGATCTATTCTTACAAACCGTTGATCTGCTTGAAGAGAATCTGAAATAACCATAACAGAATATAAGGATCAAAACTTGGAATTTTTTGATGCGTCTACTAGAGTATCAAGCAAAGCAATTATTTTCTGAGTTTGGGATAAAGATCCCAAAAGGCTTAACCTCAAAAGATATTGAACAAGGACGAAAGGACGCAGAAGAATTAGGATTTCCGTTTGTTATTAAATCACAAGTTCCTGTTGGTGGAAGAGGAAAGGCTGGAGCCATACAAAAGTGTCACAATCAAGATGAGTTTAATCTAAAATATCCACAGATTTTAGAAATGTCTGTCAAAGGGGAAAAAACCAGAGCCATTTTACTTGAAAAGATGGCAGAAATCAAAAAGGAATTGTATCTATCATTATTTTTGAATAGAGGTAAACGTTGCTACACCATTATTGCTTCCTCAGAAGGTGGCGTTGAAATTGAATCCGTAAAAAATCAAGTAATACGCGAGGTGGGATTAGGAGATGTTGATAAACAAGTAGCAGAAGAAGTGGCTAAAGAAATTGGTCTTAAAGGAAATTCTGTGACTGAATTTGTAGACATGTTGCAAAAACTATCAAGGCTTACAATAGAAAAAGAGGCAGAGCTTGCAGAGATTAATCCCGTTGCTGTCTTAAATGATGGGTCGTTAATTGCCTTAGATGGCAAAGTCATCACGGATGATAGCTCGAACTTTAGACATGCAGAGTTGGAAAAATTTCAAGAGCGCTCTGAGCTTGAAGAGAGGGCAGAAAAAAGTGGCTTTACATTAATTGAACTTGATGGAAACATTGCAGTAATTGGAAACGGTGCTGGTCTTGTAATGTCAACTCTCGATATGCTTTCAGATAATGGCGGAAAGGCTGCGTGCTTTCTTGATGTTGGTGGTGGTGCAACACCTGAATCAGTATATGAAGCGCTTACATTAATTAGTAAAATAAAAAAAGTAAAAGGAATTCTTGTCAATCTCTTTGGAGGAATAGTAAAAACAACAACTGTTGCATCTGCATTTATCAAAGCTTATGATGAAAAGATAATTGACAAACCAGTTTTTGCAAGATTGATGGGAGCTGAATCCGACAAATCAAAAGAGATGCTAAAAGAAACTAAGACAAAACTTTTTGATTCTGTTGAAGCAGCAATCAATGCTGCAGTAATGGAGGTTAGAAAGAGTGGCTAATATTTTTGAATTGTTACAAGGAAAAGAAGAGGATGCTGATTACAACAAAAAACCAGTGATTGTTCAAGGAATCACTGGAAAGTTTGGTTCACTTCATACAAAACTTATGCAAGAATATGGAACAAACATTGCAGCAGGTGTTACTCCAGGAAAAGGGGGTCAGAAGTTTGAAAACATTCCAATTTACAATTCAGTAAAGGAAGCAGTAGATGCAACGGGTTCTAAGATTTCCATTCTGTTTGTGCCTGCCAAGTTTTTTTTGGGTGCAGCTAAGGAAGCAATTGAAGCAGGAATTAAACTTCTAGTTGCAATTCCAGAACATGTCCCAGTCAGAGATTCTCTAATTATGCTTGATCTTGCTAAAAAAAATGATGTAATAGTTATTGGTCCAAATACGCCAGGAATAATGATTCCAGAAATAATCAAGATTGGAATAATGCCCGCGAGTCCTTTCAAATCAGGTGACATTGCGCTGCTTTCAAAGAGTGGCACTTTGATGTATGAAGTTGCAAACAACCTAACAGAAGCTGGTTTTGGCCAAACAATTACTTTAGGAATTGGTGGAGACCCCATTAATGGTACTAGGCTGATAGATGCATTTGAAATGGTAAAAGATACACCAAATCTAAAAGGGATGGTAGTTGTTGGTGAAATTGGCGGAGATGCAGAAGAGGTTTTAGCCCAAAGAATAATCGATAGTAATTTCAAAAAACCAATTGTGGCATACATTGCAGGTAGAGCTGCTCCAAAAGAAAAAAGAATGGGTCATGCGGGAGCAATAGTTTATGGAAACTATGGCTCAGCAGAGTCAAAGGTATCCATGTTCAACAAGGCTAACATTCCTGTGGCTAAAAGACCAGGGGAAGTAGCAATGCTATTAGCTGGTAAGTTCGAAAAATCCGATTAAATTAAAAGTAAGTATGAATGGAGAACAGGAAATGCCAATTACAGACCCCGAAAAAAAACAACTAGCTCAAAAGGCACGTCTTCACATGAAGATTTGTTTTTACTGTGGTGCAAGAAACTCTATAGATGCTACGAGATGTAGAAAATGTCACAATAGCTACCTAAGATTGAAAAATAGAACACTTGGCATAAAGAAGTAGATTTTATCTTAAACCTAAAGATACAAAAAGTTCCTATATTGTAAAAGCATTGGACCGGTTGTCTAGTGGCTAGGATGACGCCCTCACACGGCGTAAAGATGTAAAAATCTCGCTAAGGTCATGGGTTCAAATCCCATCCGGTCCATTCAATTTTCAAAATGAAAGGTATACAAGATGTTAGTTTTAAAGTGATGTTATGCCAGAAGAATGTGGGCACTTTAATCAGAAAAAAGAGGGAGTAACTCCAAAGACCAAAGGTTGTGAAGAGTGTGAAAAAGAAAAAACGCCATGGGTAGCTATACGACAATGCTTAACATGCGGTCATGTAGGCTGTTGTGATTCTTCAGTTGGCCGTCACGCAACAAAGCACTTTGAGGAAACAGGGCACCCTGTGATGATTGCAGTGCAAGATCACCCTTGGAAATGGTGTTATATCCACAAAGAATATTATTGATATTTCCAGGACATGTTATCTGAACTGATATGAACAAATACGAACTTGGAACATGGAATCTCAAAGGGTTAGTAGCCAACCCAAAAAGTCCTGCATTTGAAAAACAAATTCAATTAGTTGAAAGAAAAGCAAAACAGTTTGAAAAAATCAAATCAAAACTAAATCCAAAAATATCATCTAAAAAATTTCTTGAAATTTTACATGAATTAGAGGAACTTGATGAAAAAATGAGTATAATTGGTGGATATGCGTCTCTAACTTATTCAGAAGATACACAATCAGATGAAGCAACTTCTTTACTTACTCGTATGACAAAACTTGGTTCTGAGATTTCTAATCGTACATTGTTTTTTGATTTGTGGTGGAAAAGAGAAATTGATGAAAAAAATGCAAACCGTCTAATCAAAGATTCTGGGGAACTCTCAGGATATCTAAAATACAAACGACTTGTTGCAAAATACTCCCTGAGTGAACCTGAAGAAAGAATAATTAATACACTTGATGTCACAGGAAGTACAGCACTAATCAAGCTTTATGATAAAATAACAAACGCCTTTGAATATGTTGTAAAGATTGAAGGTAAAAAAAGAAAGCTCACACGCGAGCAACTCTCTACATATGTAAGAAGTACAAAATCAAAAACACGAGAGATAGCATACAAAGAACTTCTATCTAAATTTTCAAAAAATAAAGGAGTGTTAGGTGAAATTTACCAAAATATAGTTCTAAACTGGAAGGACGAAGGGGTAGAAATCAGAGGGTTTGCTTCTCCAATATCAATTCGTAATATTGCAAACAATG
>Ga0209878_1000074_pt1 | contig 12179 bp, 9 predicted proteins | sample GWRWN1_40_50_FD_187235 | JGI IMG/M metagenome (GOLD analysis project Ga0209878, IMG submission 187235) | Riverbed sediment microbial communities from areas with no vegetation in Columbia River, Washington, USA - GW-RW N1_40_50 (SPAdes)... | ecosystem: Environmental > Aquatic > Freshwater > River...
CGTGTTCAGCGCCTCCGCGCACTCGGCGACGGACTCCACGAGGAAGCCCGTCTCGCCGTCCTGGATCTGGTCGACGATTCCGCCTGCGCGGCCGGCCACCATCGGCCGCGCCTTCCAGAGCCCTTCGGTGACCGTCAGCCCGAATCCCTCGCGGATCGACTTCTGGATCAAGGCCACCGAGTGCACCTGGAAGGCATTCACCTCGACCGAGCCCACGTTGTTCAGGTTGGAGAGGATGAAGATGTCGGAATCGCCGTCCGCGGCCGCGACGGTCTGGTTGTAGTAGTCCCAGCCTTCCGGGTCGTCATGCGCCATCGAGCCTACGAGCGCAAGCTGGACGTTCGGGTGGTTCTTGCGCAGGAGCCTCCACGCCTCGATCACGCCCAGCGGGTCCTTCCACGGATCGAACCGCGAGATCTGCGAAACGAGCGGGCGGTCGACGTCGATCCCGAACTGATCGACGATGTACGCGGCGTCCTCGGGGGCCAGGGCCATGTTCTTCGGCGCCAGCGGGTCGATGGCGGGCGGCCAGATGTAAGCCGGCGCCAGGCCGTCCGACGAGGGCACGTATGCCTGCCTGTGGAAGACGGTGGCGTCGTAGGAGGCAAGCCAGGGACGCAGGAAGTCCAGCACCTCCCGGTTCGGCGTGGAGAGATCGATGTGACAGCGCCAGATCCACCGGCGCCCGGCCTCGCGAGCGTGCTCGATCATCGCGGCGGGCTGGGCGTCGTGGACTATGACGAAGTCGAACTCGTCCGTTAGGGCCTCCGCGTTGCCCTGGTTGTAGCGGCGAAAGATGGCCTGCTCCTCTTCCGAGAGGCCACGCGGGTTCCCCTGCAGCGCGTTGTGGATCGCTTTGGTGACGTCGAAGAATTCGTCCTGGCCGAAGATGACGCGCCACTCGGTTTCGAGCCCGGCGTCGCGCATGAGTGGGACAAGCGTGTAGAGAATTTCCGCGACTCCGCCTCCGAAGGCCGTGGCCGAGAGATGCAGAACGCGCTTCCCGGCCAGGGGCTCAGCCAGCCCCCGAATCTGCTCCATCAGCCCGCGACTGGCGATCGTCGTGTAGTCGCTGAGCGACTTGTTGCCGACGTTGACCTGCTGAAGCTGCACGGCGGCGCAGGATAGCTGCGGGGCAGGCTCGCCTACGTGAGGTACTTCGTGAACCGAAGGCGCGAGCCGCCCTCGGGGCGGGCGCCGATCTCGAGCTCGTCAGTCAGGGCCCGGATGATCGCGATGCCGAGACCGCCTTCGTCCAGCTCTTCCTGTGCACGTTCCAGGGTCTGGGGGTCAAAACCCGAGCCGTCGTCGGTGACCTGGATCGCGATCCGGTCGTCGGACAGCTCGTAGAGGATCTCCACGACGCCCTCGCGACCCTCGTCGTAGGCGTGACGGACCGAGTTCGAGCAGGCCTCCGTCAGCGCCAGCTTGAGATCGGCCACCATCTCCGCCGAGAGAGCTCGCGTGCGGGCGAGGCCCGTGAGCGCGAGCCGGCCGAGCGCGATGAACTCGGCCCGGGCGGGCACCGTCAGCGCGACGATGCCGTCGCGCTCGCCCCGAACGGAACCCCCACGCTCCATGGAGATAGACGCCATTGGCTTAGTTTCCCGGCGGAAACCTTTTCAAAACCTACTTAAGCCTCCTTGAATCTTCCGGAGCGCCCCAGCAACAGTTTCCTTACCCGTTCGACCCACTCGTCGAAACAGCGGCGAGGCGCCGCCGTGCCACCGCGATCGCCTCCGGATTCGAGTCGATGAGGACGAAGCGTCGTCCTAGCGCGGCGGCCACGGCGCCCAGAGTCCCGGAGCCGGCAAAGCAGTCGAGGCACCAGTCGCCCGGCTTGCTCGAGGCCTGGACGATGCGCCGCAGGATCCCCTCAGGCTTCTGAGTGGGATAGCCCGTCTTCTCCTTCCCTGTCGGAGAGACGATCGTGTGCCACCAGACGTCAGTCGGGAGCTTGCCCCGTGCCGCCTTCTCGGCGGTGACCAGGCCCGGAGCCATGTAGGGCTCCCGCTCGACCGCCTCGGCGTCGAACCAGTAGCGATCGGGGTCCTTGACGTAGACCAGGATCGTGTCGTGCTTGGCCGGCCAGCGGCGGCGTGGGCGGGCACCGTAGTCGTACGCCCAGATGATCTCGTTCAGGAAACAGTCGCGTCCGAAGAGCCCGTCCAGGAGCAGCTTCACGTAATGGGCCTCGCGGTAGTCGCTGTGCAGATAGAGCGTCCCGCTCTCGCAGAGGAGCCGCCGCACCTCCAGGAGGCGCGGCTCGAGGAAGCCGAGGTAGTCGTCGAACTCGTCCGCGTACGAAGACTCGGCGAGCACCGAGGTGGCATAGCGGCGGCCTTGAAAGCCGATGCGATCGCCGTCCGCGGCGGTCACGGTCGCAAGCGTCCGGCGGCGCTGCACCCTGCCCGTGTTGAAAGGGGGATCGAGGTAGGCGACCTGGAAGATCCCGTCGTCGAGCTCCGGCAAGAGCTCGAGGTTGTCTCCGAGCAGGACGAGGTTTTCCGACGGCCTCACGTGCGGCCAGCGTAGACGCGCTACCGGCCGCTGCGAGGGGGATTCGCCGGGCGGTCGCCCAGAACGACCGAGATGACCAGCCGCTCGCCGCCGCGAAGCACGGTCAGGCGCGTCGTCTGCCCCGGGAAGAGCTGCTCGGTCACGACCCGCACCACGTCCTCCGCACTCGCGACGCGGTTCCCGTCGATGGCGACGATGAGGTCGCCGCCGCCACGGAAGGGGATGCCCCTGAAATCCTCCTCGCGCCCACCCCCGTGCAGGCCCGCCTTGGCCGCCGGCCCTCCTTCGATCACGGTCTGAACGGCGGCACCGCGCTCCGACGCGAAATCGAAGTGGCGCGCCAGCTTGGGCGTCACGGTCTGGGTAGAGACGCCGAGCCACGCATAGCGGACACGGCCGTTTTCGATCAGCTGGTCCATCGAGCGCTTGGCCGAGTTGATGGGTACGGCGAAGCCGACTCCCTCGGCGTTGCCGGATTCGCTCCGAATCTGCGCGTTGATGCCGATCACCCGCCCCCGAGCGTCGAACATCGGCCCACCCGAGTTGCCACGGTTGATCGGAGCGTCTGTCTGGATCGCGTCGACCAGGTCGTAGGTCGACGTCAGGGACTCGATCGAGCGCTCGGTCGCCGAGACGACGCCGACCGAGAGGGAATTTTCCTTGCCGAAGGGACTGCCGATAGCGGCGACCGGCTCGCCCACGACAACCGTGCTCGAGTCTCCGAGCGGCACCGGGCTGAGCCGGTGCTCCTTGGGGGCGACCTTCAGGAGTCCGACGTCGTCGTAGACGTCCCAACCGATGATCCTCGCGGGGATGCGGTCGCCGTCCCCGAACTCCACGAACACCGTGCCGGCCGCCTCCGGCGTCTCGCCGGGCGCGCCTTCGCCCGCAGTTGTGATCACGTGGGAGTTGGTGAGGATGTAGCCCTCCTTGGAGACAACGAACCCGGACCCCTGGGCGGCATTCCCGCTCCCGTTCTGTGCCTGCGAGCCGAAGAGCGCGACGATGGTCACGACGCCCGTAGCCCGGGCGCGGTAGATGGCAGCAGGGTCGAAGTCGTTGCCGGCGAGTGGCTTGCCCGTCGCGACCTGGTCGACCCGGTTCGCTGCCGGCGAGGGCGCCCCCTGGGTGAGCACGATCGTGTCGGTGTGGCCGTCTCCGAACCAGCCGGTGGACTTCGCGATTGCGAGCGCGGTGGTGCTGCCCAGGAGGGCGCAGACGACCGCGATGACGGCTAGGGGTCCGGGGCGCACGCTTCTTCGCATGGTAGTGGTCGACTAGCCAGGCGTCCCGACTGCCTGTTTCCCCGTGGAATCGGCCCCTTCAGCCACGGCCAAAAGTGGCAAAATGAGCGTGAACAGGGTGTTTCCGGGCTCTGAGCGAAGCTCGATCGCCCCTTCCATGCGCACCGCGAGCTCCCGAGCGATCGCGAGCCCGAGGCCGCTGCCCGAGGCCTTGCCCCCGTCGGCGCGGTAAAAGCGCTCGAACAGGTGCTCGTGGTCACGCGCGGGCACTCCAGGGCCGCTGTCGCGAACGGATAAGGCCGCTTTGGCATCCTCCAATTCCGCTGTGACGACCACGATGGTGCCGGCGGGCGTGTGCCTGAGCGCGTTCTCCACGAGGATGCGCGCGATCTGGAGGATTCGCTGTTCGTCTCCGACAGCAAGGAGCGGGCCGTCGGCCCTGACCTGGAGAGCGTGCCCGGAGCCCTCGGCGATGGCGCGGAACTCCTCGCCGACGGTGCGTGCAATCGCCGCCAGGTCGACTTCAGTCCTGTTCACCGTGAGCTGCCCGGCGTCGAGGCGGGAGAGGTCGAGAAGGTCGGTGGCCAGCTTCGTCAGGCGCTCCACCTGCGCGGCCATCTCCTCGACGAAATCGCGCCGCTCGCGATCGTCCAGATCCTCGTGCGCCATCAGCTCGAGGAATCCACCGAGCGAGAAGAGCGGCGTCCGCAGCTCGTGCGACGCGTTGGCGATGAATTCGCGACGGGCGTGATCCAGCTGTGCGAGGCGGAGGCGCATGGAGTCGAACACCTGGGCGAGCTCGCCAACCTCGTCGTCCACCGGATCGACGATGGGCTGCTCGAAATCTCCCGCAGCGATTCGTTCAGCAGCCTCCTCGAGGCGCCGGATCCGCCGCGTGAAGCTCCAGGCAGCGAGCGCTCCCACGAAGAGAGACACGCCGAGCGCCGCGATTCCCGCCAGGAGGAGCGTGCGGCGGACGAGGGAGACGTTGGCCAGGGCGTCTCTGAGCGAGGCCGAGAGGAGCACGACGGTCGTAGAGTCGAGCGGAACGGCCACCTCGGCTCGATCCGAGCCGCCGCGCTCGATGCGACCCGTTGCGGTCCCTCCCGATTCGAGAGCCCGGCGCGCGATGGGGTCCGTGCCCACGTCCGGCGAGGACAAGCCGTTCGAGTCGGCGACGCTGATCAACCTGGAGTTCGGGCGCAGCCTCTCCAGCACGACGACTCGCGCGTTGAGACTCGACGAAAAATTCGTGGCCAGCGTCTGGTAATCCCTGAGAGGGTCCGCGCCCCGGAACTGGTCGGCCACCGAGGAAGACGCCCGCTCGAGCCCCTCGACCTTCGCGTTCACGAGGCGCGACTCGAGCCGGGGTACCACGGCGAGGTAAACGATGCCGAGGGCGCCAGCCACGATCACGAACAGCGCCAGGCCGAACTTGAGGGCCAGATTCGGGTGGAGCAGCCGGCTCAACCGGAGTCCCGAAAGCGATAGCCGACCCCCCGGACCGTGAACACGTACTCCGGGTTGCGGGGATCGCGCTCGATCTTTTCGCGCAGGTGGCGGACGTGGACGTCGATCGTGCGCGGGTCGCGGTACTGCGAGCCGCCGCGAAGCGCCGAGAGCAGCGTCTCCCTCGTGAAGACGCGGCCGGGATTCGTAGCGAGCATGCGCAGAAGCTCGAACTCGAGGTAGGTGAGCTGGACCGGCTCGCCGCGAACAGCGACGGCGCGGCGTGGGACGTCGATCTGGAGCCCGTCCACCTCGAAGACATCGCTCCGCGCGGAAGCTGCCGGGAGCATGGCGCGCCTGAGCGCCGCGCGGACCCGGCTCCGGAACTCCCCGATCGAGAACGGCTTCGTGATGTAGTCGTCCGCCCCGAGCTCGAGCCCGACGACCTTGTCGAGCTCGTCGTCCCGCGCTGTGAGCATGATGATCGGCACCGTGCTCTTGGCCCGCAGGCGCCGACAGACCTCGAGGCCGTCCAGCTTCGGGAGCATGATGTCGAGGATCACCAGATCGACGTCGTTCTCTTCGAACCGCACAAGCGCCTCCTCACCGTCCCGAGCCTGCACGACCCGGAAGCCCTCCCGTTCCAGCGGGAAGGCGAGCAGCTTCTGCACGGATTCTTCGTCGTCGACGAGCAGGATGGTCGCGTCCTGAGCCACCGGGACACAGGATAGGCTCCGGCCCGATGGCGGTTCCCCCGCCACGCCGTCGAGCGCGGCGCGGGTCGCTCGAGCGGCCCGTGTCGGGCCGGATCTACCGCGCGGCCTGGCTTGCGGCAGCGGTACCGCTTCTCGTGGCCGCGTTCAGCCTCGGTACCCCGGTCGCTCTCCAGGAGCCTCGCCTGCCCCCGTCCTTCGACGGCACCACAGCCGTCCAGTTCGCCAGAGAGTTCGCGCGCCGGAACCCCGACCGCCGGCCGGGGACGGACGGTGCGCGCGGCGCAACCGAGTGGGTCGCGGCGCGGCTGCGCGACTACAAATTCACGGTGCAGCGGCAGGTCTTCACCGCGAACGTCTCGGGCCTCGGCCGGCAGCGCTTCGTCAACCTCGTGGCGACTGCCCCGCTGAAACCCGAACAGGACGTCGCGCGCTCTCAGCAGACGATCGTGATCATGGCCCACCGCGACAACCTCGGCCGTTCCCCAGGGGTCAACGACGACGGCTCGGGGACCGGGGCGCTACTCGAGCTCGCCCGCGACATCGGCAACTCGTCGCTCGCGCACTCGGTCATCCTCCTCTCGGAAGACGGCGGCGCCTACGGGTCGCTCGGAGCAGCCGAGTTCGCCCGCAACTCGGGCATCGGCGATCGGCTCGCGGCGGTGATCAATCTCGACGCGATCGGAGGATCGGGGCCGCCGCGCCTCGAGTTCGCCGGGGAAACGCCGCGCGTCCCCGGAGCCACCCTCGTCGCGACCGCGCAGTCCGCCGTCAACGCCCAGGCGCAGCAGGAGCCCGCGCGGTCGAGCGCCGGCGCCCAGCTCGTGGATCTCGCCTTTCCGTTCACGCTCTACGGCCAGGGTCCGTTCATCGCCCAGGGAATCCCTGCCGTGACGCTCACCTCGGCTGGGGCTCGCCCTCCGCCGCCCGGGGCAGACACTCTCGCTGCCCTCAACGCGACTCGACTCGATGAGCTCGGGCGATCGGCCCAGATCCTGCTCGGGTCGCTGGATTCTGCCGCCGACGTCGCCCGCGGCACCGAGTCGTACGTCTGGGTCGGGTCGCGCCTGATCCGCGGCTGGACGATCCAGTTCCTCTTTCTCACCGCGCTCCTTCCCTTCCTCGCCGCAGTCGTCGACCTCTTCGCCCGCTGCCGTCGCCGCCACATCGCTCTTCGGCCGGCTCTGCGGAGCCTCGCGAGCCGCCTCGGCGTCTGGGCCTGGGTGGGCGCGCTCTTCGCCATTTTTGCCGTGCTCGGGATCCTGACCCGCGGCGAGGCGCGCCCGATCGCGCCTGACACTCAGGCGGCCGGAGACTGGGCCGTGGCTGCGCTCTTCGCGCTTGCCGGACTGTCCCTGCTCGGCTGGCTCGTGGCGCGGCCGCAGCTGGTTCCACGCCGAAGCGTCACGCGCCCGGAGGAGCTCGGCGGCCACCTCGCGGCCATGCTGGTCCTCGGGATCGTCGCGCTTGTCGTAGCGGCGCAGAACCCGTTCGCCCTGCTCTTCGTGCTCCCGTCCGTACACGCTTGGCTCTGGCTGCCGCATGCCTCGGACCGCGGCCGCCCGGCCGCGCTCGCGGTGTACGCGCTCGGCTTCGCCGGCCCGCTCATCCTCCTCGCCTCCTTCGCTTTCCGCTTCCAGATGGGTCTCGACGCGCTCTGGTATGTCCTGGCGCTGACCTCGGTCGGCTACGTCCCCGTCCCGCTCGTCTTCGCCTTCCTGGCGTGGGGAGCCGTGGCGGCACAAGCAGGGGCCCTCGCGACAGGCCGCTACGCCCCGTATCCGGCCGCGTACGAGCGGCCCAAGCGAGGGCCGGTGCGTGAGTCGATCCGACAGGTGATTTTGCTTACGCGTCGACTACGCTCAGAGCGGGTGCGCGCCACCGAACCTGTCGAGGAAGCAGAGGCGTTGGAGGAGTGATGGGCGCAGCTCGGCGCCGTCTCGGGACGGCTCTCATCGTCGTCGGCCTGCTCGTGCTCGCGTACGGCGCAGCGGTTCTCTTCTGGCGCGACCCGGCCACGGACCTCTACGCTCGTTACCAACAGCACAAGCTGGCCGGGGAGCTCGAGCAGGCGTGGCCCGACTACCGCACGGGACGCGTGGGCGCCGACTTCCACGGCGGCGACGCGGCGCGGCTCGCAGCCGTGCAGCAACAGGTCGCCGAGGCAGCCCGCGACTTCCAGCGCCGCCTCCGGGACGGCAAGCCGCTGGGGCGAATCGTGATCCGCCGCATGGGCATCCGGGTCATCTTCGTCCAGGGAACGAGCTGGGCTCGCGATCTCTCGAAGGGGCCGGGCCACTACAGGCAGACGTCGATGCCAGGCCTCGGCAAGACGACCGCAATCGCAGGGCACAGGACGACCTTCGGCGCCCCCTTTCGCAAGATCGACCGCCTGCGCCGGGGCGACGGGATCGTGCTCGAGCTCCCGTACGGGACGTTCCGCTACCGAGTGGTCTCGCACAAAGTCGTCGAGTCGAACGACTGGAGCATCATCCGGGAGCGCGGCTTCGACCAGCTCGTCCTGTCCGCGTGTCACCCGCTTTACAGCGCTTCACACCGATGGGTCGTCTTCGCCAGGCTCGCACAGGTGACGCCGTCGGCAGGCCGGTCCTACGCGCTGGCCGCCAGCCGCAGCTCGACCGGCTAGCACCAATCCCTCCTAGGCGATGGCGATGTAGCGGATCTCTTCGCCGGCGGCGAGCTCCCCGTCGCCCGCTGCCACGGCCACCAACGCGTCCGCACGCGCGGCGCTCGCGATCATGTGCGACTCACGGCCCGGGAGCGGTTCGACCACCACCGCGTCGCCTTCGCGCCGACGCGTCGCCCGCACGTACTCGTCGCGGTGCGGATTGCGCTTGACCGCCGACGCAAGAATTGCGCTGCGATACTCGGGAAGCGGGTCCGGCACGCCTAGGAGGACGTTCACAGCCGGGCGCACGAAGAGCTCGAAGGTCACCAGCACGGAGACCGGGTTGCCGGGGAGGTTGAAGACCAGGTGGTCGCGCCGAACGCCGAAGGCCACCGGCTTGCCGGGCTTGACGGAGACGCCCCAGAAGAGCTCTTCCACCCGCAGCTTCGCCTGCGTCGCGCGGACGAGGTCGTGCGGGCCGACGGATGCGCCGCCCGACGTGATCAGCATGTCGAAGCCCAGCAGCGCGCGCTCCATTGCGCGCTCGTGCTCGTCTGCGTCATCCGCAACGACGCCGAGTTGGGCAGGGACCGCTCCAGCCAGCTGGAGCGCCGTCGCGAGCAGGACGCCGTTCGACTCGTAGATCTCGCCGGCGCCAAGCGGCTCTCCCGGCTGCCGCAGCTCCGATCCCGTGACCAGGATCCCCACACGCGGGCGCTTGCTGCACTGCACCTCTGAGACTCCGGCCGCAGCCAGCGCGGCGACCTGCGCGGGCCCGAGCCGCGCACCCGGCTCGAGCACGATGTCTCCGGCGGAAACGTCGCCGGCTCGCTCGCGGACGTTGGCACCCTGGGCAACAGGCTCGGGGACGTCGATCGCGTCATCGCTCTCCTCGACCAGCTCGAGCGGGACGACTGCGTCGGCTCCTTCGGGAACGGCGCCGCCGGTCGAGATCGCCATCGCCTCTCCCGGAGCGAGCCGGCGGTCCGCCGGGCTTCCGGCCGCGATCCTGGCGACGATCGGGAGACGTGTCGGAGGGTCGGCCGTATCGGCCGAGCGAAGCGCGTACCCGTCCATGGCCGAGCTCGGGAAGGGGGGCAGGTCGACGAGTGCAGCCACGGGCTCCGCCAGCACACGCCCGGCGGCCCGCTCGATCGGGACGCGCTCGGGGTCGAGACGCTTCGCACGTTCGAGCACGATTCGCTGGGCCTCGTCGACGGAGATCAGGCCGGTGGCGGTGCTCATCGGTACGTAACGCTACAAAGGGACGGCGTCGCGCAGGAGGTACGCGGTCAAGGCGAGGGCGAGAACCTGCGCCGTCCCGTCCTCCTCGACTGCCGCGAAGGGAACCGTCCAGACGAGGTACCAGGGGACGAGCCAGGGCGCGGCGACGAGCAGGAGTCCTGCCGCCAGCCCCAGCCTGGCGTGCCCTCGCCACGCCTCGCGGAGGAGCCAGAGGTAGGCGAGCCCAAAGAGCCCTACCAGCACGCCGACCGCGGCGCCATGGGGAACCCCGATGCTCTCGAGGCGGCCGGGGATGCTGTACCTCGATCCCTCACGCAGATTTCGGCCGACCGGCCCGAAGGCGTCGAGCCAGCTCAGTCCGTACCGCCAGGTCGCCACGCCGACCACGACCGCGGCCGTCGCAGCGAAGCCGGCGTGGCCGACGCGGCGCCCCTTCCGCCTCGCCTCGAGAGCCCGCAGAGGGAGGAAGACGAGCGCTACCCACTTGACTGCGATCGAGAGCGCCCAGGCCGCTCCGGCGAGCTGGCGCCGTCCCGCCGCAGCGAGCGCGAGCGCCGCGAAGACGAGAGCCATCATCCACGCATCGTTGTGCCCGCCACCCGCGAAGTGGACGGCGAGCAGCGGGTTCCAGCCGACGAACGCCGCGGCAAACATCGGTCGCGCCGCCACACGGACCGCGAGCAACGTGATCGCGAGCATGGCGAGTGCCGCCAGAGCCTTGTATGCCCAGGCAGCCGCCGCAGCCGAGTCTCCCACTGCCTTCGCGTGGCCCTCCGACGCGAGCGTGAAGGCGGGTCCGTAGACGGACGTCGTCTGCCTCCACTGCGCGCCCATTCGCTTGAAGGCGGGATCGTTCGCGAAGCCGATCGGCGTGTCCTCGTACGGGTTCGCCTCGTGGACGACGGCGAGCCTCCCGTAGTCCCAGTACGAGTAGACATCGGTCGAGAGCAGGACCGGGGCCGTGAGCGGGACGAGCTGGATCGCCGCAGCCACCGCGAGGACTGCCCCCGCACGAGCGGGGGCGCCTAGCCGCAGCAGGGCCACGCCTGCGAGGTAGGCGACGAAGGCCGCCGCGACGAGCCCGAGGTAGGCCCAGGACCAGCCGGTCGACCCCTTGGCGTGGTCGGGCGTCAGGAGCGACGACGCGGGCCACGCGAGCGAGACGGCTGCTGCGACGAGCGCGAAGCAGGCTGCGCCCGCCCCCCAGACCGCGAGGCCGCTACCCGGTCGTCGTCGGTGGAGGCTCAGTTGTCGTCGGAGGCGGAGCGGTCGTCGTTGCAGGCGGCCCGTCGTTCTTGTCCTTCTTCTTCTTCTTCTTGCTGTCTCCCGAGCCGGGCGGCGCACCGAAGTACTGGTACTGCCCGTTGAACGGGATCCAGACGACCGGGTTCTCCGGGAGTGGCCAGTCGCGGGGCGGGTGCTTGCCGAACGCCGGGACCATGAAGAGCCGCCAGATGGTCGCCGGGAACGTGCCGCCGGCGACCCGGATCCCGTGGACCGCGGTCATCGGGATCTTGGCATTCGGGTAGCCGACCCAGACGACCGTCGAGGCGTTCGTGGTGATGCCTGCGAACCAGGCGTCTCCCCAGTCCTCAGTCGTGCCTGTCTTGCCTCCTGCGACGTAGCCCGGGTTCGCGCCGGTCCCCGTGCCGGCCTGGATGTTCATCTTGAGGATCCGCGCCACCTGGTAAGCGACGCCGTCGGAGAGGACACGCTTGCGCTTCGGGTGTCCCCACCCGGCACCTGCGTCGACCTTCCCGTTCGGGAGGACGACCTTGCGTATCGCCATCGGCTCGGAGCGCACACCTCGGGCGGCGATCGTCGCGTACGCCACGGCCATCTCGAGTACGCCGACCGAGTTCGATCCCAGACCGACGGACGCGACCGGCTCGAGCTTCGTCTTGATCCCCATCTTGTGCGCCATCTGGACGACCTTCTCGGGCCCGACGTCGAGCGTGAGGCGCGCGTACACGGTGTTGTCCGAGCGCAGCGTCGACTGCGTGATCGTGGAAGGCCCGGCGTAATCCCCGCCGTAGGTCGAAACGTCCCACGGCTCGCTGTAGGGATCGGGCTGCCAGTGGAACGGCGCCGAGAGATACATCGTCGAGTCCGGGTTGATGCCCTCCCGGATCGCCTCGGTGAGAACGAACGGCTTGAACGAGGAGCCGGCTTGCCGCCGGCCCTGGGCGGCCAGGTTGAACTGGGTGCGCTTCTTGCCCGGGGTCACCGCCGTCATGGCTCGGATGGCGCCGTTCTTGGGATTGATGGAGACGATTGCCGCCGCAGGATCGTTCGGGTAGTAGAGCGTCTGCTTGATCGCGCGGGCGGCCAGCTTCTGGAAACGCGGGACGATCGTCGTGTAGACCTTGAGGCCGCCGC
>Ga0209878_1000086_pt1 | contig 11632 bp, 12 predicted proteins | sample GWRWN1_40_50_FD_187235 | JGI IMG/M metagenome (GOLD analysis project Ga0209878, IMG submission 187235) | Riverbed sediment microbial communities from areas with no vegetation in Columbia River, Washington, USA - GW-RW N1_40_50 (SPAdes)... | ecosystem: Environmental > Aquatic > Freshwater > River...
TACCTCCTTCCGATATATGCACTATTTGTTCATATTTATCACAATCTTTACAATAAAATATAGTACCTACTTCGGCCTTGAGTTCTGAGTGTGGATGTCCACAATTGAGGCATCCGTATGATACATCTCTTTTTGATTCTTTCAAATTATTCATTTTAATGCATATTTTCATTCCATATCTAAGTCAAGGAACTAAGTTCGTTTATACAATAAAAGTAATCTCTAATATCGCTGGTGATATCTTATTGATAAGTATTCTTTGCTGGAGTAGCTGATAACTTACTAGGTTGATTGTAGTCGCTTGCTGTCCCGCCTATTAGGCCTTCTGAGACTGCGGCTTGCCGTAATTCTTGTTTACCTTTTGAAGTTCAGGAGATTGTAGCGTTATCTTGGTAACATCTGCCTTAAGATATCCGTCTTGAAGTAACTTATTTATTTAGACATGATCTGCTCATTCACATTTTTCTGAGAATAAATTTTACCAGATCTATTAGTCTGCAAGCAAAACTCCACTCATTATCATACCAAGACATAATCTTAACAAGGTTGTTTTTCTTACCAAGAACCATTGTACTTAAGCCATCGACTATTGAGGAGTGCGATTCTCCGATAATATCTGAGGACACTAGCGGCTCCTCAGTATATGCCATAATCCCCTTCAATTCACTCTCTGATGAATCTTTTAGGACCTGATTTACTTGTTCCTTCGTAACATCCTTTTGTAATGCCAAGACTATGTCGACTATAGATCCGTTACTAACTGGAACTCGCAATGCCATTCCGTCCATTTTACCATTCAAGGTGGGTATAACTGATCCTATAGCCTTGGCAGCTCCTGTACTTGTTGGAATAATAGACATCATTGCAGCGCGGGCTCTTCTCAGATCCTTATGTGGTAAATCAAGAATTCTCTGATCGTTAGTATATGCATGACAAGTTGTCATATATCCTCTTTCAATGCCAAATTTGTCATTAATCGTCTTAAGAACTGGAGCAAGACAGTTGGTTGTACAGGAAGCCATAGAAATCACATTATGTTTTGTGTTATCATATACATTATCATTAATTCCGATCAATACAGTAGCATCTGGATTAACTGCGGGAGCGGAAATTATTACCTTCTTGGCTCCTGCCGTTATGTGTTTGCTAGCCTCCTTGGCATCATTAAATTTGCCGGTCGATTCAATAACAATGTCTATTTTCAATTCTTTCCAAGGTAATTTCAACGGGTCTTTTTCTGCGAATACATTCAAACTGTGTCCGTCAATGATTATTTTATTATCCTTGACTTCAACCTTCCCATCGAACTTGCCGAATGTTGAATCGTATTTGAATAAGTGAGCAAGTGTTTTTGCATCTGTTAGATCGTTTATAGCAACTATGTTTGCAATGTTACCGAATTCCTTATCGGCCGTAGCGGCTCTTAAGAAACATCTTCCAATTCTACCAAAGCCATTAATTGCTATCTTTGCCGCTGTCACGCATATTATTGGGTGGCCAGTCTTATAAGTAGTAATGCGAAAGACTATTTTAATACTACACGATCAATATGATTCCGTAGTTGTCTGTATATTAGAAATTAAACTAGTTGGATGTCAACTATGAAAAAGTTTTCGGATTTAATTTCGCGATCTCCTTAAACGGTAATTTATGAGTATGAATATATCGATTGCTTTCAGAATTATTTTATTTTACAACTAAAACTGGACATGGAGCATTCACTACAACTCCTGTTGCAGTACTACCAAGCATAAAACGGAATTCTGAGACACTCCTTATGCCGATAAGGATAAGATCTATATTTTTTTTATCGGCATACTCTGTTATTTCATTTACAACCGAAGATTGCGCCCGTATTATCTCTATTTCAAGGTCAACTCCGGCCGAAATGGATTGTTCCGCAATCTTATCAAGATAGGCGTAATCATGTTTAGTTCCCTTCTCAAGATTTTCTTCGGGAAAATGTTTACCAGTAGGTACAACGTGCAGTGCCATGACGTCCGCACGAAGTTCTAGACCCAATTTAATTGCATAATCTCCGGCTCTCTTTGAATTTTCTGAACCGTCAACAGCGACCAGTAACCTATTTATTTTGAGGTCTTTGTACATGTGTCTTTCTTGAATTGATAGAGCAAAGGAGTTTAATTTCTTTTTGCAACGCAATTATATTCATAAATGAACGCGAGAAGAATTCAACATCAGTGAATTGGATTACCTCTGAAGAAAACTTGAGCTTCTTTTTTTATAGTGGAGCAATTTAAAAAGCCGCATATTTATAATATCTACAATCATTAGTTAAAAGACCGCTTGATTATAAAATTAAAAAGATATCATTACTAAATATCTATATAGTAATATTACTAACGCACATTAATTGGCTATTCGAAGAATACTTGTAGCGGTTGACGGTTCCAAGCCTTCCATTGATGCTAGCGTTCAGGCTATTGACATAGCTAAAAGATATGATGCGGAATTGATCGCACTATATGTTGTCTCTCCGGACATAAGATACGATTATCTGGAAGATGTTATAACGCCGAGATTACCTAGAGCTCTGAAAGATGTAATGATGATTGCAATGCAAAAAGGTGAAAAACATTTGGACAAGGTAAAACAAAAGGCATCAGAAAAAAATGTCAAGGTTAAAACCGATGTAGTTATTGGTATCTCATCCGTCATAAAAGAGATCATAGAATATGCTGAGAAAAATAGAATAGATATGATCGTTATTGGGAGTAGAGGTCTTTCTGGGATTAAAAAAATGCTCTTGGGCAGCGTAGCCAGTGGAGTACTGATATATTCACATTGTCCTGTACTAGTAACCAAATGAGTTTTTGTCAAATTAATTCTTAACCTTAACGTAACCATTAAAACAATCTGACGAATTACAAATGAATGTCGGCTTTTGACAATACAACTTTTTTCTTTTTAAAAAATGTAAGGAATGTTAGACATTAACAATACCTTCACATAACTTCTATGAATCACTTCTAAAGAAGCGATAATTAAAGAATATCAATACCAACGACTAAATGATAAATGACAAAAACATTACAATTACAGAAACTGTCATGATTGCAAAAGTAAGCCAGCCAATTATATTTGAAAAACGGCTATTGATTTTATCTTCAAGTATTTTTTTATCATTGGCAAGTCTCATGACTATAAAAAGAATGGGAACTGTGACAACTGCATTAATTACCGCTGCGAGTATCAATGCTTGTATTGGGTTAATATGTGAAAACGTGATCCAGACTCCAATCAAAGTAGAAGCTATTATTACTGAGTAGAATGATTTGGCTTGACTAAATTTTTTCTCCAGGCCCTCTTTCCAACCAAAAGTATCTGATAATGCAAATGCGGAGGATGCAGATAGAACAGGTATTGCAAGTAATCCTGTTCCAATGATACCAAATGCAAAGATCACTTTTGCTATCTGACCTGAATTAGGGAAACTTTTAACCAACGGTTCTAAAGAGCTTGCTGCTTGATCGGCCGTTTGAATATCGGTATTTCCGGCAAAATAGAGACTGCCAGCGCTAGTTACGATTATACTCCACATAATAAACTGAGAAAAAAACATACCTATGCCGATATCCTCTTTCATTACCATTATTTCTCTCGGAGATATCTTGGGTTTGCCTTCTCCAATCTCTTTTATCTTATGTTTTGCTACATCTTCTTCAGCTTCTTCAGATGTTTGCCAGAAAAGAAGATAAGGTGATATTGTTGTACCGATAACCGCAACAAACAAAATGGCATATTCGGAGCTAAAAGTTATTGAAGGAATTATCGTAAAAAAAATCTCGCTTATGTTCCCTCCTACAATTACTGCTGTAATGACATAGGCGAAAAGAGAAAGTACCAAGTACTTTAGTACTTTGACATACTTGTCATAAGGAATAAAAATCTCTGCAATAATTATAAAAGCTGAAAAAAGCAGTGATGTTACCACAAAGGGAACTTCTGGGAATATGATTCTGACTGAAGCAGACATAGCTCCCAAGTCGGCTCCGATATTAATTGTGTTGGCAATTAATAGAAGGCTGGATATGGGATATACAATTTTAGTAGAGTATTTTTTCCTTATCAAAGCGGCCAAACCATTTCCGCTTAGAAGACCGATTCTGGCACACATTTCCTGTATTACAATCATTGTGGGTAACAGAAACAGAGTCATCCACAACATTCCAAGACCAAATTTCGCACCAGCTTGAGAATAGGTAGCTATACCTGATGGATCATCATCTGCTGCTCCGGTTATTACACCGGGACCCAATGCTCTAAGAACTTGAGATATTGACTTTAAACGTAATTTATTGAATGGGGATAAGTTTGAGTCTGGATGCGAATTATGTTTCTTTTTCCCACGCAACTGAAAAGCGATTTACTATATGTCCACATGTATTTAGTATTTTAATGAGTGGCAGTATATAGTGGCAGTATATAGGATATAATAAGTACTGATAAATTAATGACATTCATTGTTCTCAAAAGTACTTGTACCTGTTGATGGTTCCGATAATTCCCATAGAGCATTAAACGCAGCACTATTACTTTTAGAAAAATTAGGCGCAAAGGTTACTGCAATTCATGTTATGGAAGACATTCCAGTTTTGCATATTCAATCAGAAAAACTGTTAAGAGAGCTACTAGACGCCTACAAAAAAGAGAGCGAGCTTATTCTATCAAAATGTTCAGAAATAGCTACAAAAAAGGGATTATCCATAAATACGAAACTACTTCAGGGAAATGCGGGCGCAACAATATTGGATTTTTGCGAAAAAGAGAATTACGATATCATAGTCATGGGAAGTCGAGGATTGGGAAAGTTTAAAGAATTACTCCTAGGTAGCGTGTCAAGCAAAGTTGTTCATCATTCATCGTGCCCTGTCATGATAATAAGATAATCGTATTACTTAATCATGCTATTTATTCAAATTACACAAAATAATTTTATGTTACAGGAATTTCTTATAGTGTACGCTAACCAGTATAACTTTAATATAGTGCTCGAGTTTGATATAGTCTACTTAAATTCAGTTGTATTACTACAATATTCATGACATAATAAGAGTTCAATCGGATGTGATTCTGTATGAATTAGAATACTTTAAGTCAAAAGAATTCACTAATTCAGATTTATCTATAAAAACTTCAGATTCATTCGCAGGAGGCTTGAGATATAATAGAAAAATAATAGAAGATAGATCTACTAATTCTCGCAAGATACTCTATACAGAACAATTAGGCTCAGCAGGTGCACAGTTCAGTATTGATTTTGCCGAGAGAATTGAAGTAATTGTCAATAAATTGATATCCAAGTCAAGACACGTACTTTATGTTAATCTGGTCGAACCTTTGCTACGATTTCTTTTTATTTCAAGGGGATTCATACTGTTGCATTCAGCCTGTCTGGATAAAAATGACTCTGGGTTGCTCTTATCTGCCCCTCCAGATACAGGGAAAACTACAACTGTGTTAAAATGCGTAAAGAACGGATTTTCATTTTTGTCTGATGATATGACAATAATAAAGTTGCCCAATGAGGCATTGTGTTTTCCGAAACCAATGACTATCAGTTCCCATACTTTTAGAACTGCTGTTAGTGTTTCCAATATACGTGACAATGACCGCAGTATGAGAGTGCGAAGCCTAATTCATTCAAAAGCAGGTAGATCCTTTATGCACAAATTAGCCAAGCTTAATGTACCAATTTTTACAATAAATACTATAGGTCAATCGATAGTTAGACCACCAAAATATGGTATCAATTCGATTTTGCAAGACGCAAAAATAAAAAAGGATACCAAAATAGATAACTTGTATTTTTTGAAAAGAGAAGGGAATGACTTTCTTCAACTGGATACTTCTACTGCACTTCAGCTTGCTGTTGAAAATAGCGACGATGCATTTATTTTTCCGCCATATGCTGAACTACTAAAGTATATTGCTATTAAGGGAAGAACGGCAATTGAACTATTAGAGGAGGAAAAAAAACTATTGCGGTCATTTCTGTCTGCGATTAGTTGTTTTATGGTTAAAAGTGAAACTCGATCGTGGTATAATATGATCTCCAAGTCTACTGAAAATAAAGTGTAGTTTTTGAGTGAAATAGCAGGTTACTTAAATTCTACAATGATTCAAATTATACCGTGAAATAATTCAATTATTGGAGATGAAACAAAATATTCAAAAGAGTTCGTCATCATGAAGGATTAATCTACATTACTTTAGGTAATTTTATTGGAGCAACACTTACAGGAATCTTTTGGTTCTTGCTCGCTATGTTTCTGGATGTTCATGAATATGGCCAAATAAACTATGTAATTGCAATAGCCTCTCTGTCTTCTAGCATCTCATTACTTGGTCTTAACACTGCTGTAACAACATTAGTACCACAAGGCCATAAGCAAATAGATATCCAGGCAAATCAAGTAATCCTAATCTCTGCGACAGTCTGCGCAATTATCGCATCTATATTTAATTGGATTCTCGGATTGTTTGTGATGGGAATGGCTTTTTGGATGATGTCTTCTTACGAACTTTTGAGTAGAAAGCTATATTCAAAATATGCTATCAACATAATTGGTGCAAGGGCATCACAGCTTGTTTTGTCAATAATATTATATAGTTTTTTTGGAATTCCTGGAATTATTGTTGGATTTATAATTTCCTTTTTTGTATTTAGTGTTACATATTTCAAGACTATACCACAATTTAGTAAAAGATTTGATAAAATAAGAAAAGAGTTCAAGCTCTCTTTACATCTATATTCATACAATCTCTCCAATGCGTTGTTACTGTATTTTGATAAATTAATTATCGCCCCTATCTACGGATATACAATTTTAGGTTATTATCAATTGGGATTTCAGTTCTTGATGTTTTTTAGTATGATTTCGGTCAGCTTTTACCAGTATTTAATACCTGAAGAATCAAGTGGTAGGAAAAGAAACAGGATAAGATTATACGGAATTGCACTTTCCATAATTATCACTGTATTGGTATTTGTTCTCGCACCCGTAATTCTCAAAGTCTTCTTTCCAAACTACATAAATTCGCTTAACTCCATAAGAATATTGAGTCTGGGCATCATTCCAATGATGATAACAAGCACACTTAACTCAAAGTTCTTGGCAATGAAACTTACTCGATATGTTCTATTTTCTTCTGTAATCTATCAAGTAACACAAATGGTTCTTATTGTTATTCTAGGAAGACAATTTGGGATTGATGGAATTTCTTTATCTGTGGTAATTGCAATGATCTTCCAGATAACGTTCCTTGGCATTGTACAGTTGAGGATAAATAGGAAAAACGCGCAAATTCATTGATTTTTATTATTAGCAGAAAGTGTTACCTTAACAAAATCTAATTTGAGTTGTATTCAATGATCTGAAATAGAGGTTATGGTATAACTTCCTGGGATAAATTTGAGCAATTTAATGTATTGTCGCCGTTACTGTTATCATCGCAATCGTTGATTTGTTCTATTTTGATGCCAGGATTAAAATCGTTATTTTGTCCGTTTACGACAAGATTGTCAATGGATTTTTGTGAATCATTTATACAAATACTATTGTTGTCTCCATTTCTTGTTTCATCACAATCATTTGTTTGCTTGATCTCTACACCCAAGTTAACATTGTTATTTTTACTAACACCAAAAGCGTTACCGGCAATGTAACCGTTAACAATTATTCCAATTAGAAATAGTATTGAGGGAATCAAAATAATTTTTGAATTCATAATTCATTAATTATTTTAACCTATATTATAAATAAAATTGGGTATATGATATTCTAAGAAGATTGTGCTATTCTCTTGTGGAAGTAGATTCGAAAATTTCTACTAATAAAAAATACTGAATCTTCAGATAATGAAAATCTGTGAAAAATTATTACTACGATCATTACCAAGTTAAAAAATAGAAAAATGATATAGTACTCCCTTCTACTCGTTCTCCGGGTCTTTATCCAACGTCCATGGAAACCAGCGTCCGATAATTTTTGCCCAATCTATCTTTAGTGTAAAATAGACTATTATTCCCAATACTGCAATACTTGCAATGGTTGCTCCAATAAGAGAATCTATATTTGTTGAATTCGACATAAGATTACTTACAAAGGGTTTTCCAAAATAGATAGCTCCCAAAACGATACTCAAATTAAGAACAAATTTTCCCAGAAATGTTGCAATGCCAAATTTCCAGGGACTATATTTTGTAAGACCTAATGGAATATACACTATATCGTCAGGTATAGGACTGACGGCTGCTACGAACGCACCCATCGCACCGTATCTGCCAAGTAATCTCTGTAGAGGAACCATTTTACCCTTGATTTTTGGACTAAGTATGTTCCTGCCATAATAGCTGGCATAAAAAATAATTAGTTTTGCAATTACTGCGCCTATCGCACTTGAGAGTGAAATTAATACAGGATCTAAATTATTGTTAAATGCTGCTGTAATTAACACAGGAAAATATGGTATAGGAACAAATACAATTATACTACCGACAAAACTAATTAGTAATATACCTAAATATCCAAAATCGTCGTAGAATGAAAATAATTCATCAATATTCAAATGTACTCAGAACTTTTTCTTCATTTCTAATATGCTCTACCAAAATACACTTCGGTCGTTATTTCATTGCCACAAGCGATGCATGATGAAACGTTATTTTTAGTATTAAATGGAATTATTCTAATATCGGCTGTTGTCTTTTCTTTCACCAGATCTTCACACTCTCTCTTACCGCACCAACCACAAGCAACAAATCCTCCAGTCGTGTCAAGAATCGAGAGTAAGTCTTCCATACTGGAAGCAGATCTTATGTTTGTTTGAAGATGATTTTTTGCACGAGTAAACATATCTGATTGTATTTTTTTCAAAATATACAAGGTTTGGTTAACAAGTTCTTTTTCTTTGACATAAAATCTTTCCTTAGTATCTCTCCTTATCAATTCGATTTGATTTTCTTGTATGTCCCTTGGTCCAATATTTACTCTTAGAGGCACTCCTTTCATCTCCCAGTCATTAAATTTCCAACCAGAAGTATATTCGTCTCTATCATCGGTATATACACGTATATTAGATTCTTTTAATTTTTTTTCTAGGTCATATGCTTTCTGTTTCACGATTTCTTTACTTTCGTCCTTATAAATAGGAACAATGATTACCTGGGTTGGTGAAATTTTAGGAGGAAGTATCAAACCCTTGTCGTCTCCGTGAACCATTATTATGGCCCCAATAATCCTCCAGGAAATCCCCCAAGATGTTTGCCATACAAATTGTTCATCGGTATCTCGATCTAGAAATTTTATTTCAAATGGTTTTGAGAAATTTTGACCTAAATTATGAGAGGTTGCCATTTGCAATCCCTTGCCATCAGCCATTAACGATTCTAGAGAAGTCGTATATTTTGCACCAACAAATTTCTCCTTGTCTGTCTTAAAACCAGAGATGGTCGGTATTGCAAGATATTCTTCTATGAGATTTTTATAAATATCAAGTATCATTCTAACTTCATCATCAGCTTCGCTTTCATTGGTATGAGCGGTATGTCCTTCCTGCCAAAGAAATTCTGAATTTCTAATCAGTGGTTTGGTAGATTTTATTTCAGCCCTCAAGGCACTATTCCAAAAATTCAATTTTAGAGGTAAATCTCTGTAGCTTGATATCCATTTTGAAAACATAGAATATGCAAGTGTCTCTGATGTTGGTCTAACTGCTAATTTTTCGCTCAGATCACAATCCCCAGATCTTGTTACCCAAAATACTTCAGGCATAAATCCATCGAAATGATTCTTCTCCCTAGTAAGGAGACTTTCAGGAATTAACACTGGTAGAAAACCATTCTTGTGTCCGGTTTGTTTCAATTCATCATCAAGTATTTCTCTAATGATTTCCCATATTGCATAGCCATATGGACGGAGGATGATGAATCCTTTGCTTGGTGAATAGTCTGCTATGCCAGATTTAAGTACGCACTGAGTATACCAATCACTAAAATCAAATGACTTTTTTACTGTTATACCTATTTCTTTAGTCAACTTGCATTACTATAAGAATGGCTTTGGTTATTTTATGATAAAGGTTCTCCTTTACAATAGACTTTACCCATAACTCTACTATGGAAATTACTGCATACATAGCATTGTACAAATCCCAATTCTTTCTTAAAAACTGGGCAATCAACGGCCTCAAGCTTCATTCTTTTTAACATTTTTGGACTCACACCTTTTAACTTTAGTTTTCCCTTTTCATCCATCATCCCAATAGCCTGCAGCTCTGATTTTGCTTTTTCATCTAGCTTGATACTTTTTTCAACGCCCTTTACAGGAACAATAAATTTTGTATCAGTACTTTCCGCACTCATGAATAACTAATGATATTTTATTGGTGTATATGATGCTTCCTATCATTAAGAAATATAACATATTTGAAAATTCTAGAGGAACTATTGAACTCGGGCATATATAGTGCTTAAAAGCGAATTAAATAATGTGAAATGATTATTTATTTGATAGTTGTGAAATAACACATGGATGATTATTATAATGTCCTTGAGCTCAACCGGAATGCTTCATTAGATGAAATAAGAAAATCATTTAGAACACTTGCATTAAGATATCATCCTGATAAAAATAAGAATACAGAATCCAAGGAAAAATTTATGAAAATCGTCGAAGCATATGAAACATTATCTGATGTAAATGGGAAAAGTAACTATGATGAATCAATTACCATTAAGAAGGATAGTCCCAAGTATGATTTTTCCTGGACACCGTCCGCTGACTTTGAAAAAGTTTATAGTTATTCGAGGATAAAAAACACTTATGGTGGAGGAGGTATATGGGACATTGGGGAAAAGGCCTCTAAGGCAATGTGGAAAGCAACAATTATACTTCTTGCTTCACTTGCATCAATGGCATTATTGATACTACTTCTTCCATAGGTAGAATCAGAGCTTTTTACCCTTTTTGGAAGTTATCTGTTTATTTTTATTAGAATATTTATACCAGAAGAAAGCAGCAAAGCCCAAATTTGCTATTGAAGCGAATAGGAAAATTGGCGAATTTGTCTGAGCAAAAATCACAAGGCCAAAACTTCCCATAATTGTTGCAATGAAAAGCAGTATCTTCAACTGATTCTTCGATATTGGCAACCTTATTCAAAGGATTCAATCTATATAAAAGTTAAACTAATGATAAGAAATATCAAGTTTGTTTTTTTTTGTCCTAAAATTTTTTTGGCTGCCATTTGTTGAATTTGACTCAAACGTATTGCATACTGGTATAAGTTCCCTTTTATGTTGAGATTTTTTAATCATATCAGTTACTAATTTTATCTTTGGCTTATTTTGTTTACAGTTATGCAAATCATTATTTAGATAATATTGCAAAATGGTATCTATTTCATGATATGATAACCCAATTTCTTTTTCTGCTTCATGACCTTTCCAAAATCTAGGACTGCTTGGTTCTTGGATAATTTGTTCTGACAATCGTAGTTTCTTTCCCAGCATTTTAACTTGGCTCTTATACAAGCCTCCTATAGGAAGTATATCGGCAGCACCATCACCAAACTTGGTAAAATAACCTATCATCAATTCACTCTTATC
>Ga0209878_1000089_pt1 | contig 11505 bp, 10 predicted proteins | sample GWRWN1_40_50_FD_187235 | JGI IMG/M metagenome (GOLD analysis project Ga0209878, IMG submission 187235) | Riverbed sediment microbial communities from areas with no vegetation in Columbia River, Washington, USA - GW-RW N1_40_50 (SPAdes)... | ecosystem: Environmental > Aquatic > Freshwater > River...
AAGCATGTTAAGGGGCTATCTCCTGACGCCACCAGATATCAAAAAAAGATGCATTATAAATACGGCGGAATAGTAAAGATATTACGATATATTGAATACGATAAAAAACATGGAGTGACAAATGATGATGTTATTGCAATTTTAGAGAAACTTCGTTCAGACAGTTCATATGAAGAAATTCGGAGTATCGAGGGATTTCTCGATAGATTAAAGGAGATCGAATCGTCAATTGTGAATACTCCTGCGACGAAGATCCTAACTAGAAATAGCTAATTTAGTTGCATTAGTAAGAATGATTTTCGACTTTATGTTCATGCAAGGCTTTCCAAGTCGTAAATGAAGTGTTGCATTTTTCGCAACTATATTTAATTTTTCTACCATATACAAACTTGTTTATGTCAATAGATTCATGATCATTCTTGTAGTTATGTGACAAGTTAAAACGCAGAATTCTTCTGGATACTCTAACCAATGGCAACCGTTAATTCTTCATAAAAGCAAACCAATTTAAACTAATAACACAATATACATCACATCAAATTACTTAATCAAAAACTTAACATTGGCATGACAACTTATCTCAGATCATTTTCATTCCTGAAAAATACATAAATCAAGTTTATCAAGAATAGCTTTTTATAAAAATTGAAACCTAGTTATTATGAATGTCTGTTAGAAACGTATACGCAGATGGAAAGAATGTGGTCTGAAGTTAATTACGAACCATTTAAATTATTTTTTTGTTTTTTAGTGAGACAGCTAATGCCTGATATTACAGACATGGAGGTCCTAGGTAAAAATAACAATCTAACTATTTTTTGAATGCCAATACAGTTTCATATGGTAGATTAGTGACATTAAATTATCAGAATCCCTTAATGCCTTGTGCAACAAGTACAGAATAGCATCCAAGTCCGCATTGTTCACATATTGGCTTTAGTCCTTTTGCATCAGAACTTCCGATGCAACAGGGTTGTTTGATTCTACCTTTATGATCCAAAGAAAGTATTGCCCATGAAGGACATTGGATTGGGATGGTTCCAATGCCTCCCCAATTTCCTTTCATTAAGGATATTTGTTTTTCAGTATTTACTACATAATTAGGATATTTTTTCTTGAGAGAGATTATACGATCTACTACTTCATTTCTTGTTTCTCCAAATGGTAACCATAGTGGATCATTCTTTATAAATGGAGTATGAAACTGAAAGCCAATTTTATTGATTTTGTCCTTCCATTCTTCAACGAGATTGGTGACTGTTTGATAGTTCAATGAATTGATAGTCATTGTTATCCAAATATCTTTCCAAGCCGGCTTGCCTTTTCTTGGTGGGCCAGATATATATTCAAGAATCGTATTCCGTGTCTTATCATATGAACCTTGACCCCTGATGCTATCGTGCGCCTTTTGGGTTCCATCCAGGGATACCCAGTAAAAATATAAATTTTCAAACCTTTTGAGAGGAAAAGTTCCATTTGTTACTACACAAACTTTGCCGGGCATTTCTTGACAGAAAACGTCAATTACTTCAGGTCGCATGGTTGGCTCTCCACCCACCACTGTAACACCCAAAAGTCGTTGTTTCTTAAAGGTTGTTCTTATTATTGACCTCCAATCCTCTGCACTTAGCTCATTGTTTTCATCTTCTCGATTAAGCCACCAATAACAATGAGTGCAATGCAGATTGCATACATTGATTATGTCAGCAGAACCATACAGCACTCTTTTCTTATGAAATAATCTAATATCAATAATGTTGCGAAAAAATGTCAGGTAAAATGGAAGTTCACGTATTAGATCGGTTACACCGCGCCCATAAATTAGATCTACCATATTTTCACATATTAGAGATGATAATTAAAGGTATTGTAGTTAAGATCATATACTGAAAAAACACTATTCATCTTTGAGTAACGGCCTGATATCATATTAGCCAACTGAATAAAAATAGCATCAAATTTAATAAGAGATATTCTAAAATCAAGAATTATATTAAGATAATCTATAAAGAAGCAAGATTTGTTAAATGTTGGTGTTATTATAAAACTAGAACCAGATTTTTCAGAAGGTAATGTCAGTTACAATTCTGATGGAACACTAAATAGAGCAGAAACAAAAAATATTCTGGGTCCTCACAGTGCTATAGCATGCAATGCTGCATTTTACTGCAAGGTAAAATACGAGGCACGTATTTCTATTGGTACGATGGGCCCACCCATTGCAGAATCGGCACTCAAGCAAGCCCAGGTATTGACTGATGCTGAAGAATTGAATTTATACAGTGATAGATTGTTTGCAGGGGCAGATACTCTTGCGACTGCAGAAGTACTCAAGAATGGAATAGGAAAAATGTTTGGAGATAATAAAATTGATATTGTCTTTTCTGGACATCGAGCATCTGATGGAGAAACAGGGCAGACAGGCCCACAAACTGCATGGAAGTTGGGATATACTTTTCTTGGAAATGTCATAGGTTTTGATATAGATTTAGGCAGAAATGTGGTAATTGCCAAAAGACTGATTTCTCTTCAAGGTATGGATATAATAATTGAAGAAATAGAATCTCCACTACCAGTCTTTATAACTATCGATCCTTCTTATAAGTCAATTTTCAATACTGTATCACAAAGATTAGCAGCAAATAAGTTTAGAAAAGAAGGGAGAAAACGTTCAGAGGAATATAGACAATTTTTGACAGTATTCGACAGTAAAAAACTAGACCTAGACCCAAAACGAGTAGGACTGCCAGGCTCCCCAACAATAGTATATAGAGTAGAAAAAATTCCCAGGGCAAAGACAAACCGTAAAACTGAGGTCATAGAACCATCTAATCCAAATACTCTATCGCCGCTAATAGCAAAAATAATTCAAATTGTTAGAGGTAAATGAAGAATGTCAAAATCAACAAATCAGCAAAGTATATCAAACCATAAAATTGAAAAATATAGACATCTTTATGTAATAATAGAGCACTTCGAAGGACAAGTAATACCTGTAAGTTTGGAAATGTTAGGCGAAGCAAGAAGATTGATGGATGAATTCAATAGCAAATACAATTCAACAGAAAAAGTCGTGGCAGTGGTTCTCGGTAACAATGTTAGAAAATTGTGTGATCATTTAGTAACATATGGAGCAGATTCAGTAATTTATGCTGATCATGAAGAATTAAAATATCCTAGAAATGATATCGATACTAAAGTAATTGTTCAGATTGCAAATGATGCAAAAATTATGAAAATAATATCACCTGAATACGAAAACACATTTGTAAAACCAAGATACATGTTTTTTGCAGCAGACAATATTGGAAGACATCTATCTTCTACAGTACTGGCAGAACTGGATTCAGGTTTGGCATCGGATATTAATAAGCTAGTGATAAGCGATCTCGATATCAGACATGAGCATAAAACAAAAGGCCAGTCTATAAGATACGAAAAAATACTAGAAATGTACCGTCCTGATTTTTCTGGTTTTTTATGGACTACAATACTCTGCCTTGATAATAAAAATCCGGAAATTTTGAGGGAATATCATCCACAGGGATGCAGTATAATACCAGGAGCATTTAGGCCAATAGAAAAAGATAATTCAAGGAAAGGAACAATTGTAGAGTATTCCCCTAATATAGACCAAGAATTAAAAATTAAGATACTGAATAGAAAAGTGATTAAAAGAACAATTGATTACGAGACTTGCAAAATAGTAGTAAGCTTTGGACGTGGAATAAAAGATAATCCAGAACAAAATATCAAGCTAATTGAAGAATTTGCTCAACTACTTGGGGCAGAAATAGGCATAACCTTGCCCTTATCTAAAAAACCATATCAACTAAGTCAAAATCTGGATTCAAAATATATGATTGCAGATAGAGTGATAGGCACAAGTGGTAGCAAGGTTACACCTACGCTTTACGTTGCAGTAGGACTAAGTGGGGCTGTACAACACATTGCAGGAATGAAAGAATCTGAAATGGTAATTTCCATAAATACTGATGAAAATTCTCCAATAATAGACGAATCAGATATTTTTATAAAAGGAAGAATGGAGGAAGTTGTTCCGATACTTATTGAGCAAATAAAAAAGCAAATGTCGTCTATTTCTGTAAGGAGTAGCTAAGATTGGAACAATTTGATGCGGCGATAATTGGCGGTGGTTCAGCAGGATTATCAGCATTAAAAAAATTATCTGATCTTAATAAAAGTGCGATATTAATTGAAGCAGGTAACCAGATAGGCACTAAAAATGTATCGGGCGGTATTCTATATTCTAAACAAGATCCTCATAGAAGGATCTATAATGTTGAAGATGTTTTTGGCTCAGATTTTGCTTCAAGTGCACCGATAGAGAGATTGATAAAAAAATATTTTCTGCATGCTACTTCTAAGAATAAAATTTTTACACTGGATATAACTGCACTTCATGAGTACAAGACAAATTTTGGGTATTCTATTCTATTAAATAGACTAAACCCTTGGCTTGCACAACGAGCTTCTGAATCTGCGGACAAACATGGTGGAGGAATCATAACAGGAGTGCACGTCTCAGATATACAATGGATAGAAGATAAGACGATTGTCAAGACGAATGAACTGGAGGAATTCCAGGTAAAGTCAATAATTGCGGCTGATGGAGTAAATTCAGAAGTAGCCGAAATAACAGAAGCTAGACAAAAATTCAAACCAGAAGAAGTTTACTTTGGTGTTAAAGTAATTATAAAATTACCTGAAAATATTATTGAAGAAAGATTTCATCTGAATTCCTCAGAAGGATCGGCACATCTTTTTGCTGGTGATATCACATTGAATCATGTCGGTGGAGGATTTCTTTATACAAATCGCGAAACATTATCACTGGGAGCAGTCTACCACTATGGTTCGCTTCTCTCAAATCCTGTAACACCATCAGAGCTCGTAAATGAATTAATCAAAAATCCACTAATTAGCGAGTATATTAAAGATGAGGTTCCGTTAAGAAATGAGAATGCTGATCTTTCAAAAGAAGATCAACTCAAAGTCCAGCTAAGCGTTAGTAAACTAATAAAAACATATAATGAATTAAGATACAAATATTTCTCCAAAAATAATGTAGAATTAGTAGATTCTGGAAAGTTCACAAATATTGAAGAAATTAGATCTAAGATTGATAGTATTAAACATGACTTAATCGATAAATATGGGGTACAATTTGTTAATAATTATGTAGAACTTGAATATAGTGCGAAACTAATTCCTGATGGTAAAAGATGCCAAATGAGAAAACCCTATTATAGAAACATATTATTCATTGGGGATGCTGCTGGTCGTGGGATATTTATAGGTCCAAAAATAGAAGGACTCAACGTTGGTATTGATGATGCAGTAAGAGCATCTATTGCAATTTCGCGATCTTTGGAAAATAACAATTTTGATTCAGGTTACATGGGAAGTTACTACGAATCCCTTGTTAATGAAAGCCCATATACTAGTGATATGACAAAAATTGATAAAGATTATTTAACTTTGTTCCTTAATATAGTAAGGAACATTCCTATGGACTCTATTGGTCCTCGATTAGCTATTGGCCTTCATCTTATGAAAAATACAAGATTCAGAAAGGTCGCAGTTGGATTGGCAAATATTTTGGGATATAATAGAATTTTACCAATTGTAGAATCAGAGCAGACATATGTTCGAGTACCAAACTTATTGGCAAACAAACTCGGAAATATTGTTACTTCTTCGTACGTGCCGGTAATTCCCACATTATCAGAAAGAATTGCGAAATTGCAATACAATGATGATAGCGAACCACACATCATTGTTAATGATAAAAGAAGTGAATTTATGAAAAAACTACTTCTACTATGTCCCACAAATTGCTATAGCTATGAAGGAGAAGATGTCATACTACAACATGAAGGTTGTGTGGAATGTGGATCTTGTTCTATTGGCACCAAATGGAAACATCCAAAAGGCGAAAAAGGAATAATTTACCGATATGGTTAAAGAATCTCTATTTCCACTTAATCGAACAACCTATTGAAGGATCAAAATCTTTTTCTATTATTTCTCCATTCAATATTTTTCTTACGTTACTTTCCATTACATGAACCTGTGGGGTCATCTCTGGTTCCATTGCATCATTTATTTTTCCATGAAACATGAGCCTTCTTTTTTGATCAAACAAGAACGGGTCTGGAGTACAGACAGCACCATATGATTTAGCAGTTTGTTGTGTGTCATCGATAACATATGGAAAATTCAAATTATTTTCCTTGTAAAACTTGACCATGTTCTCAAAACCTTCTTCTTGATAAGATGGATCATTACTATTTATCCCAATTATTTGTAATTCTGAGTCTAAAAACTTGCTTTGAAGAGAAACTAAATCAGCTATACGAGCCTTAACATACGGACAGTGATTGCAAATAAAAACTATCAGCAGGCAGCTGCTTTTAAAATCCTCGAGGGAGTAAGATTTACTGTCTGTTCCTGTTAATTTGAAAGAGGGTGCAATATCATTTTTTTTTAGGGTTTGACTTGATAATGTTTTTGCCATAGGAATATTTCCTTAATATTACTAATAAATTGATCAATTATTCCTGATATTAAAAAATACAACATGACTGAAAATTATGTGCAAAATTAGTATATTTCCTTATAAATTGAATCATTTATATCGCTATACGTCTCGATTGTTAAAATATATGGTAATTTCTTTCCTGAATATTCATACCATTTTGAAATATACATATGCTGTAAGCAATATCTCATGTCGGTTGACAATAGATAAATATTAATACAATAGTATTTGTTTGAAAATTATTTGGAGGCTGAAAATATGATTAACCATATCAAAGATGAAATCTCGTTCGAAAAAATCTTAGTCATAGGCTTGGGTCAATTGGGTTTACCAGTTGCAAAATATGTTAAAGAAAAGGGATTTGATGTTTATGGTTATGACAACAATCAGCTTGTCATGAATAATGCTGAGAACGAACATGGTATAAAGAAACTAGAGAATTTCAGAGACATTGATGCTTTCATGATATGCATATCGACGCATAGAGAAGATGATGTTTCCACTCCACAAATTGAGGGACTGATGGCAATTATAAGAAAGATATCTAAAGAGGCTCGAAATGGGAAACTCGTATCCATTGAAAGTACTGTACCAAGAGGAACAACCAGAAAAATGTTTGAAATTCTCGAACATAGGTTTCATGTTGTTCATGCTCCACATAGGTGGTATGCTCGAGAAGAAGATGTTCATGGGGTCAATCAACTACGGGTTATTGGCGGTGTTTGCGACTGTTGCCTTAGAACAGGTATTAGATTCTATGATGGAGTTGAACAGGGAACTGAAAAGGAAGATTTAGAATATTATAATGCCAATAAATCATACAGGAGTCTTGGGATTCCTATGTATTCTGTTTCTACCGTGGAAATTGCAGAATTGAGTAAAATTGTTGAAAATGCAGACAGATATTTGCAGATTGCCTTCGCAGAAGATCTTTATATGTTCTGTAAAGCGAATCAAATTTCGTTTGGGGAATTAAGAGATGCCATAAATACCAAATGGAACGTAAACATTCTGGAACCTAGAGATGGAATTGGAGGCCATTGTATTCCAAAGGATACGAGAATGTTTTTAGAGTCTTCCGAAATTAAAAGTAAAATATTGATTGCCGCTCAAGAAGTGGACAAAGATTATAGAAAATATATTGAAGGAATAATAAAGGACAAACAGATAAATCGCTAACATTTTGTATAAATATTGTTTTAATAAGTGTAGTTTACAGTATTTTCTTTGGTATTCATTCTAGCGTAATCTCCTCTAGAGTTTGGGGTCACATCGAGCTTCAAAACTTAATTTAAATATTCAGAATATTTCTGTATTAACATGCCTCTTGATAAATCAAGAATTAATCAGAAAGAGATTAACGATAAAAAAGATGATATCAATTCACCTACGAAATATCTCAACTTTTGCTTCTATAAAGTAGATCCGAAATGGAGATGGCTGAATGATTTAGGAAAGGATGAGGCAGCTAAGGAGTTTTCATCATTAATAGATATTGCTAATACAAAGATGAAAGTCAGGACTTATTCGACTATTGGTATCAGAAAAGAGTCTGACTTTATGTTATGGAGTATTTCTGATTCGATCGAAAAAATTCAAGTGCTCGCTTCAAAGGTTTACACTACTGTACTTGGAAAATACATCGATACATCCGAAGTTTACTTATCGGCGTCACGTCCCTCAATTTATTCGAGTAAAATAACTCCAAGTTTTATGGAAGATGATGAGCCTTTGAAACACAATATTGTTTATCCATTTATTAAGTCAAGAGAATGGTATCTTCTTCCATTTGAAAAAAGAAGTGAAATGATGAAGGAACACATTAGTGTTGCAAAAAAATTTCCGCAGATAAGATTGAATACTTCATATTCATTTGGAATGGGTGACCAAGATTTTATGTTAGCTTTTGAGACAGATAATTTAATGGATTTTCAAGACTTGATCATGAAACTACGTGAGACGCAGGTGAACAGATATGTTGTTAAAGATACTCCTATGATAGTTTGTGTTCATAAAAAAATCTTTGATATAATCAAGAGTTTAGGATAAATATGTTAGCATTGAAGGAATGGGCCATTGTTTGTAGAGCTTTGGAAGAGGGAAAACAATCTATATTGCTACGGAAGGGTGGCATCCTAGAATATAAGAAGGGTTTTGAAATTAGTCAAAAAATTTTTCTCCTGTATCCTACATTTGAGCATCAATCAAAAGAATATGTACAATCAAATTATTTAGAAAATTTTGAATCATTTGCAAAAGGAGATGGTTCAAATATTGTCCAGGACAAATTAAATACTCTTAGAATTCTAGCGAGAATCGAGACAATGCATGAATTCAGAGATGAAACGATATTATCAAAATTAGAAAAGTATCATATATGGAATGAGCGATACGCTACCTTGAGAATGGAGTATAATCCAAAGAAGCCAATGAATGCCCTGTTTCTTAGGGTATACAAGCTGCCGAAACCCATCTCAATAAGTGTTAATCCACAATGGGCCGGATGTAAATCCTGGATTGATATTGATTTGGCCGAAAAGTATAGGAAATCGTATAGTAACATTTACGAATTATTGAATGAATGTGAACCGGTTATTAAAGAAGATGATTTTCGAAAAATATATGATAATTTTATGGAGATTTGGAATTGAGATATAGACGATTAGGAAAAAGCGATATTAAGGTAAGTGAAATTGGGTTTGGAGCATGGACCATTGGTCTGGATTGGTGGGGTAAGAAAATAGATGACGATGAAGCTATTAGAATGTTAAAAAGATCCTATGATGTGGGCATTAATTTTTATGATACTGGAGATATCTACGGGAAAGGAAAAAGTGAAAAACTAATCGGAATAGCATTCAAAGGTATGAGAAATGAAATAATTTATTCAACAAAATGGGGATACGATATGTACAATGCTGAACAAATAGGGCACAATGAGTTACCACAGAAACACAATATTGAGTTTTTGCACTATGCATTAGATAAGAGTTTGGAAAGACTTCAGACAGACTATATTGATGTATATAGCCTTCACAATCCAAAAATGGAAGTAATCACAAATAAGGAATTATTTAATGAATTAGATACGCTTGTTACCAAGGGAAAGATTAAAAGTCATGGTGTTGCATTAGGCCCAGCCATCGGATGGAAGGAGGAAGGTCTACATGCGATTAGAGATCATAATATTACTTGTCTGCAAACAGTTTATAATATTTTAGAACAAGATCCAGGTAATGCATTACTAAAAGCTGGTAAGGAAAAAAATGTTGGCATAATGGCAAGAGTGCCTGACGCATCAGGAGTGTTAACGGGTAAAGTCAATGAAAACACCACATTTAGCAAGAATGATCATAGGAGTGCGAGAAAAAAAGAATGGATATCTGAGGCCCTGAAAAAAGTTGAAAATATGAGAACAATATCTGATAAAAAGGGATGGGATATAACTGAACTTGCGATTAAATTTATTCTATCTCATGAGCAGATTTCAGTCGTTTTACCTACAATGATAAGTTTGGCAGAAATTGATAAATTTTCTCTCATATCAGATGGGAAATATCTAGATCTATATGAGATGCAACAGATTTCTGAGATGTATTTTAATAATTTTTACGTTACTCCAAATACAACCAATTAAGCATGATCTCAACTAATAGTCCGGATTAGTTTAAAATTATAAATTATGATCTTGGAACAATGAATTACTTGAGATGAATTTACCTAAAATTATGAGTATAGATGATGAAGCGATGGAGGTATTGATATTGATAAATTATGTGGAAATCGTGAGTTGATACATTGCAAATGAGACAGTAGGACAGTAAGTAAAGAAAACAATGAGGCAATTAAATCTACTTTGAAATTACATTTATTTCGGGCGAATAATGAGTATATTTGGTTATAGTAATCTTCGTACTAAAATTATACCTTAAATTATTTACTATTAATTTTACCTTGACTATCATACAGCAATTCGTTACCTAATCTAAATATACTTGCTTTCAGCTAAATTGCATTACGGTAGGTCATGGTAGGTAGAATTATTGCCCTTATTGCAATAAGTAGTATATTAGCACTAGTGACTAATATGCATGGCCCCACATACGGAAACTTGATGGTTGAAAAGATTGATATCAATAGTAAGCAAATTGAACGTTTTTATCCAATTGCTAGTTTAATTAACAATCAAACTACCAATAAGGAGATTATGACTCAACTGAAATCTCAAATAGAGAATTCAGATCCGTTTAAAATAAGAGGCGCAGAGCAAGAGAGAAATACACTTAATTTGGCTTCTAAAGAGGGCACTCATTCAAATGATGTGGATTCAAATGATGTGAATTCAAAAGATGTGGATTCAAATGATGTGGATTCAAAAGATGATAATGGTTGTAAATCCGATTGTCCTGAAAAATCAAAGCCTACAAGTGATAAGATCCCATTTGAGTTACCAAGCATACCATTTCCCTAAAATAGTTTTGATAAATTACCTTTTCGGACGTAAACGATAGTCATTTAAATTATGTAAAAAAAATGTAAAAAACAAAAATAAGGGGGAAATACTATAGATTACAATGAATATGAAATTTGAAAGAATGCTTTTTTTTGGGTTATCTGGAATTATTCTAGCATTAATGATGTTTTTTAGTATTGAATCTATTGATATTTATGCAATTTCGATAAATATATTATCTCCTCTCAGCAATCAACAGGTTCCTGTTGGTGAACTTACCATATCTGGAAGTTCTTCTGATAATTCAACGGCACAATGTCAGGTTTATGTAGATTGGAATAATCTAAAGCCGTATCAACTTGCTACGCCTAAGGGCTCAAATGGTTCAGGTGATTTTTCATCTTGGAGTTACACATATACTTCAAAATATCATCTTATTCAGACAGGACTCAATGATTTGACGTCAAAAATTACTTGCTTAGTTCCG
>Ga0209878_1000096_pt1 | contig 11205 bp, 13 predicted proteins | sample GWRWN1_40_50_FD_187235 | JGI IMG/M metagenome (GOLD analysis project Ga0209878, IMG submission 187235) | Riverbed sediment microbial communities from areas with no vegetation in Columbia River, Washington, USA - GW-RW N1_40_50 (SPAdes)... | ecosystem: Environmental > Aquatic > Freshwater > River...
CTTTATTATTTGATTCATTTCATTATGCAATTGTATAAAAGTAAATCCGCTCGGAGTTGTCTTGAATGTCTTATTGATAGGGTCATATTCCAGCAATCCACGTTGAATCAGCGTTTTTGAATATTCTACAACCTGAGCATAAGTAAGATATGATCCAAACATTATTTTACTACGCGTAATCCCTGCTCCAGAGCCAGCAGTACTAAGAATTGAGGCAAAAATCTCTTCTCTACTACGGTATGCCATACAGTTGATAGGACTTGATTGTTAATATGTATTTATCGATTTTATGAGAATGATTCGTTCTTTGGCATACACAAACTAACTGTACCACGAACACATATGCTTCGCACCATCATAGTTTTTGGATATCATTCTTCAAATTCCTGACAATCACACATTAAACAACCATGCTCATTATTCCTTCCTTCTGACATATGCTGATGGGTCCTTCTGGTGTGATTGCATTTTCGACATCTATCCCAAGCCAATTCTCTATTAAAGTGAATCTTGTTTATAAACTGATTAGGAAACCATATGTTGAGTTTCAATTAATTTCAATTCAATATCCTATCATTCTAGAACGGATCTATCTTGTCATACGGCTTAGACCAGCTATCCATAACTATCGCTAAATCTTGACTCTTATACCTTATCTTACCAAACCTGATATGAAATTGACTTTGTATAAAATAAAAAGTGCAAATATTATGTACAAAATATCTAATTGAATCTTGTTACTCAATCACTAGCTTTTCATCATCATTAATCAAAATTCAAATTAAAAAATCAGATTGCACGATTGTTCTGTCCGTCTCTGATGTTTAAATATATTAACTTGGAATGATCGTTGTCGATTAAGGATGAATGAAAAGCAAGAGACTGGGATTAGAAAAGAAAAAATTATTCAGACAGGGGCGGAAATGGTATTCAATGCTTTAATTGAACCAGAAGAATTAACTGAATGGTTCCAAGATGAAGCGAATCTGGACCCCAGAGTAGGAGGAAACATCAGGCTAGTTACACTTAAAGAAAAGCATCCTGACTGGAAATTGGATAGAGATTACTATATGGACGGTACTATTATCGAATTTGTTCCTAATAAGAGACTGTCATACACCTGGAAATTTGATGATATACCTGACTTTCCTGAAACCTACGTCACCTGGGAATTGGAGCAGATAAAACCCAACAAAACAAAAGTGAAGCTAGCCCACATCGGGTTTACAGGAAAAGAGAAGGGAAACTTTTCGATTGAAAGTCATGAGCAGGGTTGGACTGAGGCATTGGATAAGCTAGCAAAGTACAGTGAATCATTACCTCCTAATGTAAAGAATTAAAAATTTAGTACATCACAAATGAAATAAATAGATTAGCCAAGTACTTTTCGGTCTTTAATATGTCAATTGCTTTGCGATTTGGTGAAAAATTGCATTAGAAAAAAGCTCATTGACCGACATACATATTGTTACGACATTCTGCTGATTTTACTCCATCTGAGCTAGCAATTATCTGCCTAATTCCATTGTCCATGAATTCGGTCAGTTTGGCTGAGACTTCCTTGAGTTCTTCCAATGTTATATACTTATTTGGTTCAATTCCAATACTCCCTTCTACAGTTTTTGCTGAGGGGTTTACATCAAAATAGCTTAGGTTATTGACAATTCTTTCAAGATCGGTCTTGGGAATGTTCGCGTAAACAACCCTTCCATCAATATCAGGATAATACTTTACTTTTTGGTATGATGTTACTATTAGGTGATATCCACTCATGAAACTTTTAATTTCAGAATCTATGCCATTAAAAATAATAGGTATACTCACATTATTTGGCTCTACTTTACTCAATTGGAGTATCAAAGTCTCTATTTCCTTATTCTCAGCTAAATTCATGAACTTTTGATGAGCTACACCGATTAACTCATAACATTTGCCGTCAATGTTTACATTTTCATGTTTTTCAGGATAGAAACTATATACAAGAAGAAAACTGCTCACCCCACCCACAACAAGTACCATTATCATAGGTATTGCAAGTGTACTGAAATTTACCAAATTTATGATATCTCCATTTATTTTCTGTAATTTACCAATGATTGAAATTAAGTTGCTAATGTCCAGAATGGATAGTTAGTTGTAATTGACATAGTATTGAAAACGTCTCTCTACTTCCTTGTTATTTCCTCTTCGAATAAGTAAGATCTGTGTCTGTAGCTGCTTCTTAACATACTCCAAAAATGATGCGGCTTGTTCGCTAGTTGGTAACTGCCCTGACAATGTGTCTTCAAATTGATTCATGAATTCTACTACCTTTGCTCTGTATTCCTCATCTGACGGTTTTTTGTTATTTGTTACCTTGAACCAAGTTGTAGTACATGGAGCCGCATAGTTTTTTGCCAATTCCTCTATTACTCGATCTATTTCAAAATAATCCATCTTCATATCTTTGTATAGGAAAGATAATGTTATATTTATCACGGAAAAAATCTCATGTGTAGATTTCCGGTCTGGCAACGAAGATAAAAAAACCACGAATACAAAAATGTATACCTTTCAGAAAATTTCCTAATTGGCAATACATAATTATACTAATGATCAAGATCTCTATTTTATTGGTGGACGAAATTGATAGAATTCTTTTAGCACAACTTGGAAAGAATTCACGCACCTCTTCATACGAATTGGCAAGATACCTACATGATTTAGGTTACAAAATTACCGATAGGACTGTACGATATAGATTGACAAGATTGGAGAAAAACAATTTCATACTAGGATATTCTGTTCTTCTAAATCCAACATTACTCTCCGAAAAGTTAAATCGCACCATTCTACTCAAATTCAAATTTCGAGCCGATACGTCTGACATGATCTCACGTCTTGAAAAATACTGTGGCGAATCACACTTTTGTATTTACTCCGCAAGGATGACAGGTGATTTTGATTGGATATGTCATTTTGTATTCGATTCCGTAGAACAATATGAATTTGAAAGCAGCAATTTCTTGAACAGGTTTGTCGATCTGATTGATGATTACCGCTCTTATGAGTCTAGCAAGGTGAAAGTCTCACCCTATACATTATTTGATGATCATGAGTTAAGGGAGCAAAAATGGCGTGTTTATGAAATACTTAATTCGTTGAAGAAATATCAAAAATTAAATGAAAAGCTTCAGTTTATAGTTGAAAGTTTAGTAAAACACTTTGGCGCAAAGTTTGCTAGAATATGGCTATTGGACAAAGAGAAGAAAACTCTTGTCTTAAAATTTAGCGCAGGAAAGTACAAGAATCTAGATGGAGAATTTTCAAAGGTACCTGCAGATTCAAACAAAATTGGGAAAATAGTAATTTCCGGTAAGCCGTCAATCACAAATGATGTTGTTAATGATAAGAGAATAAGGCATCCTCAATGGGCTAAAAAGGAAAAACTTCAATCATTTGCAGGATATCCTCTTACTCATGGTAGAAACATTATTGGAGTTATTGCAATGTTCAGCACTAAAAGATTTCAAGCAGCTGACTTTGAAATTCTTGGTGTATTTTCAGACCAGATTTCTAAAGAACTAGAAGGCTTGTTTGAAGCAATAGATTTCTTGACTCCGGATAAGATTAAAGGGTGATAAGTTGCAAACTTATCATTACACTAATTTTGAACAGATTCTGTACCTAAAAATAACCATTTCAACTTAAACACAAATAACAACTCTGCAAATTTAGGTTCACTTAAATAGTATTTTTACTCCAATATAGTTCCAATTTATATGCCAACAATAGTACATTATGAGATTCCTGTAAATGATATAGAGAGGTCAAAGAAATTCTATGGCGATCTGTTCGGATGGAAAATAGAAAAATGGCCTGGAATGACGCCAGCGGGCGAATATTGGATGATATCAATGGCAGATATTAATGGTAATAAAGCATTAGGAGGGGGAATACATAAAAGAATGCATCCAGACCAGCGATCTATATCTTACATAGGTGTTAAAGCAGTGGACGAGTATTCATCTAAAGTGGAGAAGCTAGGAGGTAAAGTAGTTACTCCTAAAATGACTGTACCTGGTTTGGGTTACTTCGCATTCTGCCTTGATACAGAGAATAACAGTTTCGCAATTTGGGAATCTGACGAAAATGCAAAGTGAATAAAGGTCTTAATAACAGAATTCTATGTCCTAATTAATATTCAAACTAAATTTTTACATCTTTATGTGAATCAATTCTCCCATGCTTAAAAGCTTCTTTTAATATTGTGAATTCTACTTGTTCGGCCATTTTGTCCAATTTCCCTACATCTTCACGATAGTCTTCAAAGGATGTGTGCTCTTTATGACCAAGAAATATTTCTTTAATCTGGTAACCTGCCATGGCAGCTTCGATTAAAAACCATACGTCTACTCCCCATCCATCAGGAGGGTTTTGCTTCAATAGACTTTTCCACACCTGTATTCTTGCGCACACTTCACCACTTAATGGTTGTTCAAAATGTGATAGCTCAGGGAAAAAGATTCGGATCATAGGTTTTGCTATGAGCTTTGTTACCGGAGCGTCCCGACCATGTCTTTGGTAGTAACCTCTCACCATGTCGCAATTAATACAACCATCTACTAGTTTATCTATCCACTCTGGAGTTAGATTTTTTATATCTGCATCAAGGAATAAAACAATATTTGCTTTAGTGCTGATAGCTTCCTTAAGTCCTTTTTTCATTGCAATTCCCTTTGCAGGGAACATTCTATTGTCTTGTTGAATTACTCTTGCACCAATATCGCGAGCTATTCTAGCTGTCTTGTCAGAGGAATAAGCATCGACTACTATGACTTCCGGATGATGACTGCTTTTTTTTGCTGTTCTTATGACATGTTCAATCGTACCTTCTTCATTTTTCGTTGGAAATATTACTACTACTTTTGAGGTACCCTCCTGCTTCATAGAGCTTATGAATGTAATAGATACTTTAAGATTCTTGTATGAGAATCATTTCTAGGAACAGTGTTTGGTAATTTGCTGCTCAATTGTACATTGGTTGAAAATATGTCTACAAAAATATGAGAAAAAGAATTAACACCATATTCCACAAATTTAGTAGATTGATTAGTGGAAAAACCTAAAGCTCCTATCTTTTGTCTGTTCCAAAAACGTGTCAATATCTAAAATAATATCTTCAAAGTTCCTTTTTAGTAATGATGGTGCTGCATTATCTCCTGATTCGACTACGTAATTTATATAGTCTGTTAATAGCGGCCTTTTAGATACAACCCACAAATTCTTGACATTTGGTTGAATTTTTATAACATTCTTTAGTTGATCCTTGATGATGCTATTAGCATCTTTTGATATCTGTATAACAATTGCTTTATCGGGAAATTTTCTCAGTGTATGAAGATTAGGAATTATTATATCTAAATCGATATTATCGATGTTAACCTTTCTAACAGAAGGTAAAGTACATGCTGTTAACATGAAATGCAGTAAAGCTTCACATAGAGAGCCAATGCTTTTATCACTTGCATTTTCTATACGCTTTTCACATTGAGCCAATATCATTTGGATATGCTGTCTTGATAGCCCTATATCCAAAGCAATATCGCTTTGAATTTTCTCCTTACCAATCTCACTAATTATGGAATAAAGTATGTTACCTATCTCTCCCATATTCTATTTCACTTGACCATGTTTAGATAATCAATTTTATATACGCTCCACGTTTAGACTCTTGAACGAAAAGCTTCGCCGCTAGGAAATGCACTAATTTTACTTTCATATCAAGACTAGTGGTACTATCCTCACTTAAGATACATCTCTCAACTTGGCAGGTTTAAACGATAGTGGTAGCTGACTAACTCCATGAAAAAATATGCCATAGAGCGGTCTTAATGATTCTTCTTTGTATTCATATGCAAATCTCATGTCCTTCAATCTATCCAATATTATTTTTAGAACCACTTGGGCTTCCAAACTAGCTAAGGCAGAACCTAAACAGAAATGAATTCCATAACCAAAGGCTAAATGAGCATTATTGCTAAAGCTGCGGGTTATATCAAATCTTTCGGCATCATTAAAAACAGATTCATCATGATTAGCGGACCCAATCCAAATGACCAATCTTTGTCCCCTTTGTATTTTTTGTTCTCCAATAACTACATCTTCTGTAGCAAAACGAATCAATGCCTGAACGGGTGATCTATAACGCAATGTTTCATCTATTGCAGACGAAATGGAAGGATAATTATCCGATTTATGTTTATGTTTACTGCTGTTGTAACTATGCGATAGTAATAATAGCCTCTCTAGTTGCTTAGGATACTCAAGTAAGGAACGTATCATGTTACCTATCAAATTTACAGTTGTCACATGCCCCGCCAAAAGTAAAAGGGAACAAAATGCGAGTATTTCTTCTTCGGCGAGCTTATTGCCATCTATTTCTGCTTTGAGTAAATTACTTATGAGATCATTACTTGATACTTTTTTCATTCTTCTCTTTTCAATTATATCGATAAAATAAGAATCCATTTCGTTTTGAACCCTTTTGAATATCTGTTCTGACTTGCTATCGGCAGGGAGGTTATTACTACTGCTAGTAGTAGAACCAATTAATTCGTCGGCCCATCTCCTAAAAGTATCTCGATCATCGGGTGGGATTCCTAGTAACTCTGCGATTACAGTTACGGGCAAGGGATATGCCAAATCATTTATGAGATCCATGTGACCTTGCTCAATTACTTTATCTAACATGCAATGACATATCTCTTCAATCCGTGGTCTTAATTTCCAAATGGTGTTTGAAGTAAAAGCAGATGATATGACACTTCTCAGCTGTTTATGGTAAGGGGGATCAGAAGTAAGAAGGCTACGTCTTACGGATTGATTTGTCTCATGAACTTGATTTTGTCCTTGTTGTTGCATTTGCCCCTGTTGAAAATTGACTAATTTTTGAAAGTCTGAAGAAAAATGTCTATGATTTGTTAGGATGTTTTGAATATCATTATAACGAAAAATTCCCCATATCTTATTTTTGTCATCATATGCAATGGGATGAAATTTTCTCATTTGAGCATAGAATGGAAAAGGATTCAGTGATTGATCTGGTGGTGGAAATATATCCATTTTATGTACTTAGCCCTATAGTAATGTATATAGTTAATACAAGAATATGATTACAGAGATGGGTCTCCAGAAACAATGGAAATCTTGCCAGTTAATTTTGGAACACAGCATAAACAAATGTTATCTCATCTTTATTTAATGATAAACAAAGGCTATTTAGCAATACCAGAAAAATATGATAAACTTATTGTATCGTTAAGAACTGCACAATATTCACTTGATAAGGAATAAACTTCATATGATGATTTACTGGATGGTCTAAGGCTAAGTCTAAAAGGTTATACTATTTATTAAATTGTGTTAAGTTCTTAAAACAGATGTTGGAAGATCTTATAAGATGCTCAAGAGCATTATTAGCGGTGTAACTTGGATTCCTGATGTGTACCAAATTATATCTTAGGTTAAGTCCAACTGGAGTATTGTATCTAACAACTATAACTATAATTTCCATAATTTCCTTAATGTCACAAGATGGAAATGGTTTAAGTGCAAATGAGGAACTTTATGATAAATGTTTAACTGTTTCCCCTATGCATCTATGTGACTTTTTCTTTGGTAAAAAGTCCACGTCAAATATTTCGAATTCTACATACTTGTCTAATTTTTCGGCTTTGACTTACAACGATAAAGATCATGGATTTAGCATCCAGTATCCATTAGGCTGGACAATTGGGGACAAGGCTCTCGGACCAAACAATATCGCAATTTTTGATTCTCCTAATGGTGATGCAACTGTAAATATTCGAGTGTTTCCACAATCAGTCTATGAGTCACTAACAGATTTTGGGAACACTTTCAAAAAGGCAGAGAATTATACGCTATTGGCGTATTATAAAAATAGCACTACTCTTCTCGATGGAAAGCCAGCATTCAAAGCAATTTATCTTACTACATATAATCCAAGTTTATTTGAAAATGCAACTGGATACAAATCTTCAACATCAAAGGCAATGTTTATTGCAACATTGGTTCCTGAAAAGAAGTCGTATTTTGCTGTAGCATGCTTTGCTCATCCCAATGATTTCGATTATTCCCGTCCTGTGTTCGAAAAGATGGTTGACTCATTTCAGATATACGGTAAAGGACCGATAATACAAGAGGATAACAGTTCGTCATCACTCCCTTAATATTTTATTTTGACTATGATTTACTAGATGGATTAAGATTAAGTATAAAGGGTATAACATACGATATACATATATAGTAACAGTCAAATTGGTAAGAGAAAACACGCGAATAAATAAAAAACAGTTAGATTTAAGGTAGAAATACAAGTTAGATATCAAATATTCTTATCACTTTCTTCTATTCGTTCTTCTCATGACTTTCTACCTGAGATGTTATATAATTTGTAAACTACCTTTGTTACAACGTCTAAACACAGCAACTGATGGGGCTCGATTGTTTCTTGTTCATTCAAACGGGTTGCCTTTAAACCATCAGTTGCTAATTATTATTACTTTAATAAATATTATGATCGAAATTCTAATCAAATTCAGTATCTTTTGCCAGAACAAAAATCAATTTAAATTTTAGGACCGGTCTCCACTCTCTTTAAGGGATGCTGTATATTAAATCCTCATTAGTTGAAGAAATGGTTAAAAGTTTTAGATTTGCTAACTAAGAACATGTACTTAACTCTTATCGCAACAACAACGATATTGTCAATATTATTTCTCCTCCAAAGTGCATATAGTGCGGAGAAGTTCAAGGGTCTTCCTTTTTCTATAGAAATACCTGACAGTTGGACTTATACAGAAACTCCAGAGCCTCCTATGGAACATCTATTAGGGGTTAGTTCTTATTCTTCCGTGGTACTGGTCCCTGCCAAGTTTGCCGAATTACTTATTCAGGATAAAGGCGATATTGGAATGGGTAACGGAACTGGGGCAATAGTATTTGCAGAGGATTCCGATTACACTGTAAAGAATGCTCCGCCGGATCTGTATGTAAAATTTAGAATGAATAAGGATGACTCTCTCAACGTTACGTCGCGGCAAGATACTACGGTAGGTAAAGAAAAGGCTGTTAGAATTGAGGGTAGCAAAAATGACATTTCTGGTAATGTCAGACTATTGGAATACCTGATAGTACACAATGATGAACCGTACATTATTAGATATATCGCTAGCACTAATGATTTTGAAAGATATTTACCAGACTTTGAACTGATGGTTAGGAGTTTTATGTTTGGGACAAATGCCACCGATAGTAAGCAAACTTAGATAATCAATTTTTCTATATTTTGTTGACAATAAATGAACAACGTAGAAGACCATCCTACGTCATTCTAGACGGTTTGAGATTTAGTTTGAAAGATTGCACAATAAGGTAAACTCTCTTGCGTTCAAATCATTTTATTATTTGTTGCTCATAGTTTCACAACGCTGCATGAAACTGGTGGGGTCATTGGCTTCCTCATCATACGGTCAACTCCTCCCACCAGTTCTCAATTATTGTATTAAAATAGCAGAGAAATGTTAAACTTTTTTATTCTTTATTGACTACAGTTTTTTACGGTTCCTACGGCCGGTGAGAGGTTGTACTTACTCGCATCTCTTGCCAGTCGTTTAAACCGGTTTATAATTTTGAACTTTTTTATAAAATGTGGCGCATAATAAGATAAGTACAGAACTCATATACGCGATATGCCTCAAAGGTGTCACTAGAAGTTTCAACAAAGTCTTGCAATTTACCTTCTAAACATGATAAAATAATTACCTCATTGAGGACTGCTTACACCAAAGAGTTAACATTGGATAAAGAACAAGCAAGTTATAATGATTTACTGGATGCACTTAGATTATCCTTAAAGGGATATAATATAGAATGAGAGAATCTTCTTAAAGCGGGAATAGTAAAAACATTACAATTATGTCCTCTGACTCTAGACATAAAAGTAAATTTGATGGACGTATAGGACTACTAAAAATATTTGCAGGTGTCATAAATCCCAGTGAAAAAGGTGAAATACCGTTAACCCTCAACGTCCATGGAACGATTGTCTCAGGAATGATGATTGGCATGAAACCTTATTACGAACAAATGGGAAAAATATTCCTTGACGCAATAAAAAGGTCATCTCCAGAAACTGTCTCTGTTGCTAAAGAAGAGTTTAAGATGGTCTTTGATAAGATAAAAGAGCCACCAAATCCGAAGGAACTAGAAGACGGAGAGTTTGAATTTAATCATATATTTATGAGAAGTGTAAAAATTTACAACGCGATACAAGTTATCCCTTACAGAGGAACTACGTATTGGATTGGTAAAATAGAATCGGTTGATGGATTCTTTCTTGGTATGATTCATCCATTAGAAACCTGACAGTTATTTATCATTTCCATATCTGGGCATCTTGCAAGGTATGATAAATTAATGGTAATTTAAGAACGGCATACGCGACGGAATATAGTTTAGATAAAGATCAGACAAGTTATAACGATAGTCTAGATGCATTAAGATTAAGTCTGAAAGGATATTCTATTACCTAATCATAATAGTTTTATAATTTGTTGAAGATAATAGTATAACGCTTGCACGCGTTCGACTGGTTGGATCATTGGTCGTTTCTTGTTCAGATTCGCCTAAACACAAAATCCAACCAGTTGTTTGTTTAGAGTGCAACATAACGTAAATAAAAAGTTTTTAGTTTTAGAAAGATATAACATAACGTGACGTAAGCTTGGTTATAATATAAAATAAAATAATAGACACTCCCTCTCATTTGCACAAGAGGGAGAGAGTTGAAATAGGTTGTCTCTTGTCCCTGTATAAACCTGCTAGAGTGTATTTTAAGTTTGCATATAACTGAATCAGTTATTATCTGATAAGTAATACTTATAAAAGAAATCGTAAATGGTTAATGAAAGAAATTATGACTCCCTATATAAAAATAGTTGAGTTTGACCACGTGCTAACTCACGTTTGAGATCAGGATCTTACAAGTATGAAAGGTTATAACATAGGATAAACATATTTAGGATAATTTTGTGAAGTTGGACTTGACCGGAATATGCAAAAATCAACAATGATATTAATAGTCCTTTTAATAGCGATCGTTATATTAGGTACTGTTCTGGGATTGAGAATCCTGGAAAGGTT
>Ga0209878_1000097_pt1 | contig 11194 bp, 14 predicted proteins | sample GWRWN1_40_50_FD_187235 | JGI IMG/M metagenome (GOLD analysis project Ga0209878, IMG submission 187235) | Riverbed sediment microbial communities from areas with no vegetation in Columbia River, Washington, USA - GW-RW N1_40_50 (SPAdes)... | ecosystem: Environmental > Aquatic > Freshwater > River...
AATGCAACAGCCGCAGAGGCAGCACCCGAAGACCAGGAAGAAGCTGAAGATGGAGGAGAAGAAGCAATTACAAATGCTACCAACGCAACAACCACACAGGCTCCTGAAGGACTGCTCAATACCACCAACCTTACCAGTAGGCTAAACGTTACTGACTCAGAAGACGAGAATGATAATCCTGAAAATGAAGGCTAAGATGAATAACCCTTAATTGGATAGGATAGAATATCAAACTCCAATAAAGTTAGAAGTAAAGAATTAGAGCCACTACACTTAATTTTTTATTCCTTTTTGTTTGTCTTCCAACCCCGTGGATAAGTATTAGGCTTCATTATCAATCTCTTGATATTCAACGCAATCCCTTTGTCGTTTTGTCTAATTTCTTCTAAATTCATATTCGCCTCGCCCAGAGCAATAATTTCCCCTTTTAAAGTATAGATCCCAACTAAATTTCCTTTTCTTAAATCCTTATCAATAGCGACAATTCCCGGAATTGCCACTTGTGCACCGTGGCAAAGTGCATCTACAGCAGAATCTTTCACGGCAACACAAGCAACTCCTTCAAGGGAGAATTCAATTGGTTTTACAATGGAGCGAATTTTTTCTTCTTCTTTTGTCTCTTTATATGTCTCTATAGCGTCGACCAAATCATGCAACCTTACTAATTTATCAACACCCTCTGAAAAGACACTCACTCTTGTCCTCCTCAATTCAAACATTGTTGCTCCTGTTCCAAGAACTTCACCGATGTCATAAACAAGTTTTCGAATGTAAGTTCCTGCTTCACACAATACACGCAGGAGCAGGATGTTCTCTACACTTTCTAGTCTTTGTATTTCATAAATTCTTCTAATGCGAGTTGATCTTTTTACAGATGATCTCTGAGGAGGTCTTTGGTAGATCTCTCCTGTAAATTCTCCAAGTACATTATCGATTTGATCTAGATCTTTTTGTTGATGAATTCTCGCAATAGCATAATATTCCTTTGGTCCTAACAAAAGTACAGATAATGCTTTTGTCGCATCGCCCAATCCGACGGGTAAGAGGCCGGTAGTACCAGGATCAAGGGTACCGCTATGTCCTGCCTTAGTAATTCCCAAGATTCTCTTTGTCCAAGCGACAAGCTCATGGCTTGTTGGTCCCGAAGGTTTATCCAGCAATATAATTCCATTATCTAATAGAACTTCCAACGGTCTACTATTAGGGTAATATCCATACTTATTATTAGTAACATCGTCATTTATTATCTCTAAAGTGTCAAGTTTTAAGGTCATGTCATTGTCAATGGATACTACTGAATTTTCATCTTCTTCATGATTTCTTTACACAAATAAACTAATGAATCCAGACTAAGAAGTTCAGTATTAATCATGAAATCAAATACTTCAAGGTCATCTCCAAATTTAGCACCATATATTTTCTTGTAGATTTTCTTATTTTCCCTGTCTCTCATTCTTACAATACGCAGAGCTTCTTTTATTGAGATTTTATCCCGTTTTGACATTCTTTCCGATCTTTTCTGTGGAGATGCACTTAACCAAAATGTAATTGGTTCAGGAGTTAACCAGGGCAGTGTATGGCTAGTAATAATAACGTTACCTTTTTTAGCAATATTAGTTAATTTTTCGTCCACTTGTCTATCATATATGGAATTATTTTTTCGTTCTTTCATAAATCCGATTGCTTCACTAGAATCCCACCAATCATTCCCAGTTGCTGAGTATCCTTGTTGGCGTGCTATTTCCTTTAAGATATCTCCTCCATTGTACAATTTAAATCCAAATTCCTTTGCAAGAGCGTGGGCCAATGTAGTTTTACCAACAGCGGCACTGCCTGATATAACTACACTGATATCTTGCTTATTTTTTAATATCAATGCATCATACTCCAGTAATCTACTATTGTCAACCCACTATTCATATATATGCAACTCATAATTTCACCTTCGTCAATTAATTGGATTTTTTTAATAATTCTACCATAAGTGAAGTAGCAGAATCTATCATATTATCGTGATTATAAATGATTTCAAATGGCGCCCCAATTAAAATAGAAAGGCACGATATCATTGACAAGGAAACATCAACATCCCTTTTGATTTCTTCATCTGTAATTGTGTCTCTTGTTCGCGTATTGTCCTTTTTTCTTCTTCTGAGAATTTCTTCCGAGTCTGCAGTTACCAAAATCAGCCTATCCGGGTTTAATTTCAAAATCAAATTCATTGGCAATCCTGGATAATAGCCCGATGGTGTCTTGATGAAAAGATGGGTATCTACAACCACTACTGATTCATTTAAGCTTGAAATATAATCAGCTGTCATTGCTTGCAATTTTTGCTGTACTTCTATGGAAAGTTTTCTTAACTGATCTCTATCATTTATTCCCAATTTTTTTGCTTCTTCAAACATTACTGTTCCAAAGACAACAGTACGGATAGTCGTTCCAATATTTTGTAATATCTCTGTAGCATTAGAAATGATTGTACTTTTTCCTACACCAGGAATACCAACAATAACAACTTTTTTTTTCCTAGGTTCTTCCAAGGAGTGCCGCCAATTTAGGCATATGAATATCCACTTGTTCACGAATTAGCAGGTTATAATAATTTACCAAGATATCCACCATAAGTAGTATTCCAATTCCAGTGCCAAATACGTTTAATACGTTTGAAACAGATGCTAATAATCCTATTATAATTCCGCCTGCTATTGTGACTGCTGGTATGTACTTGTTTAGTAGAGTTTGAACGGAACTTTGACTACGTCTGAAGCCTGGAACCTGTACATCAGCATCCAATAGATTCTTTGCAGCAGATTTAGGAGATAACCCTCCTAATTCGACCCATAGACGTCCGAACACCGTAACAATACCAGTCAAAAATATAATGTATATTACCGTATGTACGGGATTCTGAAGTGAATGCTCAAAGGTCCTGGGCGCTGTGATGTAATACAAAATACCTCCAGTAGGTTGCTGCGAGCTTTCAGGATCAAATTGGGCAATAATGTTGAACATTGGATTTTCATTCTCAGGATTATAGTTTGCCCATAACATCTGCCCCATGAATACCGCGTTTGCTAACAGCGCCGAAGCTAATATAACTGGAATGTTTGACGTATACAGTAACTTTATTGGATAGACGGCAGTAAATCCTCGATATTTCGTAGACACTATAGGTATATCCACATGAATTCCCTGAACATAGACAAGAGCCAGCAAAATCAGAGATGTTACAATTAATCCAAAGATACTTGGTAGCTGTCCACTCCTAAATAGTGCACTCGAAAGGTCGCCATTAATTGCAGAATCTATGATGTATGGAAATACACCCACTGGTCCATCTTGGGCAGGCATAGGACTAAATATACTCCATAAAATTCCTTGCGCCACACCTGCCATTATAAACAGGCTTATGCCAGAACCAAGACCCCATCCTTTTTGAATTAGTTCATCAAGGTACATTACAACAATACTGGCCCCTATAAGTTGTGTAACTAATATGGGTATAAGACTTGGACTGGCTAGCAGACCGCCATATACGCTAATACCATACAAAGATCCCTCTGCAACTATAACAATTATTGTAACTATCTTGGTTGCTGAGGTGAAGAGAGATCGATCATCGGGATCCTTGAAATTTAACTTTATCAGCTCTGAGCCTTTTAATAACTGCATTAACAAACCGGCAGTAACAATTGGTCCAATCCCTAATTCTAATAGCGTTCCTTGTTGTGCTGCAAATATGACTCTTGCAAATGCTAAGAAATCAAATTGTGGTGCGCTTGTTACACCATAGAGCGGAACCTGACCCATAACAAGATATGCAAAAAGAGCTATTCCACACCATATGAATTTCTCACTTAATCCGATTTTCTTTTTGGGTTTCTCAACTTGTGGGATATAAGCTGATACCTTCTTTACTACTGTACGGACGATACTTTCACTGTGAACTGTGCTCATTTGAAATTATATTACCTCCCACGGATTCTATTTTCTTTTTAGCACTTGCAGATGCCTGTGCCACCTTAATTACATAACTTTCATTAATATTTCCACCGCCCAAGAGTTTTTGAATTCCCAACGATCCAAGATCCAGAATAGTCTTTTCACCCTTTTTACCCTTTTTACCAACTTGTCTAAATGAGAGAGTCTTAAGATCTCTTAAATTTATCCATTTTTTGACTAAAAATCTGCTATATGAATTGAGTGGATCATGCCCAAAATGATTTGGCTCCTCAATTACTGTACGTATCCAAAAATGCTTATGTTTTCCGCCTCCACCTATTCCTCCACGGCTACCAGATTGTCTATGTTGCCCGATCTGACCCCACCCACAATATCTCGAACCTCGGTGTCTACGGCTTTTTCTCAATCTAGTTGCCATACATGATACGCCTTATACAATCAAGAGTATGTGTAAATATAAATGTAAAACTCATTTTTTGTTTAATCACTTCATACCATTTTTTTTACAATTTCAAGCAAATCTTTGTTATTTCCGAGGATACCGCCATCTGAGAATTGTTTTTTTGTATTCTTTTTAAAACCCCCTTTTGGTGGATTCAAACTAAACCAGGGTTTGATATTGTTTTGATCAGAGAATTTTATTTTATCATTTACAACGACATCGACCAGTTCCTCAATGCCCTTATATCCCTCTGTATTCTCACTTCCTTTCTTCGAATTTGAAACTGATTTGAGATTTCTTTTTTTACCTCTTTTTTCAATTAAGGTTTTTACAATTTCTGAATCTGCTTTTGACCATGCTACCCATTGATTAATTTTCTTTAGCATTCCTAAATAATTCGATGTTTCAGGCACCAGCGTCGCAGAAAACTTTTTGTCTAATTTAAGATTCTTTAAGGTAGTTATTGCCCAGTATGGTACATTTACTGTTCCTCTCATTCTAACTACTAAAAAAGCCATTCCATTTCATCCTGTAATGTAAGTTGAATTTAAAGCATCAAATATTGCCATCGCAGTAGAAGTCATCGTGTTAGTAGAACCAAATGATTTTGTCCACGCATCTTTAATCCCTGCCAGTTTTAATAGATTTTTTATATTTTCCCCTGCTACAAGTCCTAATCCTCTTGGTCCCGGTAGAATCTCTACTTTAACACTGCCTCCTCTTCCTCGAACATTAAAAGGTATAGAGTGAAGCTGCGTGCACCGACATTCCCAACTACCGCAACCCAATTTCACAGGAATGATATGAAGGTACGAATTAATTGTGGCTTTATCAATTGCAATTCTCATCTGAGAAGCCTTGCCCATACCTATTCCAAACCATCCTGCTTCATTACCAACAGCAACTAATGCACTAAATCTAGTCATCTCTCCAGCATCAGTTTGTTTCTGTACTATGCCTACATGCACAACCTGACTCTTTATATCTGGAAGTAAGTGTTTTACTATTTCGGATTCTTGTATGCGCATGCCATTTTCATAAATCTGCTCCATTGAACTAATCTTATTTTCTATTACCATCTGTCCTAGCGCTGTACGAGGCTTCCAGACTGTAGGCTGTTCGCTACTTCTCGAACTACTCATTTTGAATCTCCTTTCTTTTTGTGTGATCTAGGTTTAGACAAAGATTTAGATTGTTTACCTGATTTTTTTTCTGTCTTGTCATTTACAATCCTGTCTTTTACTTCTGAAAAATGAATCGGATATTTTTCTGGTTCTAAGCCTGAACCCAAATTAGAAGAAAATCGTGACCTATAAAGGGCATCATTTGTTTTTAGTTTTTTTGCATATTCTGCAATGTGGTTACCTTGAATCCTTTCCTCAGAAGGGATAATATTTTCTGAAAAAGGCATTACCAATCCTGCCTCAGACAAACCTTTCAAACATGCAGCAATTTTTGTCGTAAAATGTCTTTTCCCAACATATAATATGGCTTTAGTAATCTTTTTCTGAATGCATTTTTTACCTAATAAGAGACCAACTAGATAACAAGAAGGTATATTTTTGCGCGAACCCTTCCAGCCATACGATAGTAATTCGTTACTATGTACTGAGGCCATTACTGTATCCCCAAGGAGGTTTGGTCTAATCAATTGTGCAGAAACATTTTGGTCACTGACGTTAACTGTTACAAAATCCTTTTTACCAATTAGTAATTTTTCTCGCTTTCTGTAATTTGTCTTTCTTTCCCTAATCCTTCTGAATGTAGAAGTATAAACCATAAACTAAAAATCCACCTGTCTACCCTTTTATAAATTTGACAACAATATAAATTACTTATAAACCTTCATCATGTCACTTTTTCTTAGTTTCAATTGACATCTTGTTCGCTATCATTGCAGCGAATGCACCAGCGCCTATCCCATTATCAATATTTACTACTGTCATGCCCATAGAACATGTTTGAAGCATCGAAGCCAAAGCAGCAATGCCATTTGATCCAAACCCGTATCCAATTGAAGTTGGAACTCCCACAACTGGTATGTCGGTAACTGAAGATACAAAAGAGCCCAATGCGCCTTCCATACCTGCTACAACTATAATTACATGAACTTTAGCAATTATCATATTTTTAATGGCCTTCAATGTTCTATGAATACCTGAGATTCCAACGTCATATTCTATCAGGGTTTCACTGCCCATTACTTCTGCTATGATTTTAGCCTCTTCGGCTATCTTAATATCAGATGTTCCGGCACAAAGTATACCTACTTTTCCATTTCTTTTTACAGATTTGTGAGATTTAGTAGAAACTAATATTGTATTGATTCCCCCCTTAATTTTCAAATTGTTTTTTTCAAGCTCTTTGCATAATTTTACTTTATATTCTAGACTAACTTTACTTACAACAGCAAAATTTTTTTTAGAAACTGTTGCAAGGACAATTTTTAACAGATCTTTAAACTCTTTTCCTTGAGCGAAAATTACCTCAGGTATTCCACTCCTTACATCACGCTGTGGATCTATTTTTGCTAAATTTTTTTCCACATATTCAATTGAATAAATTCTTAATTCTTGTTCTGCGGTAGCGACAGATATTTCGCCATTTGCTAGTTTTTCTAAAATTTTCTTAATTTCCATTTTTAGTTAAGTTATTTTTGGGTTCTATATTTTGGTTAAAGTGAAAGATTTTCAATTGCGTTTTTCACACTCTGTACTCCTAGATTAAATACTTTCAGTTCATTTTCATCTAATTTTAGTTCGATTATTTTTTCTATTCCTTCACTTCCCAGAACACAAGGTACACCGATACATATGTCGTTGCAACCATATTCTCCTTCAAGTAATGCCGAAACTGGAAGTATTGCTCTTTTATTTTTTACAATACACTCTATCATTGTTGAAACGGCATTTCCTGGAGCATAAACCGTCGCACCTTTTAATGAAATAACTTCAGCAGCTATCTTTTTTGTCTTGTTGATTAGATCTTCTGATTGTTCTGTTGTTATGAATTCAGTTAATGGTATTCCACTAATACTTGAAAATCTAACAAGTGGCAGCATGTTCTCTCCATGTTCGCTTATAACCATCGCTTGAATCGATTCTCTAGACATACCTGTCAATGTACTAATGTGTTCTTTAAATCGGGAGAGGTCCAGCATTCCACCCATACCCATTATCTTGGTTTTTTGTCCTCCCAAAGATTTGATAACAAGGTATGTCAATGGATCGAGTGGGTTTGTTACGACTATAATCTTTGAATTTTGAGCATAATTCTTTATTTTGTTGCATACCCCTTTGACTATCTCAGCATTCGTTTTCAGTAAATCCATACGGGTCATACCTGGTTTTCTACCTACTCCCGCTACCAAAACTACAAAATCTGACTCTTTCATGTCCTCATAGTTATTAGACCCTCTTACGGTACAGTCTATCCCACGTTCTGCAAGTTGATGATTAATATCCATTGCCTCACCTTGAGGTAAACCTTCTACAATATCAAGCAGGCAAATATCACCCAGCTCTCTAATTGTACAATTCAGTGCCACGGAAGAACCTACCCTGCCAGCTCCAATCACAGTAATTTTCATTTAACATTCAACGAAGTTTGAGATTACTTATAAATTTTCAATGCTCTATTAAATTCTCAAATTATAAGATTTCTAGGTAATTTGAAAGTCAAAGATAATATTCAGTTTTTTATAACACCATATTGCGAGATGAAATGAGACATGTAGTGTAGTACCGCAACTAGAAATAAAGTGTACGATATTTAGACAAATGTTATATAGTTTTCCTATTTGGAACAATAGTGGTCGATTTTCCAGTTTAAACGGGGATTCCATACATAATGTTTTTATGCACACATGAAATCTATTTTTCATGGAAGGATATTGTGTAAAGTGTAAACAGAAAAGGATTATGAATGATGAAAAGAAGATAACAATGAAAAATGGAAAGCCGGCAACACAAGGAATATGTTCAACGTGCGGTACTAAGATGTTTAAGATAGGAAAATAATCACATGGCAAATATAAAATTATTGGATCCTTAGAAAGTAAACGAATATCCATCTAACCATTTTTTTTAATCTACACTGATGGATTGAAATTTCTAAGGGGATCTTTTTTGTTAGGCCCATTCACGCGACGTGAGATGTCTATATCACTTTTTAATACTTCATCCTTTCCAATACCTTTTGATTTTGTGGGTTCATAGCTGTCTAGTTTTTTAAGTGCTTCAGTAATTTCGGTCTCCAATTTCTTTATCTTGTCAGCTTCCGTACGTAAAGAATAATCTAGATTTTCTTGACTTAATGAGGTATTCGCATAATTTTGATGCTTGGTTCCATGTTGTGGGTGTTTTGTTACCATCTTGACATTTTTGTTCGAGATCTCGTTTAACCTAGTATCAATAAGTTTAATTTTGTTTTCTATAATGGAAACAAGATTGTTCTTTACTGTACTCAACTCATAAAGATCGACAACAGATCGAGTTTGCTCAATTTCCTCATCGCATTTTTTTAAATCTTCACCGTATTTTATCATTAATCTGTCGAATTCCAATTTACTTAGCTTACCCTCTCGAAAAGTTTCGTGTATTCTTCTCACAGAACTACTAATTATCGATCTTTCGACTTCCAACGAATCCAACTCATTTTTCATCATTTGGAGATCCGAATTATTTTTATTCACATCAAAATAATTTTCATCATTTCTATTTTTCTTGTTCTTACGAATTCGGACTATTCTTTGCTTTCTTATTTGATGAAAAACTAGAGAAGATATTGCACCCAGCCCTATTGAAAATGATGCAATAAGCAAGTCCAACTTTAAGATATTACATTACAACATACTGTTAAGTCTTGTCCTTAGAATGCTTAGATCACTCTGCGTTTAATCCAATCATATTTCCTTGTTTTTGGATCCGGATATCCGCATTTTGCGCAACGCTTATCCCTTTTGTGAAATGAGTTATTGCCACACCTTCTACATCTTATATGGGTCTTCTTTCTAGTGAATTTTCCCATTGATGTTGTTCCTTTAGTCATTCTAATTTTCCTCCAATAGCATTAAATTTAGGCTGTCAGATTGGCGGTGGAGATATCATAACAACGTTATCTCCCCTTACAACAATAGTTCCAATTTCATTAGTTTTTCCTTCGTCAAATAATTCAACTGAATTGTCTAGTAGCAAATTCATATGTTGATCAAAACCATGTAAATTTCCACGAATAACTTTACTCCCTTTCAGTTTTATAAGAACTATTTTACCTAAACTCTCGTCAAGTACCTTTACAGCCATATCAACGGACAACTATTTCACTACCTATGGTATTGCGTAATGAAGGTCTATATTAAAGTTAATAATAACCGCTACATTTTACGCAAAAATAATTTTTTGGAATTAATAGTTATTCATTAGCGTGATATAATTTTACTAACATCATATCCAATTTTGAGATTCAAAAATTAGATTGCTTTTATAATAAAAGGAGTTCATCGAGTTCTTTTATTGATCTAATAAGATTCTTTATTGTAACTGAAATTATTTTTTCACCTTCTTTTTTAGTTGCTTTTATGGGATCACCCCAGACCCCATTTTTTGTTATCTTAAATGATGATGGATTATTCAGAAAAGTTGAATATGTAGAATGCAATCTCTTTTGGTCGACATAGCCTCTTTTGGCTTTTTCCATGCGGACTAGCTTCGGAGCAATAGCGAGCATTAATGAGGTCTCTACAAAACCAGCATGGTCAAATTCCCTTTCAATCAGCGGCCAATAGTTAATCCCAAATACATTTAATCTTGCGTTATTCTTTGCTACTTTTTGAGGAACATATTGTACTACTCCCATATTTCCGTGGTGGGCATTTAATATAATTACATAATTAAAACCATTTTCTCCCAATGAAATACATATTTGACTTAAAAGTTCTGAAAGTAGATCATTACTTATTGAAATATTGAAAAATGGTTTGTGTTCGTATGATACTCCATAAGGAATACTTGGCAGAACATATGATGAAATTTTTTTTGAAATTTGGTTTGCTAGATACTCTGCAATTATTGTATCGGTAGTTATGGGAAGATGCGGGCCATGTTGCTCTATGGAACCTAATGGGATTATTAGTCTCCTTTTATTATCTTTTATCTCATAACTACTGAGATTGTATATAGACATTGATATTACACATATTCAAATGAGTTATTAAACTAATCAAACAAATGTTCAATGTTTAATATTCATCTCCTGGTTTCAATATTCATTGCGTCTTTGATCACAACCCGTCCCCAATTAACATCAATACGGTTTTCTAGGAATAGCGTTACTGCTTCTAGCAATGTTACCGCTTCTAGTCTCTGTCCTCTTCTCTTAATTGTGTCTACTGTATCTTCCTGTCTAACCCTGAATGATTCCTGACAGATAATAGGTCCCTGGTCAAGATCTTCTGTCACAAAATGAGCAGTGCACCCAACGATTTTTGCACCTCTTTCATAAGCCTGGACATACGCATATGCCCCCGGGAATGCAGGCAACAATGACGGGTGAATGTTAATTATCCGATCAGGGTACCTCCAGACAAAGTTTGGAGTCAATAATCTCATGTATCTTCCCAACACTATCAAATCCACATTGTAGCGATCCATTATGTCAAGGATTTGTTCTTCTGCATCTGTTTGCATGGAGTGTACTATATGATAAAATGGAATATTGTGTTTTTTTGCAATAGCACTAGTTGTATTTTCACTTCCTATGATGACAACAATATTTGCATGTATTTGA
>Ga0209878_1000099_pt1 | contig 11156 bp, 12 predicted proteins | sample GWRWN1_40_50_FD_187235 | JGI IMG/M metagenome (GOLD analysis project Ga0209878, IMG submission 187235) | Riverbed sediment microbial communities from areas with no vegetation in Columbia River, Washington, USA - GW-RW N1_40_50 (SPAdes)... | ecosystem: Environmental > Aquatic > Freshwater > River...
AGGTTAAGCTTGCAAGGATGGGTGAGCAGCCGGGGTTTTATGGTCTTGGCAAGTACGAGGCTGATGTCTACTATCTCGACATAAAGAGGCGGGCTGCTGTGCTCAAGAAAAAGTTGGAAAAAGAAGAGACAAGGCGGCAATTGCATAGAAACCAGCGGGCAAGGGTTGGCCTGCCCACGGTTTCGCTGGCTGGCTACACATCTGCAGGCAAAACTACGCTTTTCAACACACTCACAGGTGAAACCAAGGCCACGGACAAAAACGTCTTTACCACGCTATCAACATTTACTCGCGCAGTTGACCTTCAAGACAAGAAGGTACTACTTAACGATACAGTCGGCTTTATCAGCAAGCTGCCAGCGTACATGATTGACGCATTCAAGTCAACACTTGACGAGCTAACCCACGCGAGTATAGTGCTTCTGGTAATTGATGTTAGTGAGCCTATAGATGAAATAATCAACAAGTATGAAAGCTCGCTTGACGTAATTAACGAGTTTGAGGTGCCCGCCACTAGGTTAATCTACGTGCTAAACAAGACTGACCTGACCACCGTCGAAGACGCGTTTGACAAGGCCTTGCAACTTGGCATTTTGGACAGCAAGCGGGTTTTACCCGTGTCCTCAAAGACCGGTTACAACATTAATCAATTGAGGAATCTGGCGGGAAATATGCTGTTTGAAAGTGAAAATGCAAAGGATTCAAAAGAAGAGCATGTGGAGAAAGAACCGGCATGAAAGTTTCGGTACTGAGAATTGGCCACCGGCTCGTGCGCGATGATAGAGTCACTACCCATGCTGCGCTTGTAGCAAGGGCGTTTGGTGCAGAGAAAATATACATGACTGGAATAGATCAATCGGTCAGTAAGACGGTAGCAGGTGTCGCCAAAAGATGGGGTGGTGAATTTGAAGTAGATGTGATACATGACTGGAAAGCCCTTGCAAAAGCTTGGAAGAAAGAAGGAGGTAGGGTGGCACACCTCACAATGTATGGCATTAATATCGACAATGCTGCTGAAAAGCTACGCAAGGAAAGCAGGATCCTTGTCATAATTGGCGCAGAAAAGGTTCCCAGAGAAGCGTATGACCTTGCTGACTATAACATCGCAGTAGGTAACCAGCCCCATTCTGAAATTGCTGCTCTTGCGATTTTCCTCGACAGGATTTTCAAGGGCAAACAGTTAAAGAAAGAGCTTACCGGCAGTAGGTTGAAAATAATACCGTCTGAAAGTGGTAAGGAAATCCAGGAAGCCAAGTAATCTTTTTAATTGCGTCTCGGCGACTGCAAGGCAGTGATGACACTAACCTGCGCCGATCGCCCATTCAGCGAGATGACGAAATGCACCTCGACTGACACAGTTACAGTTACAGGGTGCACCCAGATTTTTTTTTAGTCATCACTATTAGTTTTTGCTTTAGATCTAGTAAGTCTCAGTTCTTAGTATTGCAAATGAGAGATTGTAACTGTGGGATTTAGTCTACTATGATTATTACCTGAATGTTTCGCATTGCTTAAACTGAAAACTTGGCCTTACTTAATGCAAAGCTTCTTTCCTTTAAGCTAGGTTATTTGCATCGGAGTCATGGGAATGTACTTTTCCTAAGTGCCTCTATGAAGCCGTTGATGCCATCGCCAGGCAACCCAAAAATCACTTGAACTCCCCAATCGATTAATACTTCTGCAACGATGTCCGCTGTTCTAAAGTGTTCATAATTGCTCATTGAGTGTTAATGATATTGTAGAGTATCTAAATTTTGTTTCTTGCACCCAATAAGCTGTCAGCTGGCATTTTGCATTCGAGCTAAAATTGTCTTGGTATGAATCGATCCGGAACCGCTTTCAAGGTGAACCCAAGCCACTTTAATCATTAAGCTATTATTTGTATTTCTTATTATTGCATCATTAGTGCTACTATTGCTTTTGCGACCTCGGATTTTGAAAAGAGTAGCTTAGCGGCGTCATCCTTTCGTTTTTTCTCTGGATTCAATTCCAAAATATTCAAGTCGCCATTTACCAGAAATTCAACGTGAAGAGACTTCCTCGCCATGCTAGCATTCCTTACACCAAACCTCTTGCCCACAAGGCTATCTTTGCTCGCAGGGTCAAGCGATGTCAGCCTGACGATTGCACCTATAAACGAGTCGAGCAGTGAGAAAAGTACGTCAGGCTTGTCGTCCTTTTCTTTTGGTACACCCCATTTGACTTTGCTTTTAGTTGCTGACGCGAGGTTGTCAAATCTTTTGACAAAATCGCCAAATACCGATTCCATTGTGACGTCTATAACGTGGTCCTCTGACCTGACAAACTGCGATGTCACCTTCTGGTCGGTGAATTCCATGCCATGGTACTTTGCGTAGAGCAGCGCCTGACCATATTTTACCACATAAGCATTGCAACCATCGATCTGGGAAACGAGGTGAAGGAAGTAATTGGCGGAAGCGGGGTTCTTGACCGCCGCGTTCATTTTGGATATTATCATGAGCTTGAGAAGGTCTCTAACAAAATCGTCGGCGTAGCGGGGGAACTCCTCAAAGTCATAACGCACCTCCTCCACTACCAAGGCTAGTATGCTACTCGGCTTATGAGCAATTAATGATTTTTGGTATCCACCGGGCTTGGCCGGTTAGCACCATTGGTTAGTTAGGTAGATTAAAGGTCTTGCCAAAAGCCGACTTATTGACCGAAAGGTTTGCTTTCGTGCCCGATAGCCAGATGAACAGCAATATCACCAGATTTATGACAAAGCACGGTATTTCCGACTGGCGTCAACTGGTAGAACGGGCGAACAGCAACATCGGGTGGTACTGGGACGCAGTCAACGAAGATCTTGGCATTGAGTGGTTCAGGAAATACGACATAACCTATGACTCTTCTGCAGGCATACCGTGGACGAAGTGGTTCATAAACGGCAAGTGCAACATTTCGAGCAATGCCATAGATAGACACGCTAGGAATAAACCGAACAAAATCGCGTACATTTTTGCAAATGAATCTTGCTCTCGAAAGATCACCTACCACGAACTCGACGAACAGGTGAGCAAACTTGCAGGTGCACTAACAACTGCAGGCATCAAAAAGGGCGATGTTATTGCAATCTACCTGCCAATGATTCCGGAGGCTTTCTATGCAACTTTTGCCTGCTCCAAGATTGGGGCGGTGCATACAACTATTTTTTCAGGTTTCTCCGCGCAAGCCCTCCATTCCCGGCTTGTCGATTCAAAGGCGAAGATGCTGATCACCACTGACGTTGTCAGGCGGAGGGGCAAAGAAATCGACATTTCAAGCCAGTGGCTAAAGGCCGTTGAGGGCACGGGAGTATCTAGAGTAGTGACGGTCGGAGGCAATTACGACGATTTCGTACGAGATGGTGGCAAAGCCAATACCGAGATCATGGACGCAGAAGACCCACTATTCATATTGTACACTTCTGGCACGACCGGCGAACCAAAAGGCACATTGCAGACGCATGGTGGCTTTACCATCGTTGCAGCACAACAAGCTGCGTACCTCATTGACATGAAGCCTGACGATGTGTTATTTTGGTATGCAGACATTGGCTGGATAACAGGGCAGGTGTGGGTGGTCTATGGAAGCCCAATAATGGGTGCGACCGCCCTTGTTTATGACGACGCACTGGACTACCCTGCAGCCGATTCGTGGTGCAGACTTATTGAAGAACACAAGGTCAGCGTCTTTGGCGCTGCTCCCACTGCGATCAGACTCTTTATGAAAAACAAAGTACAGGTATCCAATTACGATTTTTCGTCGCTCCGGATCTTGGCTGCTACTGGTGAGCCAATAAACTCCGAAGCGTGGGAATGGTATTTTGAAAACGTTGGCAAGAAGCGTTGTCCAATCATTAATTTGTCCGGCGGGACAGAAATAGGTGGTGCGATACTGAGCGTGCTTCCAGTGATGTCCCTAAAGCCGTGCACCGTCGGGTGCCCGATACCCGGTTTTGACGCAGATGTTTTTGACGATTCCGGGGTAAAAGCAAGTGAGGGGTATCTTGTGATCAAGAAACCGTGGCCCTCCATGACGCGTGGGCTCTTAAACAGTTCAAGCAGATTTCTTGATACTTACTGGTCAAAATATAACGATGTTTGGTATCACGGCGATATTGTGCTTGTCGATTCTGACGGACTGTGGTACATGCGTGGACGCGCTGACGATATCATAAAGGTCGCAGGCCACAGAATAGGGACTACTGAAGTTGAGGCGGCTGCTGCGTCCCACCCGGCAGTTGCAGAGGTTGTTGCTGTAGGCAGACCGGATGATTTGAAAGGTGAGATCATAGTTGTGTGCATCGTCGTAAAAAACGAATGCGAGACTTACAGCCTGAAAGATGAGATCATCACAAGAGTTGAAGAGTCGATTGGAAAATTTGCCCGGCCAGGAGAAGTGAGAATAGTTGCCGAGCTACCAAAAACAAGAACAGGCAAGTTTGTAAGACGGTTTGTGCGGGCAAAGATTGCTGGTGAAAATATAGCGAGTCAGGATTTATCCGCTGTGGAAAACCCTTGGTCCCTTGACGGAATATAATGCGCGAAGCACATGACGTATTCAAAGTGCAAGGACTCAATTTTCTCATAAATGGAAAAGTTAATTGTGGGTTGAGATGAGACAACAAACATTATCTCAACCCTTGTAATTGAAATGCATCCTGGTTAAAAAAAGAAGAAAAGTTCATACAATCCTGAACTGTTCAAGTACATTCAATGGAATGTCAAAATAGATTTGTGAGCCTCCGAATGTTTTGATGTGCGACTTCGGTATTTTGTATTCTCTGAATCCGCTGGCCAATATGATGATCGACTCTTCATCGTCCGCGGCGATGTATCCAACTAGCTGCCCCTCTTCTGTTCTTGCACCCTTGTGTATCACTTTGTCCCATTGTATGACTGCTGGTTCTCGCAAAATTTTCATCTGATAATTAGTACCAAAAAGCTTTCTTAACCATGGCTTAACTAGGTCAATTAACATGGTTAATTCATCTTAATTAGCTGAACTCATGCTATAACTGCCATGTCAAAAGCACAATTCTTAATATGCAATTCGTGTTTTTGGTGTGCCTCAATTATCACAGATAATTTTACTGTGAGCAGGTGTCCGTGTTGCGATGCCAATGCAATAGAATCCATCCCACTTGCCTCGAACGAGACTTGCAAATTCAATTATACTGTGGAGAATGGTTTAACACTGGAATTTGCTTAGATTATTTTCTGTTCTGAGCACATGAGTTGAACATAGGCCTTGTGTGCCAATACGAGAGTTGACATTAAAAAAGTAAGTTAACCATGTTAATTCTAGCGTAAATAGAGGAATAACGAAACACAAATAGTAAATGAGGACAAAGAAACAACGGAACAAGCCCGCAGCTTCCTTTAGGATTACTAGACAAAGAATGATGATAATTGGGGTTCTTGCAGCGATTGTTTCTGGAGTAGGTGTCTTCAGCTACTTTTCGTTGATTCCTGTGAACGGTAGCATACCAAATCTCAGTGCACCTAACAACCACTTTATCAAAGCAACGCAATCGTCAAGCTCGGGGTACATTTGGCTTAGCATGTCCTCGGGTAGTGCCAAAGGTGTGAGAACTAGTGGAGGTGGAAGCAATATTGTCAATCCTACTTACGCTTTTAATAAGGGTGAATTGGAATCTATCCATGTGATAAATGAGGATTACAAGACTCATTCAGAGCATAACTTTAACATCGACGAGCTAAATGTCCATACAAAAGATTTAGGATATTTTCAAAGCCAAACTGTAACATTCGTTGCCGACGAAACTGGGACTTTCCATTACTATTGCTCCATACATCCAGAAATGGAGGGAGATGTGACTATAGAGTGATGAATGGCCATGAGTAACGACAACCAAGAACCTCGATCATCACGGCAAGATATTCTTGCTTTACTGGATAATTTTATTCAGCAGATACAGCAGCTAAGAAGAATACTCTTAGGCGTGTCGGTTTCAGCTATTATTCTTGCGCCACTAGCTATTGCACTTTCAATCTATCTTTTGCTTCACCCCTCATTCTTTGCAGTACTAGAAATTGAAAATGAATTTGGGCTTGTTCTTAGCGTGCTCTTAAGTGCTGTAATTGTCATTTCATCCATTTGGCTCTTGACTGGAATAAGGCAATACAGATCAATGAATGTATGGAAACATAGGTACAGCGAATATGAGAAGGGAAAAGAAGAGATAGACAGAAAGATAGCTTCACAGTTTGGGCTAGATCAGGATTAGTAGCGCCTTTTTGCCTTCTTTCCTTTCAATTCCGGAGGATTTATTTTCCTCTTTTCTTCGTGGAAACATTTTTTCGTAGGGCTCAAGTATACTGCTGCAAAATTCTATCCCTTTTTGGGTTGACTTGTAAATGGCTACCACTCTTTTTCCTATTGTCATCTCTCTTCTTTCTATCAAACCATTTTCTTCCAAATCATCAAGGATGGATTTGTGTTTTTTCAAATTCAAGCCACAAAAGCTAACCAAAGCAGTTTGATTAAGCTCCCCGTATTCCACAAGTTTCAAGATCAAATCCTTGACTATGTATATACGATCTCTGTAAGAGCTTGAAGAACCAGACATTGCTACTCTTTCGACAAAATTGCGGTTATAGACACTGGCATATAACCTGTAATACTTTCTCAAGTTAACAAGGTTAAGGCAGACTTTAATAATTTAGATGGTTTGCTTCAGCTACCCCGAAGTATTGGGTAAGATTCAGTACGGCCCTGCCCCATATCCCTCACACACGCCAATCCTTGTTGTGGGAATGTCGCTTCAGGGCAGGGCCAAGACTGAATTCATGATATAGTCCCTCTACTAGGGATTGTTTTGTCTATGTTGAGCTTGAATGGGAATTGAACGATACTTGACATGTTTCGCTGCAAGGTGTAACTTCCAGAACGAGGTTTTTCTCCATTATTATGGGATGTAAGAGAACTGACAAAAGACACAATCTGATGATAGATAATCCTTATCCTAAAGGATATTGTAAGATCTTCGCGTCATGATAAGGAATGGTTCTGTGCGCATGATTGATTAACCAATCTATGCCCAACACGACATGTTTATCTATATAGAAAGAAACCTATCATCTTGTTATGGCGTTAGGAGAAAAACTTTTTGAAGAAACTGGCAAAGTCACTGGCATCAATGTGGAGTCTGTTCATCCTGTCGAAGGAGTAAAGATGCACGTGTCTTTTGCATCGGAGATAAGAGGTATCGGAAGATTTCCAAATGGGAAAAATATTGGCTCAGGAAGAATGACTCAATACCCTCACGGAATTGTTGATGCAGAATATCGTGGAGTAGTTACAACTACAGAAGGCGAGCAGTTTTTCTGGTGGGCTCATGAAAAGAGCAAGACTGTAGAGGGTGGGAAAATCAAGGGACTGGTAATCGTTACGGGATACACAGGGTCTCAAAGACTGTCTTGGACAAACAACTTGATAATTGCGATAGACTCTGAATTTGACCCTTCGACTCAGCAATTTAGAGGGGTCGCCTACGAGTGGAAATAGTCGTAATAACACTTTCCTTACTCCTTTTTTCTGATCGTTAATTCTATGGATCACAAAGAATCTGCCCAGATATTGATGGACGCTATGAGGATTTATCACAACTATGTCAGGAAGCATCAAGGACTAGATGGTAAGACACCAGCAGAAGCGAGTGGAATCAAGCTTGCCTTAGAGGGCAATAGAATTGAAAAACTTGTCCGCGCTGCCAAGACCTCTGAAAAAAGTCTACCCGTCTCTGCTGTCAGCAATGTCGTGAGGACTGGCGATATGCTCTATTAGCTCATAGCCTTTGTTCGTAAAAAATTTCTTGTATGCCTCTTCTCCTTCCCAATCATGGTTAGTCCATGAAATCTTTCTTTGTATGATCCAACTGTCTACATCTCCAGAGAACCAATACGCCTTCATTGTGCTTCTATTCATTATCCCTTTATAACGTGGATTCAACACACTCGGTCTTCTATCCTTGTCAGATTTGTTTTTCGGCCAGAAAAGAGCAGCGGTCAAGTGATAGAGTTTTGGATCAAGGTTTGATGGTATGTTTTCACGCTCTGATGTTTTCCTCACTAATTTCGATCCCATCTGCTTTCTACTGTTAATTATCATGATAATGACTGCTCCAACGATTATGGGCATGAAGATGAACCAATAGAACGGGATATTTGCAAAGCTAAACACGGATGCTTGTGTAGCTTGTTTGATTATTTCTGAGATAAGTGCTCCAACGATACCACTTACAAATATCCAGAAAACCTTGCTTCTTACCGTTTCTGTCATTGTGGCCGCGCCTAAGCTTATTGCTGTGACTTAAAAATAGATGGTAAAAAGGTTGCATGTCCCTCCAGTAACCAGACACCCCCCATGTCCCGTAAAGTTACCAGAACTTGAGTTATGAGTTCTGGTAAGCTTATATCTATCGCTAGCGATATCAAGACTAGAAACTTGTCTCACAGGGTATCGGGATACCTTTATCTTGTCAAACCCCAGGAGTAGCGCTTACCTATGCATACCCATGGCGAGGACGATGCCAGGAAAAAGTTCGAGCTACCAGGCAGCAGACCACACTACCCCCCGTCGCTATCATTCACGATTACCCACATGCGGCTGTCAATAGAACCGGATTTGCAGGAGCGCTCGATCAGCTGCGAGCAGCAACTGACAATCAAGATCTTGCATGACACTGATACTATCGAGCTTGATGCGGCCGAGCTTCAGGTCAAATCGATTTCTGCCAGCAGCAAGCTGGACTTTCGCAGTATTGACGACAAGCTGGCAGTAAAGCTGGGCAGAACAATGAAGGAGGGAAGCAAGGTCGAGCTGGCCATTTCCTACAATGCAAGGCCGCGCCAGGGGTTCAACTTTGTTGCACCAGACAAGCACAACTCAAACAAGCGCTTGGAGGCATGGACGCAGGGCGAGACAACGCAGGCAAAGTACTGGTTCCCTTGCATCGACCACCCACAAGTGAAATTTGCAAGCGAAATTTCAGTCACGGTTCCGGCCGGCTTTACCGTGATTTCAAACGGCAAATTGCTAAAAGTAGAGCATCGCGGCAAAAAGCATGTTTATCATTGGTCTGATTCAAACCCAAATCCTGCTTACCTCGTATCGGTTGTTGTGGGTAAGTACGCTGAGACAAAAGACGGCAAATTGCAATACTTTGTACCGCCGGAGCGAAAGCAAGACGCTCCCCGGTCGTTTGACCAGACACCTGCTATGCTCAAGTTCTTTGAAGATTACCTTGGCACAAAGTACCCCTATGAAAAATATGCACAGGTTGTAGTGCAGGATTTCATCTACGGCGGCATGGAAAATTCCACATGCACCACGCTTACGCTTGACACGCTGCATGACAAGAAGGCGCACCTTGATTTTACAAGCGAATATCTTGTGTCACACGAGCTGGCACATCAGTGGTTCGGAGATTTGGTAACGTGTAGGGATTGGCAACATATCTGGCTAAACGAGGGTTTTGCCACATATTGTGAGGCACTTTACTGGGAGGCTAGCAAGGGTAACGACGAGTTCCAGTATCATGTATTGCAAACTTCTGACGACTATTTTGAGGAAGCAGGAACCAGATATACCCGGCCTATCGTGACCAAGGTGTACAAACACCCTGACGACCTCTTTGACAGGCATACCTATGAAAAGGGCGGGTGCGTGCTCCACATGCTGAGGCACCATGTCGGCGAGAAGTACTTTCGCAGGTCGCTCAGGTCATATCTTAATCGCTTTGCTCACGGCACTGCTGATACTGACGACCTGAGAAAGGTTTTTGAGATGGAGACTGGCAAGAGCCTGCAGCAGTTTTTCGACCAGTGGCTTTTCAGGGAAGGTCACCCTGAGCTCAAGATCGACTTTTCCCATGACCGCGACGTTATCAAGATCAAGGTAGAGCAGGCACAAGCCGGCAATCCGTTTGAACTCTTGCTCGAAGTAAAGCTAACCTTTGCAAGAACTAAGAAAACATTCACTTTCAAGATCACGGAAAAAGAAAGCGCATTTCAGATCCCGGTCGATGGTGACATTGAATGGTTCACTGTCGATCCGCAACTCAAAATCCTGAAAACAATTACGATCAAGGCACCCAAGGAGATGCTAGTTAGGCAGCTACATGACGGCGACACTGTTATCGAGCGCGTAGAAGCTGCGCGCTCTCTGAAGGATAAGTCATCTGATGCGGTCATCGATGCGCTGAAAGACGCGGTCCTACATGACAAGTTTTGGGGGGTCGCGGCTGAAGCAGCAAAAACGCTTGGAGCAATCAGGACAGACTATGCCTACGAGGCACTGAAAAAGTGCCTTTCTATAAAGCATCCAAAAGCAAGGCGCGCTGTTGTTAAGGCGATGGGCGAGTTCAGGAAGGAAGAGACGTTAGAGTTGTTACAGCCGGTACTTCAAAAGGACGAGAGTTATTTTGTTCAATCAGAAGCTGCTATTGCAATGGGCAAGACAAAGGACAGGCAGGCAATTGCAATTTTGAAAAAGGCAACTGCAACCGACAGCTTCCAGAACATCGTCGCGCAGGGCGCAATTGTAGGATTGAAAGAGTTTGCAGGCGACAAAGACATTGCCGAGTTTATGATCGAGAAGAGCAAATACCGCTACTACCACAGAGTAAGAGAAGCGGCAACTTTTGCGCTTGGTAAGTTTGCAGACAGCCATGCGGTGCTCGATCATTTGAAAAGTCTTTTGACTGACAAGTGGTTCCGTGTACGCATCAATGCATGTAGGGCTCTTGCCGACGCGGAATTGACAAAATCTATTCCAGACTTGGCTTGGGTGGCCGATCACGACCTTGATCATAGAGTGAGGAGGGTGGCTGAGGAGTGCATCAACATAATCAAAGAAGCGACAAAGAAACCAAAAGAAGTCGCCCAGATGAGAGAAGAGCTTGAGGGAGTCAAGTCAAAGAATCTGGAGCTTTTGCAGAAGGTAGACAGGCTCGAGCGAGAGCTACGATAAAAAATCGACTACTATTCTGTTAAACAACTCCGGCCGGTCGACGTGTGGCCTATGGCCGCAATTCTCAAGCATGACAATACGGCAGTTTTTCATCATAACAAAAGGCTCAACGAACTTGACAGGGATCATGGTGTCTTCCTTGCCCCACAGGAGCAACG
>Ga0209878_1000102_pt1 | contig 10933 bp, 15 predicted proteins | sample GWRWN1_40_50_FD_187235 | JGI IMG/M metagenome (GOLD analysis project Ga0209878, IMG submission 187235) | Riverbed sediment microbial communities from areas with no vegetation in Columbia River, Washington, USA - GW-RW N1_40_50 (SPAdes)... | ecosystem: Environmental > Aquatic > Freshwater > River...
AGCTTTGCAGACTCTCTGAACCCAAGCGCGTTGTAGAGATGTAGCTTGCGGTACACTGACGACACTATTCCTGTAGGTCTGATCATGACCGCAGTATCGTAGACGCGCCGAGGCGTGTTGCTCTTTTCATATATTGTCGCGACGATTCCGATCTTGTTTTTCTTTGCAGCTGCTGCAAGTGCAGAAACAAAACTGCCTTTGATGGTTTCAGCAATGTCGGCGAGCTGGCTAGCAGACTGGCTGCCAGGCGAAAACGCCATTTGAAATTCGGGAAAGCAGACAAGGTCTGCGCCCTTGCCAGCTGCCTCGGAGACAAAATCGACCGATCTTTTCAGGTTCTCATGCTTGTCCTCTGACGAGCGAATCTGCACTATGGCGATTCTCTTCTTCAAGCAGTGCAGAGGAAGATGACAAAATAGAAATAGTTTGCTCCTAGATTTCGCTTTTGCTTTTGCTTTTCAGTTTTCTTATCGCCAGGTCGAGGGCATCGAACCAGCGGGCGGATTCCCACAAGAAGTCGATGCGTCTGCCACTTACGGGAAACCTGTAGCCTTTCCTCTGCAGCTCCTCCCAGATCTGTTGACCAGTCAAGTGCTCATATGGAATAGAATATTTCTTTACAGCCGTAATGATCCCGTTTGACATTGCCTGTAGCTCTTGATCATCGGGATCATACATGCCTAAAGTGGTTTGCCAGACTGGAACCAGTTCTCTTTCGGCTTTTCGTCATATACGACTATGACATGCTCTGGTTTTGTTTTCAAGATTTGGACTGCCGCGTCCGTTACCGCTTTTGCAAATTCGTCCTTCTGCTCCTTTGTCCTGCCGGGGTACATCGACACTAGAATGAGAGGCATGCAGTAGGTCTCGTCAGGGCTGGCTTATATGCACATTGGCTACTGGCTTGGACGCCAATTTTTCCGAAACCTTTTCGCTTGACTTCCCAAGTTCATAAAGCGCAATTAGGTAGCGCTTGATGAAATTGACTCCCGGAGATGGTCTACGACCCTTCTCGTAGTCGCTCAAGACAGAAGGCGTGATGTCCATCTTTTTGGCTAGATCCACCTGCTTAATACCAAATTTTTTCCTCCAGTATTTCAATTGCTGTGGCGGATTATCGCTCAATACTACAGAGCCCGTTATCCATGTCAGCTCGTCGCCGGTATTAATATCGATAGACAACGCTAAACGAACGCCCTTACGGGTGATAAAAAGATTATTCTAATAATGGACTATCTGCTAGCAGTTACTATGAGCTCCTGGGAAAAGCTGTATAAGCTCAATACAAAAGTAATCACATGTGAATCATGCCCGAGGCTAGCTCAGTACATCAGACAGGTTGGCCATGAAAGAGTAAAGAGGTTTGCGGATGAAGAATATTGGGCGCGGCCTCTTCCTAGCTGGGGCGACCCATGTGCAAAGCTCTTGATAATTGGACTTGCGCCTGCCGCACACGGCGGGAACAGGACTGGTAGGATGTTCACCGGCGACAGCTCCGGCGATTGGCTTGCGAGGGCAATGCACGAGACCGGGTTTGCAAACATGCCTACAAGCAGAAGCAAGGACGATGGAATGGTTCTAAAGGATGCCTACATCACGGCAGCGGTGCGGTGTGCACCACCCGGCAATAAGCCGCTCTTGTCCGAACTTCTGAATTGCTCACAATACCTCGTCTCAGAGCTTCAACTTTTAGGTAATGTCAGGCTAGTTCTTACGCTTGGAAAGATAGGGTTTGATGCCTACTGCCGGGCCATCTGCGCACGGGGACTCGTGTTTGATCATGGAGCGCGCTACGAAGTCAACGGAAAAGTGCTGCTAGCCTCATATCATCCTAGCAGGCAGAACACAAATACGGGCAGGCTGACATGGCAGATGTGGCTCCAGATTTTCAAGCTTGCAAAGAAAATTCTCGCTAGCACCTAATCTGAGAAAGACAGAGCATAGCTATATTAAAGTCAGGTATCATAGACCTGGCTACTTCGATCCAATATGGACAAGCTTGACAAGATTGCAAGTCATGTGCGCTTCTTGCTATGCAGATCATGTTTTTGGTGTGCTTCTGCACTGGCAGGCAGGGTGGTTGAAAAATGTCCAACGTGTAGTGGTATACTCGGTTCAGCACGGATCAATTAACGTTGAAGCACGTAATTCAAAGAAAGCTCTACTTTGATTACCTGTTAAGGGTTGTATATCACGTTGCATAGCCATTCATACCCGGAGGGCCTTGCTGGAGAAAAGTATTTTGTCAGCTACTTTGACGAATAAACATCAGTCGTAATCTGGTCGATCTTGTATCGCAGCGCTTCCTTGACCTTCGTGTTATCCACCATGTTGAGTGGACCCTTGCAGTTTGGACACTTGAAGAACAGCTCAACAGCCATTTCGAATTTCGCACGCGGACAGTCATGGTTGCCGCAGTGATAAAATTCAGTCGACTCTTCAAACTCTAATCGCTTGTGAAGCCTGTCAAGGATCTTTTTCTTCTGATTGTCGATGAAATTATCAACCTGATCCTGTTTGGCGCGCCAGCGGTAGACGAACCAACCCTTCTTTTCGTCTTTGACGCGGATGCCGGTTATCAGTGCTTTACCAAACATGTCGTATAGCACCTTGCGAACTATGTTTATCTTCAAGCCCGTTGCGCTTGCTATTTCCTCGTCAGTGACGTCTTCCGTATTTAGTAATGCGCGAGCCACCTTGACATACTCCTCGCCACCAATCAAACCAGCAATCCTGACAAAAGAGTCCTCGTACTCTATAGAACGCATCTAATAGTCATTATAGTGTTTTTTTCTGATATATATTTACTGGCTTTGTCGTCTCAAGCTGTGCCATAGAGCGGGTAGATGCCATGCGAATAGTCGCTAACGTAGTTCCAAATTTCATGGCTTATCTGAATAGGGTGGAATGTGACCTTCTGGCGATCGTCTAGGCCGTCGTAGACCATCTGGCCTATCACTATCTGGTCAGGCTTTGCAATCGTGGTCATTTTTGTCGTAATGTTGATCGTGTAGCCGAGGATGTCAAAGTGGGGGATTCGCAACCTTTTACCGTCCACCGTGAACGTGTCCCAACCATATTGCACCACCACGTTTTCGCCAAGGTCGATCCCCACGCGCACGTTCATCTCCGGATAGTCATATTGATTCAGGATCGGGTTTATCCCTTGCCGTATTATCTTTATCATCGAGCGAGCGCAGTTGACGGCGTTAACGCATGGTAGGTAGGGGTCGTCGCAAGCAAGGAAGAATGCGAGGATCGCGTCGCCCACATATTTGAGCACATAGCCGCCATATGCCGATATCGTTATTGACATTTCCTGTGTGAACGACTGGACAATGGCCGCGAGTCTGTCAGCCGGCAAGGTCGAAGACATACGGGTAGACCCGACAAGGTCGATGTACAGAATTACAAGCCTAATCTTTGATTTTGCGTGTTTGGTCAAGATAGCGCGTGTTTCTTCAGTAGAGAGATCGAACCTGGACTCCACTTTGAGCGCTTTCCACACTCTTTTCTGGGCAAGTTTGACTGCCTTGTCGAGGTCGACCACGGCGTCCAGATAGAACGATGCCAGCGACGGCTGTTCTGATGCCCCGGTCGTAGGTTTTTCTTCAACAGAGGCTATCACCCTGCTGACCTCCTCCAAGCTTATGTCTAGTTGGAGGGCAATTATCTCCGGTGGTATTCCGGAATTGTGAAGGTTGATTATCGTCGTCTGCTGGCTTTCAGGCATACAGCAAATTGCTGTAAGAGCCAGATATTACTATTTACTATTACAAATCTTCCGGCGAGATTAATAATAAGCAGCATGGTATACAGATAGGGACAATGGCAGGCAAGAATCAGGAAGAGGAGAGGGCTCTGTTGACAATGACGAACATCAAGTATTTGGTTGAGGGTCTTGATTCGCTTCTCACGATGGACCTTGACGGAGAAAAACGTAGAAAGGTTATCGAACTGCGCAACGAGCTCTTGTCTCACATTAACAGCATATTCAGTGATTATTCATAATTGCCATTCTGACCTTGTAGATGACTTCATTTATCGACAACGGCTCTTTTCTTATTACGTCGTCCCTGTCAAACGATCCCAAAAGTCGGATCGCTTCACTGGACAAAGCAAGTAGAAACATGAACCTGACTTCAACATCACGCGACCTAATTTCACGAAACAGATCTAGTCCTGTCATGCCTCTCATCACGAGGTCGGTGATAATTACCCTGTATTTCATCTGGCTCGCAAACTTGAGCGCCTCCGATGGGTCTGGTGTGTAGTCTACTGAGAAACCGTCTGCTCGAAGATAAGTCGACATTAGGGCTGCCGTGTTTGGCTTCTGGTCAACTAGTAGAATTGTCTGCTGCAATTCCGCTTTCTTTTTTGGACTTTTTTGTATTAAGACTAATGGTCAATTGTTATAGAGTTGATGATTGCTGATTGTTCCTAGCCAGCCTATATGAAGACAAGAACGTCATGAGCGTCATTGCAAATAATGCAATCCCTGTCGATAGATGGGTAGCGACGAGCAGGGGCTCGAGTCTGGTGTTGACGACCAGCATGCCAAACAATATTTGCACAGAAACCACGATTCCGGCAATTATCGCAGTGTTGCGCGCAGGCTTAGCGTTCCTAACAGCAAATATTGCTGTGGCATAGATCAATCCGGCAGCAATGACTACCATCAACCTGTGATAATGCTCAAAGAAATATTTCTCTGATGGCAGGTCAAAGCCGTTTGGGCAAAGCGGCCAATCGAGGCAGGAGAGCCCTTGTTGCGATGACGTGATATAGACGCCGAATAGCATGACAGAGTATACCATGGCCATTGCGGAGAATGAAAGGCCGAGTCCCATTTTTGAGCTGGAGCACTGCGCTTCCAACGGGCACAAATTCATGGCTACGCCAATTATAACCTTGGCATTGAATCATGTTCAATTCCATATCATCATTTCCCTTTTTTTTCGCCAAGTCATGGCAAACGAAACACGACAAGAAGAAAATCTAGTAGTGCAGACGCGAGTTTTCGAAAAATTCCCTGTCTTCCTCAGATCTTATCACACGCTTGTGGCACTCTTCGCACAGCAGATATTTTGAATCGGCCGGTAGCTCTTTTTTGCAGCTGCCGCAGAATTTCTTCAATGGTGTTATAGCAAACTTCTGAGATAAAACCTTGCCGGGATACAGAAATCTAATTAAGTATGAACCTCGACATCAAAACGGCCGGTTAGTGTTGTCTATACAAAACGAAGTTTTCAATGCATTATCGTATGCCACCAGCAAGGGCTTCCAGATACATCCTGACGCGTTTGCAATGCTAAAGGGCCTTGACTCGGATGTGCTCAAGACTGTACAGGAAATAATCAGGTCAAAAAAGACCTCCAAAAACGCGGTCATTCTGGTCGACGACATTAAGAATCTCTTTAGCCCCAAGAAAGACGAAGTCGCAATTGAACAGGTCTGCACAGTATTGTTAGATCCGACAGAAAAGGTCGCCACCGGCGAGGGAGTTGAAGGTTATACAGCCCTATTCAGAAGTAGGTTTGAAAAGTCAATGCGCATTCTCGGTCAGAGACCAGATAGCAAGCGCATTTCCAAGATAGCATCGGTAAAGCAAACCTCTCACGCTAGTAGTAAGATGGTTGTGAAAGGTGAAAATAGTCTACACGGGCGAACTACCATGGTGGCTGGTCTTTTGATGTCGAGGCGCACGAAGAAAAACGGAGTAGAAATCGTAGTGGATGATAATACAGGGTCATTGTCGATGATGGTTGTGACGGAGGACGTGAAAAAACAAGTGTTGGCACTGGCCCTAGACCAGATGATCATGCTCGAGCTTGAAAATAAGAAGAACGCACCGGGACTGACAGTAAAGAGTGTTATGACGCCGGATATTCCTGACCATTTGCCAAACAGGAGCAAATCAGAAGCATATGTTGTATTGATTTCAGACCTGCACGTTGGGAGTAGATACTTCATGGAAAAGGAATTCTTGCGGTTTCTGGACTGGTTGTCGTCTGATGACGATCTTGTGCGAAAGATCAAGTTTGTATGTGTAGGTGGAGATCTAATAGATGGTGTGGGTATATTTCCAAACCAAGACAAGGAGCTGTTAGAAATGGATGTGGACAAGCAAATGAGCCACGTCACGCGGTTGTTGGCAAAAGTACCCAAACACATCAAGGTGATAGTGATACCGGGCAATCATGATCCGGGGAGAAGGGCGCTTCCACAACCTGCAATTCCGGGAAAAAGTATTGTAGATCATCTTTATGGGCTTCCAAACTGCATGATGCTCGGCAATCCCGCCTTTATAGAACTGAACGGCGTCAAGTTGTTAATGTTCCATGGCCAGAGCCTCGACGACATCATTGCTACAACCCCGGGTCTCACTTACGACAAACCTGCCGAGGCTATGAAGGTGTTTCTCAAGGCTCGCCACCTTGCTCCGACATATGGCGCACGCACGCCCGTCGCGCCAGAGCATGAAGACATGATGGTTATTACTGAAGTCCCTGACATCCTCCAATCGGGTCACGTGCATGTTACAGATGTACAGAGTTACCGTGGCACACTTATTGTAAATTCAGGTGCGTGGCAGAGCCAGACGAAATATCAACAGACTATGGGTATAACGCCGACCCCTGGTTTGGCTATACTCGTCAACCTGGCGACACTCCAGCCATTTGTGCAAGATTTCAATCAATGAGCGATGCAAAATCTTCTTTAAGCGCTTCCCTGACTATTGTTAATGGAATCGTAATCTTGATCTTTTGCGACCTGCCGTGTCGGCCTTGGTTGATGATGTCAGTTGAGATCAAACCGAGCAATTCCAATTCACTTACTATCTGTGTCATGCGGCGTTGAGTCAGTGGTCTTTGCTCTACCTCCGCGCATAGTGATAGATATGCATCATACACTTCTCCGGTAGTTCCATTCTTTGATTTCATAATAGCAAGTATGACAAGTTTGCTGTGGGTTGTTGTATTTTTCATAGCTACAAATGGCGCGTCTTTTTCCATCCTGTCCTCTCCGGCGCGCACATGCTTTTCATCCACCCTTTTCGCGCCTTCCCTTTCGGCCAACTCTGCCGCGACCCTCAAAAGGTCGATGGCTTTCCTTGCATCGCCATGTTCCCTTCCGGCGATTGCAGCACACAAATTGACGGCTGCGTTAGAAATTGCACCTTCATTGAAGGCTGAATTGGCCCGGTCTTGTAATATCTGGCGGAGCTGGTCCACCATGTAGGGGTTGAAGACTAACTCTTCCTCGCTAAGGCTGCTTCTCACTCGTGGATCAAGTTTATCTTTGAATGTAAGACTATTGGAAATTCCTACAAGAGTGATGAAGCCTCCTTTCATTCTCTGGTTGGCCCTTGTAAAATTATAAAGGATATCATCACCACTTTTGTCTACAAGTGAGTCAATTTCATCAATCACTAGAACAAGGTTAAGTTTTTTCTTTTGTATGAACTGCAAAACCCTGTCTGTAGCTTCACCCATTGACAGACCTGTAAAGTGAACTTGCTTTCCATCCTCTCTATTGATCCCAAGTTCTTCCGCAATTTCAAACAACACCTTGTATGCGCTACCCGCAGTTTTTGCATTGATGAATAGAACAGTTACGTCCATTTTTAGCTCCTTTGCTTTTTTTGCAAGTCTTTCTACAACATTTCTGGCTGCTGCCGTCTTGCCGGTTCCAGGTTTGCCGAATAATAGGAGATTTGAAGGTCTTGCGCCCTTGAAAATTGTAGACAATACATGAGCAAGTGTTTTTGTTTCTTCATCCCTAAATGGAAGTTTTTCCGGCACGTAATCTATATTCAGGAAATGAGAAACTTTAACAAGCGACTTGCCACTTGCGGCCTTTGTAAAAATATTATCAATATCAGAGCTCAATTATCGATCGATCACCATTGATAGCGCGTCAATTTTAACCCGCCGCCCCCTCTTTTTCTTTTCCAGGACAGTAAAGTTGTTAACTGCCTTAACAGTCATGTTAACAGTTCTGTTTTAAACCATCAAATCAACTATAGCTAATTGGTGTATCAATTGAATCATTTTGATTGTAAATAGCTTTGAGAAGGGATTTGCACAGGAAAATGAGGGGTGGCGGCCGAACAAGGAAACGTTACGATCAATTATTGTTAACAGCATAGAAACCTAACCCCAAGAAGAATCCGAAAATGACCCCTCCATTTCCAATGGAGTGTTAAGTAAGGCTTTACACCCTGTTAACAAACCCAAACCGACCCCTCCATTTCCACTGGAACTAGAAATTGACGGATTTGAACTATAAATTTAGTAAAGCAAAGACAATCTGTTAAGCAGAATAGCTTGTGTCTCATGCACGGTTAACAACAGCTAAGCTATTTGTTATCAACAATGGCAGAGCTCATGTTAAGTGTTAATACGTTAACAGGTCAAGCTACTTCTGTTATGAGCTCGGGAAAGAAGCGGTTCAAGATTGAATTGGAGGACGCTGAAGGAAGCAAGTACAATCTCTCATTAGAGGGTAATGTATCAAAAGAAAAGATAATGAAAATAGTCGAGTTCATGGATTTACTAAACATAGAGTCAAATGGCGTTGAGGGCGAGAGGTACAATAACAACAAGTCACCGGCATCCGTGGGTGATAGGATCTGGAACATCGTCGAGGGCAAGTTCCCATATGGAGGCTTTACCTCAACCGACATTCTCGAGTTATACGAGGATCAATACAACGAGCCCATAAAATTGAGTATTATATCGACCTACCTTTCAAGATACTCTGAACGGGGCAGATTAATGAGAAACCGCCAAGGCAAAGAGTGGATTTATAAAACAACTAGACAACAGCAAGCGCAACCTTCTCCTTCAACCTCTCTCGACCTGCGTCAGTGATGTTATAGCGGAACGGCTTGCTGTTAATGTCCCTACTCACAAGGCCAGAGTCGTGAAGCTTTTTCATGAGACGCGCGGTGTGCTCGCGCGTCCGGCCGACAGCGCGCTGGACATCTCTTGAATTTCGAGGATTCTCGGCCAACAGTTTCAAAATATAATCAGTCGTGCCGTTACCTTCCTTCTCAATAATCATGTCTTGCGTGATATGATATGGCTCACTCACGGGCGCTACGTGAGGTTGCGGCTGGTGTGATTGATGTGACATAACGTTCTGAGGCGACTGAGGTGATTGTGATCTCACTTCCATGATGTCGATCCTAGCGCGAAGATCTACAATCACACGATCATAGTCCTGTAGCCTGCGAGTGTACTCTAGAACAACGGCCTCGACGATCGCTTCATCAGTCCTATAACGCCGGTCTGCAAACGCGTTTCTTGCCTTTGTATAAACCATCACACTTACCATTCCTACCAAGAATGCAAATACACCAGATATCACAAGGTCACTGCCTAAGAAGGAAAGGTCGAAGATCATATCACGGTGTTACATCGCAATACCGTGATTTATTACTACAGAACAACTTTATTTTACAACTTGGACATCCTTTTTACCAACTGGTCAATCACGGATATCACATCATTCACACTCAACTTTCCTACGACATCACTACCTTCCGAAGCAAATATCACACCGAGCTGCTCTGCGAGCCTACCAAGGGCATTCCATGTTTCCGCCTGAACGATCCCCGTCGATTGTAGAAGAACTACACTGTATAACACTGCAGCTACCTTCTCCCTACACTGCCTGACCTGTCTGTAATAGGCACCTGAAGTAATGTTTTCCACCTTCCCGCCCCCCTGTAACCTTTTCGAAATTATCGCCAATTGCCTTGAAGTAAATAGAGAATTTGCAACAAGATATGAATAAAGGTTGTTAGAATTGGATTTCGCATCAGCCATAAATGCTATACAGATTTGTATACCCCCAGCACAATAAAAAGATTGATGGATTGATGATATGCCATCAAACTTTAAAGTGACCAGCTTGCTTCAAAAGGAGACGTGGTTATAGGAAAGGTAGAACAGCATCTTCGGGATGAGATAAAAAAACATGGCACGATTTGCCTTCCGCTTATCGACTCTGAAAATTCTACAGATGCGGCATCGATCGCAAGGAAGGTGGAAGAAAAAGGTGCCTCCGCAATCCTTGTCGGCGGCTCATCAGCCATCGACCAGCTGGAACTGACCAAGGTAGTAGGGGAAATAAAACTAAAGATCAAGATACCTGTGATATTGTTCCCCGGAAATGTCACGGGCGTATCACCAAAGGCGGACGCAATTCTGTTCAGCTCTTTGCTCAATTCAGATAATCCTTATTTTATTACAGAAGCACAGGCCTTGGGCGCTGTCGCAGTTAAGAAATACGGCATTGAGCCCCTTCCGACCGCTTACATCATCGTAGGTGAAGGGACCGCCGCATGGTTCGTTGGTCGCGCCAGGGGCATTCCATTTCACAAACCCAACATTGCAGTGATGTATTCGCTTGCAGCACAGTACATGGGTATGCGCTTTGTGTATTTGGAGGCCGGCTCTGGCGCGGCGCAGAATGTACCGCCGGAAATGGTCGCAGCGGTAAGAAAGAACTATGAAAACACGCTCATTGTTGGTGGCGGAATTCGGTCGCCTGAAATGGCGGGCCAAATTGCAAAGGCTGGCGCCGACATTATCGTCATCGGCACAATGATAGAAAAGGACGGCAACTGGGAGGAAAAATTTACTTCAATTGTAAAGGCGATCAGGGCGAGATGAGATATGCTGCTGGATGAAGCCCAGGCTCGTCTCAAGGACGTCAGGATGCCGGCGAACTACCGGCGTTACCAACAGGAAATTCTCAAGAATGTTTACCAGAACTACCAACACGCGCTCAGGGCTCGGCGACGCGGGATCGACGTTGCAGACATTGTAGAACCCAAGATTGCCTTTGACTTGGCGGACAGAGTAGCCAAGATGCATGATATAGATATTGCAGACAGGCTTCGTGCTTTGCTCGAACATAC
>Ga0209878_1000103_pt1 | contig 10829 bp, 15 predicted proteins | sample GWRWN1_40_50_FD_187235 | JGI IMG/M metagenome (GOLD analysis project Ga0209878, IMG submission 187235) | Riverbed sediment microbial communities from areas with no vegetation in Columbia River, Washington, USA - GW-RW N1_40_50 (SPAdes)... | ecosystem: Environmental > Aquatic > Freshwater > River...
TCTGGAAGTGCTTCCTTATCATTAGTGGTAATAGGTTGAGCATCAGTAGTTGTTTCTTCCTTTTCCATTTGATTTTCTTTTAATAATTGTTCTTCTTTTTCTCGAATTTCACGCTTTATGAATTTGGTAATATATCCTGCTAATTCATTTTTTAATCCTTTTGAGCGAACTATGGAAATTTCATTTAAAATTTTTTTGTTTTCAAGAAAATCAATACCAAATTTTTCTTTGTTATCTTCTAGTATTTCCATTGTAATTTTTTTTATTCTATTCACTCATCCGGTTATCAATTGGGGTTTTTTATACCTATATACCTAGAAAATCATTTGAATTTTTTTCTAAGATGGCAGAGAATTCATCATATGACTTTCTCAATACTTTTGAGGCACAAAATATTATGCTTGGGATAAAACTCACTTGTGCAGGCTTTAATGCGAAACATCTTGAAAATTTTACTGGTCCGTCGGTCTCTACGAGGATTCTATTAATTTCTGTTTTTGATAACAAAACTTGTTTATCTTTTGCATAAACCAATAGGGGTCCAAATGAGACAAAAAATCCCAAATCCATGGCTTTTGTGAGTTGCTGCTTGCTTCCATCAAACCAATGTAAAACCATTCCTCTAAGAGAGTATGAGGGAATAATTTCATAAATTTTATCAAGAGTTTTTCTAGAATGAATAGAAATTGGTTTTTGTATCTTTTCAGCAATTGCTAGTTGACCTCTAAAGAGCTGTTCTTGTCTTTGAAATTCTGATTCTGACGAAACATAGGTAGAATCGAGTCCTATTTCACCAATGCCTACAATACTACCAATATTCTGATTAATTAATTCCAGCATAGGTTCTAGTTTTTCATCAGCTTTACCTGGATGGATTCCTACAAAAGGGAAAATTAGGTCAGTTTTCTTTGAAAGATCTATTGTTTTTTTGGAGGATAGTAGATCTTCGGAAACACAACATGCCTTGATATGCATTTTTTTCATACATTTTATGATATATGGAATATCAGAATCATATTCAGGATCAGATAGATGTATGTGTGAATCTAATAACCAGTTCATAATTACACCAAATGAAAGCTACCTAAAATAGTCTGTATAAATCGATTCCTTAGTAGGATTTTTTCACACAAAGTCTTTAATCGATTACATGAAAAATGCATGTAATGAAATCATCTGAGCTTGGATTATCTGCCATGTATAGAATTTTAAAAAAATCAGGAGCGCATAGAGTGAGTGATGAATCAGCTGACGAATTGAGGAGAATAATAGAAGAGGTAGCTATTGCTATTGCTAAAAGCGCTGTCGATATGTCATCTCATGCTGGAAGAAAAACTGTCAGAGGCGAGGATATCAAACTTGCAGCCAAACCTTTTACCAAATTCTGATCTAAAGAGTTTAATTGTGAATAACTCGTTTCTGTGAATACGGTGAGGTGGCAGAGTGGTTATGCGTGGGCCTGCAAAGCCTATCGATAGGGGTTCGAATCCCTTCCTCACCTCCAAAGTTTTGAGTTATTATGTAATTACCCGCTTTTCTAAATAGAGAGTATTTTAGAAGAAATAAGTTGGCACAAATAAACAACAGGGGATTACTAAGATACATTCCTGGTTCAAGTTCTATTCTAGTTCAAGAAAATAGTAACCAACCACTAGAGGGATTTTCAAAAAATATTCGAGATAGTATTAAAGAGAATGCAGAGTGTGCTAAAAATGAAGTTGAAAAAGGTCATAATTTTCTTCATTGGGTTCTAACAAGAGTTTATGAAGCAACAGAAGATGATGCTGCTGATGCTATAGTTGACGGGGCTAACGACCTAGGCATTGATGCATACCTTCCAGTTGATTTTTCGGATAACAAGATAAGACTATTCCAGTCAAAATATGGAACATCACACTCTATGGAAGCTATTGCAAAATTCAAAGAAGATGTTAAACGACTACTCAAAAGTGATGTTACTAAGATGCGTCCTGAATTAGCACATTTAGTTACCAAGATACGTGATAAAAATTTGAAGGTGGAATGTTGCTATGTAACGGATCAGGAAGTAGAATATGAGAATGAAGAATACTTTGAGATTATCGATATAGGAGAAATCATCCAAAGATTATGGAGTAGAATAAAAAAACCAGCAGCTGGCAAAAAATCTGCGATAAAATTGGAAAAGATGCTAGGACATGAAAATACTATTTTAGGCATATTGAAACTAAGGGAATTAACTGAATTTATCTCTAAAAATCGGGACTATGTCTTTGAGTCTAACATTAGACAGTGGATGCAGTTTAAAACTACTGTAAACAAAGGCATTAGAGAGACCCTGCAGAATGCACCTGACAAGTTCTTCTATTACAATAACGGAATTACAATTGTAGTAAGTAACTTTGAAGAAATTGGAAATAATTCCATATTATTACATGCTCCACAAATAGTAAATGGGGCTCAAACATCAAATTCAATTGTTGACCGTGCTAAACGGACACATAATTTGGATGGCAGTATAACAGTCACAATCATTCGAGCTGATGATGAAGAAGACCAAAATAATATTACAAAATACAGAAATTCGCAGAATTCTGTTAGGGGCAAAGACCTTGTATCATTAATGGATTTCCATAAATCAATAAAATCCCAATTACAAAATTCTGGTTACTTTTATGAAATTCAAGCGGGATCTTTTGATTCAAAAACTAAATCACAACAATCTGAATTAAAAGGAGATGTAATTTATAATAAATATTTACCAGATAATCACAAAAAGGTAATTGTTGCTAAAGATGCCATTCAAGCTTTAGTTGCTGGAATAGAACAAAGACCTACAGAATCTTATAGCTCACCAGCACAATTTTTACCGCGTGGAAGTAAGTATGATGATGTTTTCAATGAAAAACTGGAAGATGAGTACAGACTATTGCTGTATCCATATCTTGTAAAAGAATTTGCCAAAAATACCTTAAAGTATGGCAAGAGGGGAGGACATAAAACAAAACGATATGCTACCTTATTCTTTGTAGCAGTGTATTTTCGGATCTTACATAAAAATATCCTAGAAACAAAGGGTGATTTTAAAAGTGACATTACAAAATTGGAACCAATTTTTAGAAGCTTTAAGCTAAATAGTAGAATTTTAAAACTGGCTGATACAGTAGTCACAAAATTCCTTGAAGATACAGTAGTAGATGATGAAATGGAAATAGCAAATACCAAGCATAATTTCTTCTCACATCACGTCTGGAATGATGCAATGCTTCGAGTGGTAGATAAAAAAATAATACAGGAAGAAGATGAAATCGAGAGTATTAAAAAATTGATTAGCAATCTAGAATAATCAATTATTTTTGCTTAAACGGTAGAGGTCTAACCAAGTAAAAATTTGCAGGAGGTTTACATTGGCCAGACATTCTACCGTGTGTTTTCTACAAGATAGTAATATTTAACATGATTTCTCCAATTGAAATTATTAGTAAAACATCTAAAATGATTTTTATAGAGAACAAAAAAACAAGGATGGTTTGAAAAAAGAAGAAAAATGCATTTTATGCAATAATTCATTGGAAACTAAGTATATTCCCATGGAGGAATGGAAAATTGATGGGACGTTATGTGGGAAATGTTATTCTAAAAAAATTTCTGAATTCTACCCCGGGAAACATGTAAGGGTAAATTTATCAGATGAATAGTTAAACAATTTTATTTTATAGAATCAATTCATTTTTCTATATTTGTTGATATAAAGACAATTCCATGTGAGGGGATCATCTTTCACTTCATCTTCTTGTAGAAATTTAATGTCGGTGACCGTTTTTTTCTTTTTTAGTAGATTTACCTGAAAAGTTTCAAATTTTTTACATTGACACTCTTTGACTAGACAAGCATCTTGATCACGTTCTAATTCATGATCTTCTTTAATGTGGCTACAGTTACAAACGGCGTCATCTTTTGCATCGTTTTTGAATTTTTTTGTATATGTTCCTAATCTTAGATAAGCTTCTCCATCATGTCCTTTTTTGAAACGTTCATAATTTGGGGATTTATCTAAAATTTTAAAAAAGGATTTGTTGGTTTGAGGCTTAGTTGAATCTCCACCCATAACAAACCAATACTGGTCATCAGTTTCAACAAAACGAATCTTAATTGAATGATCATTCCACCAATGTATTGTGTCATGCCATAGATTTACTGCTTGTTTTCGTTCTGAAAATAGTGGGACCACGTTCATTCTCAAATCGTAATATCGATAAGCCACTCCCAAAAAATCACTGATCCATTGGATCGATGCTTCTTTTGACATGTCTCTAAGGAGAGGTAAATTCTATTTAATATGTGCAAAATTATGGGTAATACTCTTATATCACTGATTAATGATGGCTAGCTATGGTAGGATATAGGACTAGTATGCAGATCGTAGCAGATTTACTAATTGCAACTGATCAATCTGGCCAAGAAGGAATTAAGACCACCTCACTTCTTACCAAAGCAAATCTATCACATTCCAGGCTTTCCAAATTCCTTGAAAATTTAACCGGTGCAGAATTAATCAACAAAATAGAATATGATGGAAAGCATGCTTTTGTCATTACACCAAAAGGAAGACAGTATCTCGAATCATACAAAACGTTTTCAGATATTGCAGGTTCTTTTGGATTAGATCTTTAAATTTATTTTTTAGATCTTCGATTTTCACGTCTCTTCTCGTTGTGCTCTCTTCTGTTTTTCATAGATCCGTAAATGATTATAATTATAGCGCCACCAAGCGAGGCATAAAATAGTACAAACTCGAAAGTAGCTCTAGTTAGGGCAATTATCATTCCAGCAATCATGAACATCAAAATAATGAGAAGATATTTGTCCATCCCTCCCCTGAATCACAAAATAATATATCTTTTTGAATAAACCACATAATAGTTAGGCGTAATGACAAAAATACTAGAGATAATAGGTTTTGCACTGATAGGTGGAACAATTTATTCATATCTTGGAATGATTGGAAATGATTTGAGATGGCCAGTTTTTTGGAGCTGTGCTTCAGGGGCTTTAGCTATAATTATTTACAGAAAATGGATGAAAAAAAAATTGGAATCTAGTAATTCTTGAACTAGTATGTATACTAAACAATTTTATGAAAATTGTTGACATTGGTGATCAAAAATTAAACAATCGGCAGATCTATAAAGGATGATTATTCGGGTAATATCGAGGGGAGTATGATAAGCGAGGTAACAAAATGGTGGAAAGGACTAGCAAGGGAACTAGAAGATGATATTGAATCCCTTGAAGAATAATTAAACAAATTCTAAAATCCCTGGTAACTATTGTAAATTAAAATTGAAAGCCTCGAGTGGGATTCGACCCCACGGCCTAACGCTTACGAGGCGTTCGCTCTACCAGGCTGAGCTATCGAGGCACACAACGTTTCCTGTCAGAGTTTATAAAAAGCCTTTTTGGTTTGGATTCAGTGAAAATATCTGTCTCCGGAATAAGGGGCATTTTTGGAAATGATTTAACATTGAAGGATGTTTTAAGATTTTGTAACAATTTCTCGTCTCTGATTAAATCAAAAAAATGTGTAATTGCTCAGGATACAAGGCCTTCAGGTTCTATGATAATAGAAACGGCAAGTGCTGCATTGTTGCAATGTGGAATTGATGTTTACAATCTAGGGATGGTTCCCACTCCTGTAATATTTAGAGAATCGAGAAAATACAGTGCAGGAGTCATTGTTACGTCCTCTCATAATCCTCTTGAATGGAATGGTCTAAAATTCATTGTAAATGGAAGAGGCATTAACGAAGAAGAGTTGAATTTTCTTACTAATGATCAGGACACTTCAAAATCAATTATTGGGTTAGAAACTAAAATTGAATCCAATTACATTGATGAAGCTGCTAATTTAATCGGAAAAGTTGCAGGTTCGCCCAAAGTTGTTGTAGATGTAGGTGGTGGTGCTGCTAGACATGTTGCACCAGCTTTATTAAAAAAAATTGGATGCCAAGTTAAAACCATTAATGAAAATTTAGAACAATGTTCTCGTGGACCTGATCCAACTTCAGATGATTTGAAAGATCTGATATCTAACAGTAAAGGAGCTATCGGTTTTGCCTTTGATTTAGATGGAGATCGTCTAGTTGTTGTTAAAGATGGAAAAAAACTATCTCCAGATATCACATTAGGGTTAGGAGTAGCAAAAGCTCTTGAGCTTGGTTATAAGAAATTTGTTCTAAGCATAGATTCTAGTGTTTCAGTTGAGAAATTTATTATAAAAAAAGGAGGCGAGGTTCAACGTTCTAAAGTTGGCGAGGCAAATGTCATTGATCTTATGCTAAAAACAAAATCTCAAGCTGGCGGAGAAGGCAGTAGTGGAGGATTCATTCTTCCTGAATTCAATTTTTGTCGTGATGGTATTCTAACAAGTGGTTTAATTGCCTCAATGCTTGAAACAAACATCTTTGAAGATGTACTCAAATTTATGGAAAGATATCATCAAGTAAGAGATAAGATAAAAATCGAGTCAAATTTGCATGATAAAACGTTAGAGAAATTACAAGAAAAAATGTCAAAAAAGTTTGGAGAAATAATTACAATGGATGGAATTAAGGCAATAATTGATGAGGATAGTTGGGTATTAGTACGTAAATCAAATACAGAAGATATCATTAGAATCTCAGCTGAGTCAGACAATATTGAAAAAGCAAAAACTATTGCACAACAAGTAAGAGACCTAGTGAAACAAAGTTATGACCAAGTTAAATGAAAAAGAAATTATTTCAATTTTTCAGAAAAAGCTAGAAAATCATAGATTTGTTTCAGAAGATGTTGAGATTTTCAGGATAGGAAAAACGAACTGTGTAACAAAAGTGGATACTCTAGTGGAAAGTACAGATATTCCACCAGGAATGAAATTAAAGGATGCAGCAAGAAAAAGTGTGGTCGCGTGTGTTAGTGACTTTGCATCAAAGGGAGTAAAGCCCCTCTATGGTATGATATCTATAACAATACCAAAAAAATTTTCTAAATTAAAGATCACTGATTTAGCTATTGGATTAGGAAAAGCAGCGAAAGAGTTTGATCTTAGATTTATTGGAGGTGATACTAATGAGGGAAAAGAATTAGTAATTCAGGTTTCTCTTTTTGGCTCTGCTAAAAAAATTGTTGCAAGAAAAGGAGCAAAAACAAATGACGTTATAGTTACCACTGGTCCCTTTGGATATTCATCAGCAGGCCTAAAAATACTATTGAGCAAGAAAAAGGCTACTCGAGAATTTTCAAAAAAAGCAAAAAGAACAGTCTTTAGACCAGTATCTAGGTTGAAATTCGGCATAACAAATCTCAAATTTTTTTCATCTTCAATGGATTCTAGCGATGGTTTATCTACAACTCTTCATGAAATGGCAAAGCAAAGTAAAAAAAAATTCATTTTAACAAAACTTCCCACAAATCAAGACATTTTCGAATTCGCAAAGACCAATAGGATAGATCCATTAGGTTTGATTTTCAATGGGGGTGAAGAATACGAGATAGTGGCTACAGTTAATCCTGCAAATATCTCTAGAGTTAGGAGTAATGCTAAAGCACAAAAAATACCATTATTTGAAATTGGTTATGTGACAAATGGAGTCGGTGTTATGTATAAAATGGGCACAAAAACAATCCCAATTAAAAATAAAGGCTGGCTACATTTTGGAAGTTAATGTTTTGTAAACCCTATGTCTTACCCCATTTTCTAATTTTCCTTTACGTAGTATTATCTGACAGTCTTCTAGCTTTCTGAGTTTTCTATACACTGTTGATTTTGGTATACTACATTCATCACTAATTTGTTGTGCAGTTTTTGGGGAATCTATAACTGAATCAAAAATTTTCGCCATGTGGCTATCTTTGAAAAACTTAATTTTCCAAGAATGAGTCATGATCATTTTTAGCCTAGACTCCCGCTTTTTCTGATAATAAAATGCATCAAAGATTCCTTTGAATATTCTATCCCATGTTCATTTGCTGTATGTTTTCCAAATTCTTCAATGACGGCTGAAACATTGCTGCCTTCAGAAGAAAAGCTGCAATCAAAACCATAATCCCTACAGGATAGCTTGATTGCCAACATAAAACGAGCTTGAGATTGCTTATAATGACTTGCTTAACATTGTTAATCCAGATTATAGTTATTTAGGATAAAATCCACATTAGCATGAAATGAGTGCACCACGTAGCTATAGGGATAGAGTCTACATCATAAAAGATGTAATTTTGACACTAGTGGAGTATGGCGAGCTCAATCAAACCTCATTACTTAGCTACTGCGGCTTGAATCTGACAAAGCATCGAAGCATTCTTGAAGACTTAGAGTCACATCAGATGGTCAGCAAAGAGGAAAAAATTGTTGGAAAAAGAACAATTACAATCTATAAGTCAACTACAAAGGGGTTAGAGTTTTGCAGAAACATGTTAGAACCATACGAAAACTTGTTTCCAAGAAAACGACAAAATGACAGTTCATCTAAAAATAAACTTGGATTACTAATTTTAGTCTAGATGGTATTCTCTTGAAAGTGAGCTGTCCAGTTCCTCTTTTTTGCGTATATAGTTACAGTATCTCTTGTCCCATGAGCCTAGGGATATGTACTGACGGACTCCAGTAAAAAGCCAGATGGTAGAAATTACAATTATTCCTGCAAGCAATATGCCAAGGAACAAACCAAACTCATCCTTATCTTCTAAGATGCCAAAAAACGTTGGATGCATCATAAGATAGATTGATAGACCTATTGCAAAAGGAGCTAAAACCAGTGCAGATATTGAAACCCCTAGCATAATTTTTCTCAGATTCTGGATTTTTTCAATGATATAATCAATGGTTCCCAAAACATCTGAGCTAGAATACTCTGTCAAACTTTACCCTCTTCCTGTTTGCAAAACTAAATAAAAAACATTTCATTGAACAACAATTTTTCCTCTCATTTCAGGATGAATAGAATCATAATAATCAAATGTTCCTTGCTTGTCGGCAAGAAACGTAATTGTCTGGGCCTGTCTGTGTTCTAGATCATTTGAATGAACATTGAATTCATCTATGTTCAAATTGTGTTTATGATTATAATTTGCAATCCCAATGTCTTCATTGATTAAGTGAATTGAGACCAAGTTTCCTTTATAGACAACCAAGGTTGGATAATGGCTCCCGCTTGGACCACCACCATTTTTACCACCTTTTATAGACTGAGATGCAAAAACGCTACTGCCATCCTCAGTTGAAATCGTTTTTATGTAGATATTGGACGGTGCAGCAAATACAGGAAAGTCTCCATTTACAGGAATCATAGAAACTACAGCAAAATAGCCAATTGCAACAACAATTGCAGATCCAATAATAATTCCAAATAACGTACCTTTCTTTGGGAGTATCTTGGTTTTTTGCTTATTCTTTGCCATTGAATTGAAAACAGGCAGGCAATATTTAGAGGATGATTAACAATGTTAATTGAAACTTAATACAAATTACATCCTATACTAATAATGCAAAATATTTCTGAGAAGAAAAAAAACCTTCTATATAGAAATCTATCCAAAGAAAATTGTTCGCTAGATTTTCAGGAAGTAAAACTAGAAAAAAATTTCATTATTGAAACAAGGGATAACGATAGAAGACGTCTAGAAAAATGGAAAATTGGAAGGAAAAATTTCTCATAGGTAAGCTTGATTAAAAATGGCTGTTAGATGTAAAGGTGTATGTAATTATTTCAAGATTGGCTCCATCAAGCTTCGAGAAAAATACCACTTTGGGCAAAAGAGATGTACTTATTGCAATGTTTTTATGGAAACAACTGAACTACGTTGTCCATGTTGCGGTTGTATATTACGAACAAGATCTAGACAAAAGAAATTAGTGTATAGATATTAACCTACAGTATGTTTTTGCAGAGTTTTGAGATGAGTTAACATTGTTAAGCATGTCATAAATACAAAATTTTGTTATTAATGGCGTGTCCTTAAAGAATAACTTAGACATTCCAACAATTGTGCGAGCTACTGTCCTTAGTGGAGCCAGTGTTATTTCACTAGTTCTATTGATTCTGTTAGGAGTTGGACCACAGGAATAAAATGGCAAACAAATCTGGGACAGGCTTACAAAAGAGATTCCATAGTATGATTAAGTAGTAATTCCATAATAAACAATGAAGAAATTTTTACTAAAGTTTTAATGAAAATGATGATTAAAATCCCATATTTTGATTAGATTTAAAAATAAAAATGCATGATTAAGAGAAAGAAGTCCTTACTTAATTCACTTTTATGGGACTAATTGTCCATTAACCCCTAAAAAAACCCCCCTTAATGTTTTTTAAACCCTTCATGTTGTGGGTAGACATTGTCTGAATTAGAACTTGAAGCTGAAGCAATAAAAGCTGAGAAAATCGAAGAGATCAAAGCTGAAGCTGAGAAAATCAAGGCTGAAATGCAAGCAGGGAGAAAAGGCGAAGAAAAAGAAAAAATCAAAACTGAGCAAAAAAAACAGCCCAAAGAAGAAACATCAGAAAAAGCTAAAGAAAAATGGGGGATTGCACATATTTTCAGCAGTTTCAACAATACTATTGTTCATATAACAGATCTTACTGGAGCTGAGACAGTTGCACTTAGTTCAGGCGGTGTACATGTAAATGCTGATAGATACGAATCATCACCTTTTGCAGCTATGAAGGCATCTAACGCAGTAGTCGAGATATCAAAAACAAAGGGCTTTACAGCATTGCACATAAGAGTAAGAGCAGTAGGTGGCGTTGGTTCAAGAGTTCCTGGTCCTGGTGCACAAGCAGCCATTAGAGCGCTTGCAAGAGGTGGCT
>Ga0209878_1000104_pt1 | contig 10826 bp, 8 predicted proteins | sample GWRWN1_40_50_FD_187235 | JGI IMG/M metagenome (GOLD analysis project Ga0209878, IMG submission 187235) | Riverbed sediment microbial communities from areas with no vegetation in Columbia River, Washington, USA - GW-RW N1_40_50 (SPAdes)... | ecosystem: Environmental > Aquatic > Freshwater > River...
AGCTCCTCGTTGTTCTGGTGGGTCGAGCCGGAGAAGGGCCCCGGGGCGTCGAGGAGCACGAGCCTGCCGGCCGCGATTGAGGCCTCGAGCTCTTCTGCGGTCACCGTGTCGTCGTCGCGCGGCCGGGGAACGAACTTCGCCGCCTCGATCTCCTCCTCCCCGCTCCGGAGCGGGCCGGCCCAGGCAGCGAGACCGCCGGCAAGGACGGCAGCGTCGTCGTGGCCGAAATGGCGCAGGAGCCACCAGAGCCGCGCCGCGCCGCCCGTCATTCCCTGGTCGTAGGCGACGACGAACACGCCCGGGCCGATCCCCGCGGCGCCCGCGGCGCGCGCGAAGTCCGCGGCCGGAGGCAGCGGATGCCGCCCGCCGCTCGCGCCCGCCGGGGGCGCGGAGAGTTGACGCTCCACGTCCAGGAACGAAGCTCCGGGGATGTGCCCTTCGAGGTAGAGCTCACGCCCGCGCTCTAGGTGGCCGAGCTGCCACCGGCAATCGACGAACTGATACCGCACCGCGGAAGCTTAGGACGGGCTCTTAAGACGGCGCGAGGCGATACACGGAGCCGTTCAGGTCAGCCACGTAGATCTCGCCCGTCACTCCCTCTCCGAACGAGGAGATGCTGAGCGAGGAGTCCATCATCAGGAAGCGATGAACCTTGCCGTCGGAGAGGCGCCGCGCCCTCCAGATGCGCCCGGAGCAGTAATCGCCGAAGACGTACCAGCCTCGAATGGCGAGGCGGTGGCCGCGATAGACGTAGCCGCCGGTGATCGAGCAGCCGAGGCTATGGCTGTACGCGGTGAAAGGGCGGACGAGCGTCCCGGTCGAGTTGAGCCCGCTGCCGTCGCAGCCGCTCTGTGTAGCGCTGACCCGGCCCTCGAAGACGTCCCAGCCCCCGTTCCACGGACGCGCCGGGCTCAGTTGCGAGGCGCTGCGGAAATCGACCTCCTCCTGCGTGTCCTGTCCGACATCCCCGAGCCAGAAGTTGCCGTTGGCGCGGTCGAACGAGAAGCGCCAGGGATTCCGGACGCCGTACATGAAGATGCTGATCGCCCCGGTCGAAGGATTGATCCGCAGGATCTTGCCCAGGCGCCTGGAGAGGTTCTGCGCAGCCTCGAACGGGTCGCACCCCCCACCCCCGTCGCCCGTCCCGACATACAGCTTTCCGTCGGGGCCGAAGGCCAGCTGGCCGCCATTGTGGTTGGCGTAGGTGCGGTGACCGACCAGCAGCATGCGATGACCCGTCGAGCGGACGATGCGCGTGCCCGCCGAGTTGGCGCGAAAGCGGGTGACGACGATGTCCCCGTTGTTGTTCGTGTAGTAGAAGTAGACGCGGCGATTCGTGTTCCACCGGGGATCGAACGCCATAGAGAGGAGCCCGCGCTCGCCGCAACAGGAGACGCGTCCGGTGATGTCGGCGAACGTGACGCGTGAGCCCTGGTAGTAGCGGATCACCCTTCCCGCCTGCTCGACGACGAAGATCGTGCCCCGCCTCGCGCTCCGAGGAGCGACCACGTAGGTCGGCGAGGAGAACGAGGCCACGAGAGCAAGGCGCGCAGCCGGCGCCTCCTGAGGAGCGGCGAGACTCAAAGCGCACGCAGCAGTGACGACCCCGGCGACCCCGATCACCTTGCGCATCGATCTCACTCTAGATCACGCTTCGGAGACCCGCGTCACCCGTTTTTCCCAGTACCGCTTGAGGCCCGCGTAGGACTGCCAGAGGGGCCCGGCCTGCGTGTAAGAGCCCCATTCGGGCGCGGCGCCGCCCTCGAGCTCGGCCTCCGCGGCGCGGACGAACTCCTCCTCGCTGGCGCCGTTCCGCACACGCTCCGCCCAGGCGAGAAGACGTTCGCGCATCCGGGGAAGGTGCTCTTGCGGGTCCTCGACGACGCCGAAATGCGGGAGGCAGAGCCGGGCCGGGCGCCTGGCTGCGATCTCGTCCAGCGACCGTTCCCACGCTTCCAGGTCGATGTCCGGCGGCGGGGCCACCGGGACGATGAACGAGGAGGGCTCGATGCGGACGCCCGCCGCGTCTCCGGCATAGCAAGAGCCGTCGGAGCCCAGGAAGGACAGGTGGTGAGAGGCGTGCCCCGGAGTCGGCCACGCCTCGAGGTCGAGAACCCGGTCTCCGATGATCTCGACCGCGTCTTCCGGGACCGGCGCCAGCTCGCCCCAGAGACGGTCGAAGTCGTCCCCGTACAGCCGCCGGGCACTGCGCTCGAGCCGACTCGGATCGACGAGGTGCGGCGCGCCGATCTCGCTCACATAGACCCGCAGGCGAGGGTTCCGGCGCACGAGAATGCCGGCAGCGCCCGCATGGTCGAGGTGGATGTGCGTGAGCACGAGATGGCGCACGTCCTCGAGCGCCACGCCGTGGGCGGCGAGGCCCTCCTCGAGTGCGCCGAGACAGCTCGAAGGCCCGCAGTCCACCAGCGCCGGCTCGTCGCCGGGCAGCAGGTAAGACGCAATGACCCGGGGCTGCCCCAGGTGGAGGAGATCGACGAGCTCGAAGCCGCTACTTGACGACGAGCTTGCCCTCCATGCCCGCGGCGCGGTGTCCGTCGACCGAGCAGTAGAAGGTGTACTCCCCTGGCTGGAGATCGAGCGTGACGCTGGTGCTCGAGCCGGTGATCCTGTCCGTACCCTCGTCCTCGACTCCGGGCCCGTCGAGCTTGACGTCGTGGGGGAGCGAGGAGTCGTTCGTGAAGTCGATCGTCACGTTTCCGGCGGTGGCCTCGAGGGAGGTCTTGTCGAACTTGAGCGCGCCGCTTGGATCCGCCGCCAGCTGCAGAGTTTCGCCGCCTCCGCCACCTCCGCCGGCGGTAGTCGCGCCGCCGCCCGTAGTCGCCGACTCATTTCCGCCGCCGCAAGCGGCGAGGCCGAGCACGGCGGCGGTGCATACGATTAGAAAAAGCAGTGCGCGTCGGGTCATGAAGTCCCTCCTCGTTGGCGTGGGTCAACCCTACCTACGCGGAAAACGGCCAGGCAGATTAGGAGCGTCGCGCCCACCATCGCGGCCCACGCCCAGGAGGCGTCGGGCCGGATCAGGCTGGGAATCTTCACCGAGACCGTTCCGCGCTTCACGAGCTGTTCCGTCCAGAGGTCCTGGAGCGCGTTGGCGAGCCCGTAGACGAGCATGAGCGCCAGATAGGAGCTCAGCGCGACCGCTCGCCAGCGCGATGCCAGCTGGCGGGGGACGCGCGAGAGCACTAGCGCCGAGATCGCGAGCAGCACACCGTCCATGCCGTGATGGCGGCCGAGATGGACTGCGTGCAGGGAGGGCTCCCCGCCCGTCGAGGGCACGACCTCCTTGGCGAGGAAGAATCGATCCAGCACCGGCACATCGCTGACGTAGAAGCCGAGCTCGGCGAAGACCCAGGGGAGCCCGACCAAGAGGAGGGCGACGGCGCCGAGCGCGCGGACAAGATCTGCTCGGCCGAAAGGAGGTGGTTGGCCGACGCCCTCACGAACCAGCGCAACGAGCGTCAGCGCCAAGGCGAGCGCCACCCCGGCTCCCGCCAGCGCATTGACCGGGCGAGCGTCGAGGTCTGCCTGGTCGATCACCCCGGGGGCACCGATCGTGGCGCACAGCGCCGCGGCAACCGCAGCGGCAACAGCTGCGGGGCGCGTCGCCAGGCGAGCTGCCGCGATCGTCGCGAGGGCGATCGCGACGATGGACACGGGGTAGCCGAGAAATACGAGCACGCGCGAAGCGCCGGCCTCGATCCCCGTTCCGCTCGTGTGGTAGAGCTCTTCGGGCGGCAAGCGCGAATAGGTCGCGAAGGCCGCGACCGCGACGGCCGCCAAGAGCGCCCAGACGATCAGAGTCTCCGTGAGCCCCGGCCGGCGCTGTTGCTCCATTCCGGGCGAGCCTAGACTAGGCCGACCATGTCCGGCGAGGCCTGTCCCGCCTGCGGCGCCGAGAATTCCGTCGGAGCGCTCTTCTGCGGGCGCTGCGGCTCACGCGTTGGCCGCAAGTGCCCCCACTGCTCCGCGGTGGTGGCGCCCGACCTCGCTTTCTGCACGTCCTGCGGGGAGGCGCTCGAGGCCACCGCCCCGGCGACGACCGAGGAACGAAAGACGGTCAGCGTCCTCTTTGCGGATCTCGTCGGCTTCACGGCCCGTGCGGAACGGCTCGATCCGGAAGAGGTACGCGGCGTGCTCGCTCCGTACCACGCCCGGGTGCGCGCCGAGCTCGAGCGTTTTGGGGGAACGGTCGAGAAATTCATCGGCGACGCCGTGGTTGCCCTCTTCGGCGCCCCAGTCGCACACGAGGACGACCCGGAGCGCGCCGTGCGCGCGGCTCTGGCCGTCCGGGAGGCGATCGGCGAGCTTGACGCTGCCGTGCGCATCGGCGTCACGACGGGGGAGGCACTCGTGACCCGCGACGCGCGCGTTCTCGAGGGCGAGGGGATGGCGGCGGGAGACGTCCTGAACACCGCTGCCCGGCTTCAGGCGGCGGCGCCTGCGAACGGCATCCTGGTGGATGCGGCTACTCGACGCGCCACCGAGAGCACGATCGAATACGGCGAGGCCGATCTGGTCTTCGCCAAGGGGAAGGCGGAGCCTGTCTCCGTCTGGGAGGCAATCGCACCGCGGGCGAGGCTCGGCGTCGATATCGCCTTCCGCGGCGCCGCTGCGCTCGTCGGCCGCGAGCACGAGCTCGATGCCCTCCGCGACGCATTCGACCGATCCTGCCGCGAGCGAACCGCGCAACTCGTCTCGCTCGTCGGCACCCCCGGAATCGGAAAGAGCCGACTCGTGTACGAGCTCTGGGCGGCCCTGGATGCAGATCCCGCGGTGTATGCCTACTGGAGGCAGGGCCGCTCGCTCCCGTACGGCGACGGCGTCAGCTTCTGGGCCCTGGGCGAGATGGCGAAGAGTCACGCTGGGATCCTCGAGAGCGACGACGCCGAGGTCGCAGGAGAAAAGCTGCGCTCCGCCGTCAAACAAGCAATCGACGACTCCGCGGAAGCACGCTGGATCGAAGGACACTTACGGCCGCTCGTCGGCCTGAGCGGCGAGGCCGGAACCGCGGAACGGGGCGCAGAGGCGTTCTCGGCCTGGCGCCGCTTCTTCGAAGGACTCACCGAGCAGTATCCGGTCGTCCTCGTTTTCGAGGATCTTCACTGGGCCGATGACGGTCTCCTCGACTTCGTGGACTACCTTCTCGAGTGGGCAACCGAGGTTCCGCTCCTGGTTGTGTGCACGACGCGGCCCGAGCTCCTCGAACGCAGGCCGGGCTGGGGCGGCGGCAAGCGCAACGCCGTGACGATCTCCCTGCCGCCGCTTTCCGACGAGGAGTCGACACGGCTGCTCGAGGACCTCGTGGGGAAGGCGGACCCGGCGCTCCTCGCGCGAGCGGGCGGCAATCCCCTGTACGCGGAGGAATACGCCCGCATGCTCGCCCAACGAGAAAACGGTGGGGAGCTCCCACTGCCCGACTCTGTACAGGGGATCATCGCGGCACGCCTCGACACGCTCCCGCTCGAGGAGAAGGCGCTCGTACAAGACGCAGCCGTCCTCGGCAAGGTCTTCTGGGTCGGGGAGCTCGCGCAGACCGCGGGTCTCGATCGCGCCGCGGCGGCAGAGCGCCTGCAGACGCTCGAGCGCAAGGAGTTCATCCGTCGCGAACGCCGCTCGTCAGTAGCCGGAGAGACGGCCTACGTTTTTCGGCACGTACTCCTTCGAGATGTTGCCTACGCTCAGATCCCGCGCGCCCGACGAGCGGACAGGCACCGGCTTGCCGCCGAGTGGATCGAGTCCCTGGCAGCTGACCGCCGTGAAGACTTAGCGGACGTAATCGCACACCATTATGTGAGCGCGCTCGACCTCGCCCGCGCCGCCGGGCTGGAGACCACGGAGCTCGCCCAAAGCGCACGCCTCGCGCTCCACGAGGCCGGCGACCGCGCCGCGTCCCTCAACGCCTTCGCAGCGGCAAGGCGGTTCTACGGTTCGGCGTTGGATCTCTGGCCGGAGGCCGATCCAGCGTATCCGCAACTTCTCTTTCGCTACGGGAGGGCGCGCTTCTTCTCGGAGGACGAGGGAGAAGACAGCTTGGCCCGTGCGGCCGAGGAGCTGCTGGATGCGGGGGATCGCGCCACCGCTTCCGAGGCCGAGACGCTCGTGGGCGAGTTGCGCTGGATCGAGGGGGATCGCGACCGCGCCTTCGAGCACTTCGAGGGTGCTGCAAAGCTCATGGCGGACGAGCCGCCGTCACGATCCAAGGCGTACGTCCTGGGGAACCTCTCTCGCTTCCTGATGACTGCCGACGAGGCGGAGCGATCGATCGCGATCGGCTTCGAGGCCTTCCAGATGGCGCAGGAGCTCGGGCTCGAAGACGTCGAGGCGCAGGTCCTCTCGACGATCGGTGTCGCCCGGGTGATGATCGGGGATCTCGGCGGACGCGTCGATCTCGAGCAAGCCATCGCGATTGCCGAGCAGATCAACTCGCCAGAGGTGATCCGGGGCTACAACAATCTCGCGAGCACACATGCCGCGCTCGGCGACCTCCCGCGGGCGTTCGAGCTCTACGCGCTGGCTACGCGCGCGGCCGAGCGCTTCGGCCGAATCCGAGCGTTGCGCTGGCTCGAAGCCGAGAGGATGAACGAGCTCTACTGGCGCGGGGACTGGGACGAGGCGCTCGCTCTGGCCGATCAATTCATCGAGCAAGCCGAGGCCGGCTTGCCTCACCACCGGGAGGTCGATGCGCGTCTGACGCGGGGACGCATCCGCCTTGCTCGCGGCCACGCGGCGGGAGCGCTCGAGGATTCGGCTCGGGCGCTGGCGTTCGCGCGGCGGGTCCGGGATCCGCAGACGCTCTTTCCGGCGCTCGCTTTCAACGGGCGCATTCTCCTCGTGACGAACGACCCCGAAGGGGCGGCGGAGAGCGCGACAACGCTCCTCGGCACCTGGGCGGAGGCGGGAGTTACGTTTGCAGCGTTCTGGCTCGCCGATCTCGCGGTCGTGCTGGCCGACCTGGATCGCGGCCCGGATCTCGAGCGGGCCTGCGCCGCTTACGTGCGGATTCCGACACGGTGGCTGGACGCAGCGCTCGCCGTCGTGCACGGCAACGACCTCGAGGCGGCCGGCACGTACGCGGCGATCGGCTCGTTCCCGGACGAGGCGGAGGCGCGCCTACGCGCCGCGGAGGCGCTCACCCAAGGTAAGCGTCAAACGGAGGCGGAGGCCGAACTCGCGCCCGCGCTCGAGTTCTACCGCTCCGTGCAGGCTACGGCCTGGCTCCGCAGGGCCGAGAACCTGATCGCCGAGCACGCTAGGCCTAAGTGACCCAACCGTCCTTTACGTACTCGTCTTTTAGGTTTCGGCGTTCACATGGATGAGGCCGCTGTGCTTCGTCTTCCTCTTCCGGGCCGGGAGTCTCGTAAAGCCCCCAGCATTTTTCTCCGTCGAAACCCACATATTTGAGATCCTCGCCGTACTTCTCTTGCAGCTGCCTGACAGCGTCCCCACAGTCCGGATTGCCCGGGTCCAAAGGCCTCCAATGATGCGGCATCGAAACCTCCTCTCGATCGCTACTCCTCCGGGTGCAGCAACGTCTTCCCGGGAGCAAGGGCCTGGACGTCGCGCCACATCGCCTCGGGGTCGGCGACCCCGTCGACGTCGATGAGCGCCCACCAGAGCTGTGCTCCCTGCTCCCGCCCGCAGAACTTCAGCTTTCCGCCGTGCTCGCGGACCGCCTTGGCCACGGCGTCGGCTCGCTCTTTGGGCCCGGGATTGTCCGGCGCGATCGGTCGCCAGTGATGCGGCACTACACCCTCCTTTCCGAGGCAACGATCATCCTCTACGGCCGGGACAAGGGCAAGAGCCCCTGAATCACCCTTTTCAGGGAGGGGGAGGCCCCGCAAACCCGGTTGAATGCGGGTGCAGAGCCGTTTCCACGGCAGCTGCGGCTTATGGGAGTTTTGAGAGAGGCCAAACAGGCAGCCTCCGAGGGTGCCCCGGCGCCCGCTTCCGCACGCCCGGCGTTGACCCGTGTCGACACCCTGGTCGACTCCTATCGCCGCCTGGCCGACGTCTTCCACGACGTCCTCTCGGAGGAGCGCCTGGACTCGCTGCTCGAGCGGATCGCCGACACGCTCGGCGATCTCGTCCCGTACGACACGTTCACGATCTACCAGGCGGACGATGCGCGCCGCTGCCTGATCCCGCTGATGGCGCGCGACACCTGGGCGGACGAGATCATGAACGACAGGCCCATCATCGGCCAGGGGATCACCGGCTGGGCCGTCGAGCACCGCGAGCCGCAGCTCGTCAACCAGGCTCATCTGGACCCGCGCGTGCAGGTCGTTCCCGGAACTCCGCCGGACGAGCCGGAGGCGCTGATCACGATCCCGCTCGTCGCCCGGGACGCGATCAAGGGCGCGCTCAACATCTACAGGCTCGGTGAGGACGCTCGCTTCACGGACGAAGACTTCGAGCTGGCGAAGCGGTTCGGCGACGCGGCCGCGCTCGCTCTCGACAACGCACAGGTTCGCGAGTCGCTCGAGCTGCAGGCGCAGACGGACTCCCTCACGGGGCTCTACAACCACCGGTACTTCCATGAGCGCCTGCGCGCGGAGCTGACGCGGGCGACGCGCTCGCACGGCTCCATCGGCGTCCTGATGCTCGACATCGACGACTTCAAGCGGGTCAACGACATCCACGGCCACGGCACCGGCGACCAGGTTCTCGTCGCTCTCGCCGACGTTCTCCGCGGCAGCATTCGCCTCTCCGACGTCGTGTGCCGCCTCGGCGGCGAGGAGTTCGGGGTCATCATGTCCTCCTGCGACCCGGGCGACGCCATGGGTCTGGCACAGCGGCTGCTGGAGCGGATGGAGAGCGAGAGCTTCGAGCCCGCCGGGAGCCTGACCCTTTCCATCGGCATCGCCCAAGGCCCCGACCACGCGACGAACCCGCGCGAGCTCGTCGCCTGTGCGGAGGCGGCGATGATGACCGCGAAGGCGCGCGGCAAGAACCAGGGTGTCCTCTTCGACGACGGCACGCGCGAGCGGCCGGCGGGAAGCCTGGCCACGCGAGACGTCCGCTCGATCGCGCATCTGAAGATGCTCCAGAGCCTCGCCGGGAAGCTGAACCGCCTGAACGACGTCCGCGAGATCGGCGCCACGATCGTGAACGAGCTCCGGATGCTCGTCGACTACCACAGCTGCCGTGTCTATGTAGCCGACGGGGAAGATCTGATCCCGATCGCCTGGCGCGGCGACCTCGGTCCCTACGTGGACGAGGACGCCGAGGAGCTGCAGTCGAAGTTCGGCGAAGGGATCACCGGCCACGCCGCCGCGACGGGCCAGTCCCTCCTGATCCCGAACGCTCTCGAGATCGAATGGGCCGTGACGATTCCGGGGACCGACGACATCGAAGAGTCGATGATCGCCGTTCCGCTGAAATACGGCGCCCGGGTCATCGGCGTGGTCGTCATCTCGAAGCTCGGCGTCGGTCAGTTCGACGACGACGACGTCCGCCTGCTCGAGGTGCTGGGCGGCCACGCTTCCGTCGCCCTCGAGAACGCCCGCCTCTACGAGGCGGAGCGGAACGAAGCCGCCCGGGCGAGGGAGTCCCTCGAGATCGCCAACGCTCTGCTCGAGTTCAGCCGCGAGGTCGCCGCGGCGGACGGGCTCGACGAGGTGCTCGGGCTGCTCGTCGACCTGACGAGCAAGATGCTTGGAGCCGAAAGGACCTCCGTCTGGCTCCAGCAGGCCGAGACGGGCGACCTCGTGGCCAGAGCGGTCTGTGGCCGCGACGAGGACGCCGAGAGGCGCCTGCTCGGGGTTCGCTTCTCGCCCGACGTGGCGCACGAGCTTCTTTCGACCAACGATCCTTTCGTGCTCGAGGCAAGCCAGGTGGCGCGGATCGAAGGCGCGCCCGATATGGCCGGCATGTCACTCGCCCTCGCCCCGCTTCACCTCGACTCGGATCGCGTCGGCTGCATCGCCGCGGCCGCCCCTGCGGGTCACTTCGAGCCGTCCGGCAAGCGCATGCGTCTCCTCGCCGGGATCGCGCACCAGGCGAAGCTCGCGATCCAGAACGCGAGCAGCTTCCAGAGCCTCGAGGACACCTTCCTCTCCACCGTCGAGGCGCTCGCCAACGCCCTCGAGGCCAATGACGAGTACACGTCCTCGCACGCGCGCTGGATTACGGATATGGCGCTCGAGGTCGGCCGCGACCTCAGTCTTGACGCGAAGACGCTCAAGCGACTCGAGCTCGGAGCTCTCTTCCACGACATCGGCAAGATCGGCATCCCCGCGTCGATCCTCGCCAAGCCGGGCCCCCTGACGCCCGAGGAGCGCGCAGTCATCGAGACCCATCCGGAGCTCGGCGAGCGCATCCTCGCGCCCATCTCGCGGCTCGAGGACGTCCGGCCGATCGTCCGACATTGTCACGAACGCTGGGACGGCGCCGGGTATCCGGACGGGAAGGCGGCTGAGGACATCCCCATCGAGGCCCGGGTGATCCTCGTCTGCGACGCCTTCCATGCGATGACGACCGACCGGCCGTACCGCTCGCGTCTGCCGATCGAGGAAGCGTTCAGGCGTCTCGAGGAATCGGCGGGCTCGCAGTTCGACCCGGACGTCGTCGAAGCCTTCATCCGCCTTGCGCCGCAGGCCCTCGAGTCTCACCCCGTCTAAGGAGGGCTTGACGAAACATAGGCCTGTGCCGCCGGAGGCGCGCCGCTCGCCCCAACGCATCCGCGTTCAGAGTGACGGGTCGCCTCGTATCTAAAATCGATACGAGGGCTCCCTGCGTCCTTGCCTCGGAACGACCAGCGCGTCCCGGCGACGAGCGACGTTCCGCCAAGCCCCTAAGCCTTCACG
>Ga0209878_1000107_pt1 | contig 10799 bp, 11 predicted proteins | sample GWRWN1_40_50_FD_187235 | JGI IMG/M metagenome (GOLD analysis project Ga0209878, IMG submission 187235) | Riverbed sediment microbial communities from areas with no vegetation in Columbia River, Washington, USA - GW-RW N1_40_50 (SPAdes)... | ecosystem: Environmental > Aquatic > Freshwater > River...
CAGCGCGCATTGGAACCCCCGATTTATCACTACCTCCAGTAATTTTCATTTTTCCACTTAACCCTACAGTAGTAGCATCAACGTCATTACCGATGTTTAAACCCACAAAGGGGTTGGCATCACTTTCTTTGAGCTCCTTTGTAATGGATTTTCCTTTCATATCGGATATCGTCAGTTTGAAATTAGCCAACTATTCAAAAAAAAATTGAACTCCTAATTAACCTTTGGGCAAAATATTTCTCTAAAAATCTTTAACTGAACCACACCTTAATCATATTATGGGTGAGGCGATAAAATGCCCCAGATGTGAAAAAAAAATGATTGCTATGCAATCTTGCCACATGGTCTGCACAAATTGTGGAGCACGTCTTGATTGTTCCGATAGGGTAGTTTTTGGTAATTAAAATCCCGGTCTATCAGGAATATAGTCAGCTGCCATGTTTACAGCGTTTTCTTTCATGATGTCTATGTAAGAGTCATAAGAAGCTTCAAAACCACAATGAGGACATTTGACATTTGTAATATCATCTGAGAGAACAGCCACTTTTTCACATTTCGGACAACGTGCATCCATGAATGTGTTAATTCATCAAACTATATAATGCTAGACTAAAAAGTCGATATGCGCGGAGTTAGTCCAGACTGGCAGGACGTCAGCTTCCCAAGCTGAAGGTCGCGTGTTCAAATCCCGCACTCCGCATTGTGTTAAGGTTAAAATATTCAAAATTAGAATCTGTGAAAAGACATGATAAAAAAACTTGAACTTAAGGTAAATGAAAAAGGAGAAATTACATCTCCTACATATCATGAAATAGTTTCTAAGATAAATGAGTTAATTGAAAAACGAAACTATGAAGAAGATTTAAGATAGAATCATTAAAGAGAAATAAAAGCGTCTATGATAGTCTTACCATCAGTGCTCATTTCTGGATGAAATTGTGTCCCAAATATGTTAAGTTCAATATGTTGAATCATTTCAAACATACAGTTTTTTGATTGAGCAATATCAATTAAAGAACTACCTAGTCGTGAAATTTCGTAATTATGGCTCTCAAAAACCCTAATTCTTCCTTTGCAAAGGGGATTCTCCTTTAATACAGAAATCTCTTGTTCGCCTTTTTCAAATACATCCATTTTCTTTATTGTACCTCCAAGAGTTAGTGTAAGTATTTCAGCACCATAACATATCCCCAATAGATTTTTTTTTTCTGAAACGGCATGTTGAATAATTTTTGAATTTAAGGAATTCATCACTTTGTTATTTTGCCGACGTCCTGAGAGAATGAATGAATTAAATTCTTTAATTTTAGAGAGGTTAACCTGATTGTGTTTAAGATTTGTAAATTTTATTTTTTTCTCGGCCAGAAAGTCTATTAAATTTTTAGTGTATACTGAACCATTATCCACAACCAAGAGAGTACACATATCTTAATCCATAGAATTTGGACTACTAACATCTTTTGCTACAATTATCTAGCAATAATGGTAAGTAGATAGTTTCCAAAATAACCACATTTAGAAATTTTTAAAAAGAGATTGAACAACAGTAGTTTGGATTACTGTTGCTGCTGGTCTTTAATTCATAAAAAAAAGTAATTTCACTAAATCATTTTCAAATCTACAACGTAAAAGTCTTCGTTTATTTCTGGCATAATACTTGTGACGCCTTGTCTACATTTTATCTACTTTGCTGGTGTGCACAAGGATATCCATGATTTCATTATGTCCTTATTCAGATCTGCAAATGAACTGGCATTATCACTGAATGTCTTGATGTTTTTCTTTGCCACTTCAATTGTTGAAATTGCAATTTGATCACGTACTGAACGTGTTTTGAGAAACTCGTCAGTCATATTTCGTATTATTTCTTGAGATGTTTCTGGCATTGTTGTGTCAAAGCCTGACTTTGTTACAAACTCTTTTTGTACTGATAAGTTTGCTCTGATAATATTTTTCCATGCATGAATGTATTCCTCCTGAAGGTCAGTAAATGCTTGGAAATAGCGTGATACAGCTTGTTCTAAATTCGTAAAATATTTGTCAATGCTTTGCTGATATATTGCAAAATTATCCTTAGTTTCTGATATTGTTTTACTCATACTTTCACCTCCTTTTTTGATGTTTGTGGCTGTTCCACCTTAATTTCTCGCATAATTTTCTTAAACTCAGTAATTGCTGATTTGAATGCCTCTGGACCAATTTGAGGTAATACCATCTGAGAACCAGAGGATTCTACTAACTTTTTGTTCATTTCAGAAAATGTCTTTACATTATCATTGAATGCCTTAATGTTCTGCTTTATTGCAGCAATTGAGGCCAACAACATTTTATTCTCTAATGCTTGAGATTTGTTAGCCAGCTCAGCTATATCATTTATGACTTTAATGGTTTCATCAGGAACTTCTGCATTCATTTTTGACTGGTGTGCAAATTCTTGATGGAGAATAATTGCTGAATTCATGCTTTTTTTCCATGACTCGATAATTTCCTGTTGAAGGTCTGTAACTGACTGCAAATATGTAGCAGTTGTTTTTTTTGCTGCGTTGAAATATTTTTCAATACTCTGATTGTAAACGACAAAAACATCATCATCTTGTTTTTTAGGTGTTGTTACTTTTGGATGAGGCTTGGAAACCCTTAGGTATTGTGGTGAATGAACTTTTGATTTTAGTACATTTTTTACCATTCCTCGCTTCTACATCCAATATTATATGTGAAGATGAGTGATAAAGTTATCTATAAAACTTTCAAAAAAATCGTAATTTATTGAAAAATCTCTTATATTTACAATTATACTAAATATAAACTTCAATAAATTCAACAAAAAATCAAAATTATTTGACACCCGATTTTTACTACAAATTGGTTGATCCAATCAAAGAATTCCCAGTGAATAAGGTCATCACTATTGCTAACCAGAAAGGAGGAGTAGGTAAGACTGACCTAGCGGTAAATCTATCATCATTACTTGCAGGAATGGGAAGACGTGTATTACTGATTGATTTTGATCCACAGGCAAATGCAAGCTACTATCTAGCCCAAGATGAGTATAAGCTGTCAATAGCAGATGTTTTGCTTGATGGAATTCCACTAGAGGAAATAATTGTGAAGAGTTGTGTCAAAGGTCTTGATATTGCACCCGCTTCAATTGGTTTGAGTGCAGCGCAGCTACGGCTTGCCAGTGATGTTAACATGCAGTTCAAGCTAAAAAAGGCTCTAAGTGCAATAAAAAACCATTACGATTACATCCTTATTGATACACCCCCTTCACTTGGACCATTAACAATTAACGCCTTTACAGCTGCTGATGGAATTTTGGTACCAGTTCAAACCCACTTTTTCCCAATACACGGACTGTCTGATCTTCTCAAAACAGTAGATGAGTTACGGGAGGTGATTAATCCAAATCTACGTTTTTACGGAATTGTATTAACCATGTATGATCGTCGGACCAGTCTTGCCAAGGAGGTGCAGCAGGTAGTTACAGCTCGTTTTAATGGCAAGGTGTTCAAGACAGTTATCCCTGTTTGCATTAAACTTGCAGAGGCTCCCAGTCACAGAAAGCCTATCACTCTCTATGCTCCAAACAACAAGATTGGAAAAGTGTATACTCAACTGGCGGAGGAGTTTCTAAAACGCCTGGAAAACTAGGAGAAGATCCTTTTGCAATTAGCCTCAAACAAGAGCGAGAAAAGTGTCTTGATCTTTTTTTCAAACCAAGCGACAAATTAGTTTCATCATCATCTGAAATCTTTCAATTAAAACAATTTTCTTCAAAACTTTCAAAATCCGAAACGATTGATTGGATTCAAGCATATGTATATTACCTATGGAGGAACGTTCCAGAGCTTGGAGCATTATTGATTATTAACAATGAGGGTCAACTCATAGAACATAAAACTTCTGAGGAGTTTAGAAAAGAGTTTGGCTTAGTTTGGAATTTACGGCAATTAGGTTTGTCAAAGATACAAAACAAAAAGCTGTTAGTAAAAAATCCGAGGATTGTTTTCGAGGAAACTTTTAGAGAGTCACGAGATTTTTAAAATGATAAAAAGATTAGGTCAAAATCCCTTTGAAGATGATTTCAGAAAAAAGCGTGAAAAACATCTTGAACTTTTCTTCAAACAAGAAAAAGTATTAACAAAATCGTCTTCTGAAAATAATCAAACTCATGAAAAGACAAACCACTGTACAAACAATCACCAAAAAAATTCAAACTATGAAGAAAAACGGGTTAATGATTATCTAATAAAGAATGGAATTAGCACGACACTGGATATCTCAACAACACTGAACCTTTACGTGTATGATGCAATACGAATTTTGCAAAGGCTAGAGAGTAAAGGAATGGTCTTGAAAGCCAAGCAAAGTTAGCATAAATCATTCTTATGAAAATTTAGTCTATATTTTATTTGATGTCAAAAAGTTTAATCTAAAAATGGTTGTTGTCCAATCGGTTCTGAATTTGTATAAACAGTATTATATGAAAAATTAGATCGCTTAAGATCGCATAACTATGATCCGTCTTTTATAGCAGTTGGTTGTATGAACTTTGGATAACAGCCAACCAGATAGGACCGTTAATGATGGCAACACCATTAATAGAATTCTAGTCTCTGGATTAGGGTTCTGCTACTGGAAAACTGTTATCTACTTTGGTTATAATTTTGTTTTTTTGACACAAAAGTAAAAGCAATTTTTGCTAGAAACTCTGCAACTTTACGTTCATTCTTATCCAAAATTGTGGATAATTCCATGTAAGATACCATGGATTAGAGTTTTGTATAAATAATATTTACACAAAATTCTAACAAAATTGGGTCTAAAATTAAACCAAACTACGTACTTGAACCCTATAGATTCGGACCTAACAGCAACTTTTGATGTGGTTATCCACAACTAATAGTAATTTATTTGCCAATCTCAATCGAGATGTAATGCATCTCTGGAATACTTTCTACAAGTACTATTGTTCCAAAATTAATTACGTTGTCGTCTTCCCACATGAATACTCGTTCTGTTCGAGGTTTAACAAAATCGTTAATAAATTTAGAGATTAACTTTTCAGTATCTTCAAGATCAGATTGTGTAAAGAATGCAATTTTTCCTTCGTTAAACGATAGAGGAATTTGAATATTAGATGGACTTAGGAGTTGAAGCTCTGCTTCTTCAATAATTGATTTAATTTTTTCCATTCTTGCTTCTCGATCAAATTCGAGATTAAACTCTCCATTAGTGGAAGTAGTAGAAGCCACGCCGGAGAGTTTTTGAAGATATGCTTCAAAGGCTTTTTGTTGGGTTTCACCTAAACCAACATAGTATTCACCTGTAAATGCAGCACCAACTGCAGCAATTGTACCTAATTGAGCAACAACTCCACCTGCACCTGCAGTATAAACTGGAATAAAGTAAATATCTTGATCTCCTACTCGATATAATATATTGTCACCAATTCTAGGATTTCTCAATAAAGTTTTTAGCTGTGCAAAGTCTGGATCTCTATCAAGGGCTTCACCAACTGCAGTTGGGCCTATTAGTTTTGTTGTTGCATTCAATGGAACTTCATAAAATTGCATATCCCCAAGATTGGATAGGTCGTTTTCTACTATCATATAGCCTGCCAAGTTTCTTCCCTGAGATCCTCTCAATTCAAGGGATAACAAACCAATGAATTTTGGTTCTTCAAATCCAGGTGGTTTTGCTTCAATATAGTATGTTTCTAATCCACGAGGAATTTCATAGAATTCTTTTGCTTGGATGAATGTTTCTACATCAGTAACATGGTAGATATTATACATCTCAGTTTTCCAATTAAATAATTCAACTGGGTACCGAATCTGTTCTTCAAGCCAAGGTGGAATTTCAATAAATTGGTCTTCGTATTGACTAGCAAACATTTCACTAAAGAAATCATCACCAGTTTTAATTAATTGGATGGAACCATCATAGGTATCTATCAATCCATATCCAACTAATCTAAGATATGGATTTCCAACTGACCAAGGAACATCATGAGTATCAAAACCAACTATTAACGGAACCAACCAATATGTATTTGTACCATCAGTTACTGGTAAAGAATCCAACTCCTTTCCAAACAAATTATACAGAAAATAAGGATAGAGTATTTCCATTCGCTGTTGAATATCCTTGTATCGCATTATGTGAACTGGTTCAGCAGGAAATGATAAAAGGAAGTTTGGTTCAAAAATCCAGCTAGTTGGGGGGGTTAGGGTTAAACCTCCTGTACCGCTATAGAATGCATTATTTAATTCAGCACTAACATCTCCTCTATTCACAGGATATGTAGACCAGGTTTCTGCTAATAATCCTCCTTCACCATAATAGATAGATCTTTGTTTGAAGAACTTAGCACTATCAATAATATTACCATCAGTTGCACCTAATGTAAGAAGACCGTTTGGAACATATGTATAAACAAGATGTTCGTTGTACCATCGATTTTCTGAACTTACTGAGGGAGGCAGAATTGGTTTCATGGATGCAGTCCAATAAAGAGTATTGTTGAACCTTAAGATGTCATTGTCCTCAAAATCAACATAAGGTATCAAACCAATTTCAGGTTTTAATTTTGCAAATGCGGCATCCCAATCCCAAACTCTTATAACATTTAGCACGTCTGCATTTTGATTAACATAATTTTTGATATTATTTGGAGATACTGATTGTAACTGAACATTATGTGTATTTTCTTGAACTTTGTAGAGCTCTCCTAGGTATCTATTTACTCCTATTTGTTGGGCAGTATAAGGTCCAAGAAATTCTAGCTTTCTAGCATCTGCTATGCTATTATTTACTGACATTATAGCTCCAACTATGATAGCGATTGCAATTATTGTTAATACTCGAATGTAGATATCTCGCTTGATTGGGTGAGTAAGTATTTTTGCTCGTATCCTATCTAGGAATGAAAATGTAATTAGTGCAAACCCTGCAACAAAGGTTCCCCCAATTACATATCGGGTATTGTAATCTATCTGGTCTGTAAAGAACATGCTAAAAGCAGCCCATAAAACTCCAATTCCGATTATTCCTTCTAAGGTTGATATGTAATTAAGAAATCGTGGTTTACCTTCTGATGAATCTTGAATATAGGAAGTTACAACTCCAATAATAGAGTGTAACCCAACATACAAAACTAGACGAAGTCCTATAGCACCAAGAATTGGTGGTATTAAAATAATCAGAGATGGTATCATTGGCACTACATTATCGAATGAATAAGAGATATCAGTAGATGGGGTTAAGAATGGTAACTGAAATAATGTTGGTAATGTATCAATCCCAAGATAATTTCCATCAATAACAGATATTGTTGCAAATCCAAACATTACGTTAGTAAAGAAGGCACCAAAAAGAAGAACTTTAGTGATTTGCCATATAACAAAACTTGGAATACTTAATTTGTAATCTCTGAAACTTGTAATGTTTCTAGTAACTGGATCATTTGTTCCACGATTAAGAAATGTTATGGCAGAACTGAGGCCGTACCAAAAAATTGAAGATCTTTTTAGAATATTTACTCGAATTAAAGCTACTGCAGAAAGAACTACGGCAGAAACTACGCCGTAAAAAAGAGGTTTAGTAAATTTTTCCCCAAATTCACTAATATTCATTGATATTATAATTCCTTGATTACCCACAATTGCAAAAATTATTAGTCCAATTGCTACTACAATTCCTATTCTGATGTATTTTCCAGCATCAGGTGGAGATGCATTTTCCTGTTTTGGCTTGCTATACAAAGCAAAGTTCGTTGTTAAAGCCGTAAATTAATGTCTTGCCTGTTGAAATGATAGCAAGATTTAGTTTTGTATTAAAGTGGTATTAGCAAGACCTTTACAAATCAAATAAATTGCGGCATATTTAGGAATGGTAACTTTTTCATTTTTATATGGTCCAAATTTTCGATTCTTGAGCGTAAATTGGGTTGGGCAGTTTGCAAGAACATTTGTTTTTTCATCATCAATAAAGCAGCTATCTTGAAATGGATTAAATTTGTCTATATTTTCACAGAGAACCTTCGACATTCCGCTTTTGCTATTAAGTGAACCAGGAAGTCTAAAAATTCTGTGAATGTCTATTGTCACATTTGGGTCGATTCTAACTCCGATAATATCCTTCAAACTTTCTAGTCTATGCTGAATAATAGAGTATCCATCATTATTCTTGATGATTTCAGAAATTGTTTTAGAACGATTTGATTTAGATCCAAAAATATGTTTAGAAGCTTTTCCTCTCCATCCCTTTTCATCAATCTCAGCAAAAGAGGATCTCTCTGGGTTGGATTTTTTCATTCCAAAAGTTTCAGGCATTGCTCCTCGAAACATTATGTAATCTACCAACTCATTTCTTTCTCTTGAACCTAATTGTTGATATGGTGAATCAGTTACATGAACATGAAATCCTTCATTTCCTGAAAAGTAAGCTTGAATTTTTTCTTTTTTAATATCAAGATCTTCTTCAAGTATTGTATAGAGTTTAATTACTTCATTCTTGGCTCCGTCAATACAATTTTTACAGGTTAAAGATTTTTTTTCAATTTTAGTTGATTTACATGTAGGACAAGTAGATTGTAATACTGAAACTTCACCACATGAAAAACATTTGATGTAAGTATGTTCCCTCCTACAATCTAGATTAAGATCCTTTGCATCTATATCAAAGATCAAATCAGCTCCTTTCCAATCTTTTTCTGACATAGGGAGACTTGGAAATGAATAGTAAGCGTTGGAACAATAAACATCAGATGGGATATTAGTAATAAGCATTAATCGAAGTTCTTCGTTTGATTTAATTGAAATATGACGATTCATACCTCCATTAAATTTTTGGTAACCAAATTCCCTTTCTGATGCTCTATTAGGAATTAAAAGTAAATCAAAATGTTCAAAATAATATTTTTTGAAAGCAGCCGCTACAAATTGTAAATCTTGTTCAAGCATTTAGAGTCTTTTTCTTCTTAAATTGTAATGGATTTATTATACCATCACAGTCCGACGTGGCAAAACAAAGATCTTTACTTTTTACTCTTTCACATGAAGGACATTTGTATTCAGTACCACTCCCAGAGCTGCCTTTGAGATGATTAAGTTGATACATCGTTATTTTTTCATTGTAGTCTGGCGCATTTTTGAATAACGGAGCAATTTGATCAATGGGTTTCCCAACTCCCAGGAGATAAGTTCCAAGCAAAAATCTTCCAGAATGAGGCAAATTTTCACCTTTCTCCAGTACTTCAATTGCATGTTTGATACATGGTGGATATTCTGTTGATACTACAGTGGAGACTGAAAATTTCTTTCCTAAGGATACTAATCTTTCAACTGGTTTTTTTAACGCCTCAATCATTGAAGGTGTTCCTGTTGAACGTATTTTGGAGGCGATATAGTTATCGAGTTCTTTTCGAATAAGCCGCACTGTTTCATGAGATGATAGAATTACCTTCCCATGTTCTACTTGTCTGTTAATTAGCTTCCATTCTCTTTCATGAAAATTAACTGCATGTTTTAGATAGTCAGATATAGGAATAACAAAAAAATTATTTCTTTTCTCAACATTAATGGAGAATAGTTCTTTGATTATTCTGGTAGCTAACTCTTCTTTTGTTTTGTTTGAAAGATCAGCTAAATCTTTTTCAAGATATTTTTCAGCTCTTCGCGCTTCAGCAAGAGAAAATCGTCGGATTAAAGTATTCATTCCACTTAGTTTAAGCAAGATTACAGCCAAAAGAAATGAGAAAACTTCTAGATCAAGATCTTCAAGACTCGTAACCTCTGAGCGGTAAATCTTTCCTGTTGTAGCAATTTCAATTCTATTATAGGCTTTGTCTAAAATAGGTTTGAGGTCAGGATCTGTTCCAAATTGATCAAGACTAAATCCTTTATCTTTTAGATATTGACCTGCCTCTGTCAAAAAAGGATACTTTGCCATCTCGTCTGTTCCGAGGTTTAACATGTATTCTATTGTTGTTACTTTACCTTAAAAATTTGGATCGTTTAAAAAATGATTTTTTTATCAAAAAACACTACTGATTTAAATTATGCAGTTTTGAGTTGTTTCCTATGCAAATTGGTTGTCATGTATCAATTTCTGGTTCAATTCATCATGCAGTTGATAATGCATTAGAAAGAAAATGTTCTGCATTTCAAATATTTACACGAAGCCCAAGAAGTTGGCAGGTAAAGAAGCTAACAAAGGATGATATCAAAAACTTCAAAACGAAACTTGATGATAGTAAAATAGATCGATTTGCTACTGTGGTTCATATGCCTTACTTGCCAAATCTTTCTTCACCAGCACATGATGCTTATGCAAAATCAGTTGATGCCCTAAAAGAAGAGGTAAAAAGATGTGCTGATCTTGGTATTCCATATTTAGTTACTCATCTTGGAAGTCATTTAGGTACAGGAGAAGAAAAAGGAATAGAGAGACTTAGAAATGGTTTGATGGAAGCAGCTAAAATAAAAAATGATGTTACAATCCTGCTTGAGAATACCGCAGGACAAAAAAATTCTGTAGGTTCAAATTTTGAGCAATTTGCTTCTATTTTCTTTAGTTTAAAACCTTCAAACAGATTTGGAATTTGTTTTGATACGTGTCATGCATTTGCAGCAGGGTACGACCTAAGAACTGAAAAAGTAGTAAAGGAAACTTTTGACAAATTTGATAAAGCAGTAGGATTGGATCATCTAAAAATAATGCATCTTAATGATTCTAAAGGTAAAATCGGATGCAAGTTAGATAGACATTACCATGTAGGATTAGGTCACATAGGA
>Ga0209878_1000108_pt1 | contig 10752 bp, 14 predicted proteins | sample GWRWN1_40_50_FD_187235 | JGI IMG/M metagenome (GOLD analysis project Ga0209878, IMG submission 187235) | Riverbed sediment microbial communities from areas with no vegetation in Columbia River, Washington, USA - GW-RW N1_40_50 (SPAdes)... | ecosystem: Environmental > Aquatic > Freshwater > River...
TAATAGTGAAACTAAAATGTCAGTCACCATTACGATGCTTTTTTGTCTCTTGGATCAAGTTCTAATGATTTGTTAAAACATTCTATAGCTTCATCGTATCGCCCCATGCTTCTCAAGGTAACTCCCTTATGATTCCATAATTCCGGATCGTTTTGATTTAATAAAAGAGCCTGATCAAAAAAACCTAGAGCCTCTTCAAATTTACCTGCTTCCAGGGATCTATTTCCCTTGTCTACAAGGTCCTCAATTCGGCTCATGTTGTGGTACAACGCTGTTCGTTTGTTTTAAACATACTTGTCTTAAAAGACAAAAAATGAGAAAGGAATTTGATTAAAATGGCATTAAACATCCTCATTGCAGAAGACAACGACTTTACTGCTTTACAGTATAATAGAATCTTAGAAAAATATGGCCACAAAGTAATCATTACAAAAGATGGTGAAGAATGTCTACAAAGATACAAAGATGAGAAGAAAAAAAACGAGTATAAAATACTTGGGAAAAGTCCTTTTGATGTAGTTGTTTTAGATCAGTCAATGCCAAAAAAAACTGGAAAGGAAGTTGCTAATGAAATCTTAAAAACTACACCTAACCAGAGGATAATTTTTGCCTCAGCATACGCCTTGGGTGGTGAGAATGAGACAATAGAAGATTTTAAGGAAAACGTAGAATTTTTACAAAAACCATTTTCATTGACAAAGCTAATTAGACAAGTAGGAAATTAACTTCATAAACCAATTATTTAACAAATTTTATACAGTTACAGTCTAAAACTAAGCAGGTTTCAGAGTTTCTAATATGATCATTTAATGAATGTCTGCATTGAAGGTTTTTACACTTTCGTCTTTCAATTTCTCTTTTGATAATATTTTGAGCTATTGAGTTTGCTTGTTCCTTTGAAAAATGTTTCTTGTCTACATAGTAATGAACAATCTTATTGTAAAGTAAATCTGATTCGAATTCTTTTTCAATCAAATTTTCAGATCCTTTTGTTCGAATTGACGAAGTACATTAAGGATAATATGTGCTCAATAAATATATGATTTATCATATGAAGAATCAAATTCTTATTTTATTTTCAATTTTTATGTTTCCCTTGATAATTCCTGGGTTTCCACAGGATGAAGCACCAAAAACCCCAAACGAATTGATTGTGAGTAATGAGGATTTAATAGTTATTTTTTCTAGTTTTATTGTGGCTGTAATAGCAATTTTTCTTTACTTAGCTCGTAACCAAATTCTTCGAAAAAAATTTTCTTATGATGTGGGGGATTATGAATCTAAAAAGAATAGAGATTATGAAAAATATCATTCTGATTGGACGAGTGATGAGTTTGTTGGTAAAAAGAGTGTCAATAAAGATGATGAAGAATTTAGAAAATCCATGCAAAATTCTAATTTTCCTAATTACTATAAGATCCTCCAGGTATCAAATGATGCCACTCAAGGAGAAATCAAAAATCAGTTTAGACGGTTGGTAAAGGAATGGCATCCAGATAAAAATCCTGATCCTACAACCAAAGAAAAAATGGCAGAAATTAACAAAGCGTATGAAGTTTTATCAGATAAAGAACGCCGGAAAAATTACGACAAGTATTTTGATATCTCGTAAATTCAAAGAGATTATCCAATTTTTAATCTAATAATTGTCATATTCAATTCAATGTGAGATGAACTTTGCATGCTATTTGTTAGATTTACAAAAAATGTTACTTTTTTTATTGAATCTTTAATTGGCACATTTGTAGTAATTTCAAGTTCTTGAAATTCAGGGTTTGGCCCCAACATACTCTTTGATAATAATTCTACTATAGAGAGATCATCTACAACGGCTTTAATTTTGAAAGCAAAGATATCGGAAAAATAGACACCGCCTCTGTTTGTAGGTCTATTTACTGGAGTAGAAGATTTGGCAATTGCTACACTATCTAGCAAATAAGGGACTTTTCCTAGATGAAGTATGTAATCTAATTTATGAGTTTTTTGAACTTCAATAATTTCAACTAGAATTTTTTCATCTAAAGTCAAAGTGTAAATGATTTCTTTTCAGATGTATAAAAATAGAATATACACCACGTGCTGTTCAATCTAGTGAAGCTATCTCTCAAATCGTAGATTTTAAGATTAATGTTAATGAAAAATAAGAATTTTCTAGAAGGATTTATTGTATTTTCTGTGATGACGGGGTTGTTATTACCAGTTAGACTTTTTTTTGTAACGTATATTTCCACTGATTGGTTTGGATCATTTGGCATAATTTCTACCATTTCGATTTTAATGATAATTCTAATCAAAAAAGGAAAACTTGGACGATTTGGAAAAATGTTCGAGCGTCAAATGAATAAGTTACAAAAAGGAAAGCGGGCTAAAATAATTTATGGACAATCCATAATTTTTCTGCTAATTTTAGGAGGAACTATTTTTGCAATAGAACAAGGAAATTCAGTCTATGTAGATTTGAAAAACCAACTATTGGAAGAACATGAAGAATTTGCAAATCCAGAGGAACTTCTCAAAAAAACAGATGAGTTACAAGTTCAAGATTGGATATATGGAATTGTTGGTATGTTTTTAGCAATATTCTTTGCATTTCCACAATTGTCTGCAGTTCTTGCTGTTCTAAATGATAGTCTTGATGGATGGATCCTACATTTTTACACAGTGGCATTTGTTGAATATTTAGAATTGTTTGGCATCCTGATATATTTTAGAATTTCTCTTTCAAAAAAGAATTCACTGCAACAATCAATTGATAAAAAGTCTGAGAGTGAAATTACATGAAATATTAGGCAATAATTTACTCCAGATTTCAAGTTGGGAAATATCGCATTTCAAACCTAAGTGATAATCCAAAATGAGATTGAAAACCTCATAATAACACACACCTTTAAAAACCAGAAATCAGATTAAGATCTAGTGCAACTTGTTTCAGATACACAAACACTTAGAGATGAAATTAACAACTTAGCAGTCTTAATGGGTTTGGATAAACTGTGCTATTCTGAAATGCTAGATTTTACAATTGACTTGTTTGAAACACAAGGACTTGGAATTGATTATTATGGTTATCACAATATAGAGCATGAATTAGAGGTAACCTACATCACTCTAGTTGCTGCAAACTGGAAAAGTAGTCTCAATCCCATAAATCAAGATGACCTCAAGTATCTTTACACAGCAGCGCTTTTTCATGATTTTGATCCTGATAAGAGCGTAGACAAACCTCATGAAGAAAGTGTACTAAAATTTCTCTCTGAGAGTGAAAAATTAAAAAAATTTCTTATTGATGCAGAGATTGATCTCAACATAATAAAAGTTCTGATATTAAGAACTACATTTCCATGGAAGGGAGATTTAAAAGAAAATGCTGAGAAAGAAATAAAAAAATGTTTTGAGAATTGTGAAATTACAAAAAATAATCCACAAAAACAAGATCATTATATGAGATTAGGTTGGTTTTTGTCAGTAGTTGATAGAATAAGTGGATATGCATTGGGCGATTTTACTAAAGGAATAGAAATGGCAAAAAAGAATGCTCATGCACTTGCATGGCATCCATCACTCATATTTCAAAGATCGGTTGCTTATTTTGAAGATCTTCTAAATAATGAATCTGAAATGTGTGAGCGCGTACTTATTTCTATTCCAAAACATATGAGAAAAAACTTTATGCATAATGTTCTGTCCTTTTTGAAACTTCGCCAACAAGAAATTCAAATTCACGCAGATTTTGTTTATGAAAATCTAAAAATTGTTCCAACAATAGAGCAGAACATAACTAGAACACAAGATGACTTTGTAAAAACTCTTCATGAAATTTATGACGAGTTACCAAGACCATTACAAATGACCAGAGATAATTTTGAAGAATCAGTTAAAAATCCTAATACAATCCTTAGTACCATAAGATTAACTGACACAGGCGGGCCAATAATTGGATTTGCTAAAGGAGGCCCCCTTGAAAATTATGAAATTTTACACCAAAAAGTAAATGATGAAAACTTTGGTGCTAAAAATACAATATTTTTAGAACCAATTGCAATCAAGATGGGTTATTGGGGACATCATGGAGGAAGTGAGTTACGTCATTTGTTTACAATGCAGGCACATTCAAAAAGATACAAGTATCAGACGAGTTTTGCCCTTCGAGACGTGATTACCAAACGTGCAAAAACTCACGAAGAAGCAAAGTTTGTTACTCAGTTTGACCCAGAACGATGGGATTACTACAGAATAGAGCTATAATGTATAGTCCAAGAAAATTATTCAATTATAGACAAGATGGAGGAGATTAGTAGATCCTAGTATACTTCCAAAATCATTTTTTACTATATCAAGTACCTCTCCATGTCTTTGTATGGGATCATTTTTTGCCTCTTTTATAATGTTAGGGGTTTGACACCCAACGGCAATAATTTTATATTTTTTGAGAACGCTTGCGATAAAAAATGATCTTTGTTCTCCAGTTTTGAATTCTTTATTTGTATTTATGATATCATCTATGGTTTTAGTTTTTAGTGTTATAAAGAATCGCGGTTTCCCTATCATTTACCATCTCCTTAATTACATTAGCTGGAATTATAATGTACTAATTCTCTTTAATCACAGGCCTAGGAACAAAAAAGATAGTTAACAGTAGTTGATTGAATAAGATTGTACCCCAAAACGTATACTGGCAGATAAAAGACCTAATCGAAATGTTTTTGAAAGTAGTAAAACTAATCGTTAAATTTTTCTTAGTTCTTTTGTATGTTTATAAATATTTTCATGTTAAAGTTTTGAATATTTTCTGTCCAATTAAATAACCTAATATTTTTGATTATTTTTGTTAAAGAATGATTTTCGTTTCCTATTTTTAGTGTATAATAAAGTTGTCGAAGGATTTGTCGTTAAAATGTCTGAAAATCAGAAAAAATCAGATTTTTTGTTCCAAAATTTGCGTTTTCATATAAAAAAATTAGATCGATACTACCCTGTGGTTAAATAATTTTTACAGCATGTCGCTAATATCACCTCACACCTGATTGATACCATGACAACTGGATACTGTGTCAAATGCAGAAGTAAAAGAGAAATGCAAAAAACTCAGGCAGTAACCCTGAAAAACGGTAAACCTGCCACTAAAGGTCAATGTCCTACCTGTAACACAAAGATGTTTAGAATTGGGAAAGCCTAAGGGCTTACCTTCACTTTTTTAATTTATCAAATTTATGGGTTCAGTATTTCCATTCTTTAGAATTTTCGTTCCATAGTGCTCTAAATGGTTTTGGATCTTTTCCTATCTCCTCGGTGATTCTGTTTTGAATGGCAAAAAACATGTTTTCCATAGCATCGACCCCACCATCCAAATAGAGGTCTTTACCGATTTCCGAAATCCGACTTTTTTTACCCTCAACTTCTTCAGAAGCTGGATTTTGGAGACAGAATGTTATCAGGTCAATCATTTCTTCTTCAAGCATTGCATCCATAATTGGATATGTTTTAGAATGGGATAAAAAGATTCAAAAAAATCTAGTTTGTAACAATTTGTTGGGCAGAATTTAATTTATCTTGGATTTGAGCAAGTATCAATTCTGCCTTTTCCTTATTCTCAAAAGATTCACTGACCGTGTCCATTACAGAGTCTATTTCATAACTCTTATCAACTAAGATTTTTGCAACATGATCATCTAAAGTTCCATTACCTATCAAATAGTAAGCAAAGACAGTATTTTTTTGCCCCATTCTGTGTAGCCTGTCTTCTGCTTGTCTATGTATAGCTGGGCTCCAATCTAATTCAGCAAAGATGACATATTTTGCACGTGTTAAATTAATTCCAACATTTCCAGCTCTTAATCCAGCAATCATTAGTTTAGTTTTTCCTTCCTGAAACATGTCGATTTGAAGTTGTCTGATATTATCGGATTGGCCTCCAATTATAGAAGATGGACTATATTCACTTAGACTTTTGTGTAATAAATCATGAATCGCTCTATGATGACAAAAAACAACTACACTTTCATCAATTTCCATAATATTTTTTACAAAATTAATTACATGGGGAAGCTTTGCCACACCTGCAGCTTGTCTCTCACTTTGTATTGCCCGGTGATATGAAGCTGATTTGTCAAATGCGGTTTCAGCTTGTTTTTGTTCTTCTTCTAATTTTTTCCAAATTTTGTCTAACTCTTTATTATAATAAGTTGAGTCAGAATCTATGACCTCTTTATATCGTACTTTGTCTTTAAGTTCCTTTAGGACATCAGATTTTTTTCGTCTGAGCATTACGTGATTACATAATTCAGATCGTAGAGATTCACGTTTATTCTCTAAAACAATTGCTTTTCCCTTATCATTTACATAACAAAAATATTCACAAAATTCTTTAAAACTTCCTAGCAATCCTGGTCGTAAAATGTCAACAATTGGCCATATTTCAGAACCACGATTATAAATTGGAGTACCAGAAAGACCAATTCTATATTTTACGGAGTCTAAGGCTGCAAGTTTTTTTACTGCAGCATATTTTTTAGTAGATTTTGAGCGGAGATTCTGAACTTCATCACAGATAATTGATCTGATGTTTAATTTGGATAAATCTGCTAGTCGTTTTTCTAACAATTCATAATTTATTATATAAAAATCAAATTTACCAATTTCTTGGGATTTGCCTTTTCTAATTAGAGTTGATGAAGGAATTTCTCGTTCCATCAATCGTCCATTTCTACTCTTTTTTTTCATAAAATTACCAATTTCTCTTTGCCAGTTCCTTAGAGTAACCAATGGAGCAATCACAAGAGCTGACAGAGCCTGTTTTTCTGTTGCAAGATAAGCCAATGTTTGAACTGTTTTTCCCAAGCCCATTTCATCAGCTAGCAATGCATTTCCAGATGATTTTAAAAGAAAATCAAGGCCTTCTTTTTGAAAATTATATAATTTTCCCCGAAATTGCTTACTAGGAATAGCTTTGCTAAGCTTTTCTATTTTTTTTAATTTAATTTTTTTTGTAGAAGATTTTGAAATTTTTCTACGCCATGTGGATTTTGAAAGAATTTCCATAGGATATCTTTCCAGAATCCATTGGATTTGTTGGACATTTTGATGACTGTCTGGAATAATTGCCTCGTTTGGGCCTTCACCATACCATGATTGAGGGATAAGTCTTGAAACCATTGTGACGGCACGAGTTCCAGTTACCTTCCAGCTCCAGGTTTTAGAATATTTATCTAATACATATTCTAAAGTTCCAAAATTTTTTGCTTTACTCAGATCTACTGGCTCGGTAATTACTTTCAAATCAGCCCGTAAGCTTGTTTTAGGGGAATTTAAGCGGTTCGAGTCAAATTATGAACACTTGATTTTATCCATTATATTTAGGAACGAATTTCATTTTTTCCCTGAACATAGGCAACATGTGTTGTTTGTTCATTTGAACAGCGGTTTTGTTAAAGGCCTTTCTTCATACCTGACTATAGACAAAGATCTGAGAACTTAACAAGCCATTCCTAATTTTTGAGTTCTTAGTGTAGGTAAAATAGGGGGCTTTTAGCCCTCTATTCTTAATAATTTATTACTAATAGAAAAAAAGAACAGAAAGTTACCAAAAATGGATTCATTTATTGTTGAAGATGTAAATGCACTTCTCAAATTAAAAAAAGGAGATCCCAGTAGACTTAATCGTATTAAGGATTTATGTGAAGCCAAAGAAATTGTTTCTCTTTCTGATCGCAAGTACATTGAAAGACTGGCATCACAGCACCTAAGTAAATTTGAGCAGAAAAAACCAGAAAGTAAAGACAAACCGAGATTGATTCCGATTGAAGAATCATTGTCTACACCTAAGACTGTTGAGACAGATGCATCAAAACATCAAACTGATTTATTAAAAGAAGTGCAAATTACCGAAGCGACAGATTCTAAAAAAATTCTCTCAAAACCCTTCGATTTAAGCTCAAATAAAAAAATCCTATTGGGGGCTGGGGCTATCGTTTTAGCAATCATTTTGATAGCTATAATAGGTATTGTGTACGACGGCGCCAAAATCCCATATGACTCTGACACAAAGAGTGACACATTACAAGAATTTTCTTTAGAAACTGATGAATCATCATATGAAACAGCAGATATTATTTCAATATCTGGGCAGATTTCTTCATCGTCAAGTGGAACTGTTCGATTATCAATTGAAAATGAAAATAGTAAAGTGGTATGGGCAGAAAATTTGAACATAAAAAATGATGGGAATTTTTCAACATTACTGATTGCTGGAGGAACAGGATGGGAAAATAGTGGCAAGTATGTTTTGAATGCAGAACATGAGGAGTTAACAAATCAAATTTCGTTTGACTTTATTGCTAAAAAATAGTTTCAAAGTTTTATTAATTGATTTCAATTATTCCTTGTTCAATTAAAAATTTTAGTGCAGATATTAATTCATTTTCTGTAATACTACCATCTGCATATAAAATGAAGATATTTTTTACCCAATCTGGAATGTTTTGAACGTTTTCCAATTCTGATTCAATCTTAATAGATTCCTCAACAGATTCTGTTTTGCCAGTCTGATCAATTTCTTCAGTTATATCAGTATCAGATTCCTCAGATTCTGGATTTTCTATAACTAGAATATTTTGAGATACACTGGGTTTTATTATTGAAAATGTTGTGGCACCAATCGAGTTGCCATTTTTAGAAAACACTTCAATGGTATAATCACCTTGAATAATAGTACCATTTGTGTTAATTACATCATCATCTATCAAGTAGGCAATATCAGCACCTGCCTCTCCGTTACTTTTTTCACGAATTATGATTTCTTTCTCTGTAATTATTTTATCAGTAGGAGTTTGAACTATTCGCATATAATAGAAACCATCACTTGGATTAAAATTTAAAATATCAACATATGCACGAATCAGTCTGATATTAGAATCCAAATTAATTATAGAATTTCCAACAATTGAAACGCTTATCTGGGATTCTTCTTCCCAGCTTGTCTCTTCATCTGCTTTAGCTACATAACTTGTAGGTATTAGAAAAACTACAAAAATGGAAACTAATAACCAACTTTTAATTTCTGCTGACAATATGAGGCAATTACAATTCTGATTATTAAAAACCTGTTTGCATTATATCGACAATCATCAATAAAACTGAACACAATTTTCAAAACGTTTTTGTTGTTATAAATTTGAGTTGGGCCGAACGCACAGCTGCACGCCCGTGAGGTATGTGTCGACACAATGCGTCCGTGCCCAAAAAAATTAAACCGCATTTGGCTTTATGGTCATGTATGTTCAAGTTGGACAAATTTAATTTGGTTCTAGTCACAAGTTGACAATTGTTTTTATTCTAAGTAAAAATATCTAGCATCATTTCATCTATTTGCTCTATTTGTCCTTCAACAATCTTGTAAGCGGATTCTAAATCCTCATCTCTTACCAAGGAAACTTCGAGGGCACATGTAGGGCAATATAATATGCCTTTCCAGCTAGCTACAACTCGTCCTTGTAGATGGTCATTACATGATATGCATTTGGAATTAAAGGGATAAAAATACACAAATGTACTTTCGCCTACTTTCAAAGACTGCCCCTTCTTTGACCAATTTCCTTCATTGAAAATTTCTTAACATATTTTGTAATAAGATAGAATTTGTCCGAATAAAACAGACACTAGTCAAAAATCAGATTATGTTTAAAATTTGATGCTTAATGTTTCTGTTCTTTATGGGGCTTTGTTGAAGCATTGTGGCAGTCACATTCACATAGATATGTCTTATGATCGCTCTGGCAATCGATACAATCATAGTGCTTGTGGTTCTCGCAATTGGCACATTTCATGATATACTTCTGGTAAACACTACTTGAAAACTTTTTTATTTCTATTGGTCAACTTCGCTTTTTTCTTGTAATTTTTCAGTCAATTCCACATAATTACATGGATCTAATTCTTTGGCAAACCCCTTGTCAATATGGATTAAATAAACCGAATGTAACCTTGCGTTTAAAATCTCATTATACTCTATTGGCGGATTTTTGTAATATCGATTACAAAGGGATTGTGCTTTGATTATATCATTTTTATCACGTGAATGTGGGGGGGTAAGAAAAATTTTGGGTATGGGCAAAAGCCCAATAACTGGGGTCGCTAATGAAAACTTTGAACAGTGTTGACTATATCTTGCAATTTTACTCATAATTCTTGCAGTATAGTAATCAATGGTATCCAAAGCATGTTCTGGGGGTGTAAATCCTGTCTCTATTTCTATGATAGCTGAACCATCACCCTTTTTTGCAAAAATGTCACATACTAAAATGTCAGAAACTGATTTTTCAGCATCTACTGTGTATCCTCGACCGATTAGATTTGCTGCACAAATAAGTTCCAATACAGAGTGATTGATTTTTACAAGGTTTTCTCTATAGAGATCGATTAGCCTTTGTCTGACATAATTTAGTTTTGGAATCTCGTTATCATTAAGATTTTTTCCAAGTCTTTCTGTAATTTCGTATACATCGTTTTGAAATTTTTCTAAATCCAAAATTAACTGTACCTCTTCATTTATTTGAATGGAGTAAATTGTTTGAAATTTATTAATTACTTAAAGTTGAGATTTTACCTGAAAACATTAATCTTTTTCTTGAAAACACAACTCCTGTAACTATTGCAGCAATCAATATCAACACAGCAAAAGAACCAAATTCTGGAACCACAAATGTACCAATGACTTCAATTTCTTCAGTTCCTGCAGGGAACATAATAGTTACATCA
>Ga0209878_1000123_pt1 | contig 10258 bp, 10 predicted proteins | sample GWRWN1_40_50_FD_187235 | JGI IMG/M metagenome (GOLD analysis project Ga0209878, IMG submission 187235) | Riverbed sediment microbial communities from areas with no vegetation in Columbia River, Washington, USA - GW-RW N1_40_50 (SPAdes)... | ecosystem: Environmental > Aquatic > Freshwater > River...
CGCCCGCCGATGAGCCCCCGGCGGATCCGCCCAACGCCGCACCCGACTGCTCCGGCCTCCAGCCGAGCCTCCACAGGCTCTGGGCTCCCAACCACAGGTTCCGGCTGGTCGGTCTCGCAGGCGCGACCGATCCCGACGGTGATGCGCTCTCCCACGAGATTCGCTCGGTCACTCAGGACGAGCCGGTACTCGGTGGCCCCGACGCCAAGCGCGGCGAGCGTTCCGATCAGGTGTGGCTACGCGCCGAGCGGCGTGGCAAGGGCGACGGCCGCGTCTACCGGATCGAATACCTCGCCCGGGACGGCCATGGAAACGCCTGCCACGGCACCGCGAAGGTCGTCGTGCCCCACGACAGAGCCCATCCGGCGGCGCTTGACTCGGGCGGCTCGTTCGACTCGTTCGGGCTCTAGAGAAAGGCGACCTAGGAGCCGGCGGCGGCTGGAAGGGTGTCGGCTTGGCGCTCCGCGCGCCCTCTGAGGAGCTCGGCGAGCTCATCCGCAGGCGCCGGTCGGCTGATGAAGTAGCCCTGAGCGAGCGTGCAGCCGTGTGACCGGAGGGCGTCCCAGGCGTCCTGCGACTCGACGCCTTCGGCGACCGTGTCGAGACCCAGGTTCCGTCCGAGGTCGATCGTCGAGCGGACGATGGTCGCGTCGCTCGTGTCCTCGCACATTCCCATTACGAAGGAGCGGTCGATCTTGATCGTCTGCACCGGGAGATGCCTCAGGTAGGCGAGGGAGGAATAGCCGGTGCCAAAGTCGTCGATCGCCAGCCGAAGCCCCATCTCGTTCAGCCGGCTGAGCACCTGCCGGACACGAAAGGGATCTGCCAGGATCGTCGTCTCGGTGATCTCCAGCTCTAGCTGATCGGGGCTGACGCCCCTCTTCGCGAGCTGCTCGCCGATCCAATCGGGCAGCTCGAGGTCGAGGAGATCGGGGATGGTCAGGTTCACCGACACGTGGAGGTCGTACCCGGCTGCGTTCCACGCCTTGCACTGGTCGAGGGAAGCGGCCAGGACGAAGCGGCTCAGCGGCTTGATCAGCCCCGTCCGTTCGGCGATCGGAACGAAGTCGTTCGGGGGGATGAACCCTCTCTCGGGATGCTGCCAGCGGACGAGCGCCTCGGCTCCGAGGATGCGGCCGCTCTCGAGGTCCGCCTTGGGCTGGAAGAACACGACGAGCTCGCCGATCTCGATCGCGCCGCGGAGCTCACCGGCCAGCGCCAGCCGCGCCGCGTCGTTGCTGTCCTGCTCGGCGTCGTAGAGCGCTGTCTTCGCATGCGCGGCCTTGGCCATATACATGGCTACGTCCGCGTGCTGGAGGAGGGTGTCCACCTGTTCGCCATGCTCAGGGTGGGCGGCCATTCCGATGCTCGCCGAGATCTCGAGCGGGATTCCGGCGATGTTGAAGGCGGACTCGAGCGCCGCATGGACGCGATCCGCGACCAGCGTTGCGTCGTCCGCCGAGCCGGTCGGGAGCAGGACACCGAACTCGTCGCCTCCGAGGCGCGCAAGCGTTTCGTTGGCGCGGAGCTCCCCTCGCAGCCGGCCGGCGAGCTCCTGCAAGAGTAGATCCCCGGTCTCGTGCCCGAGCGTGTCGTTGATCTCCTTGAAGCGATCGACGTCTAGGAGCATTACGATCGGCGAGCTGTTTTCCCGTCGGGCCGCCAGAATTGCCTGCTCGATCCTGTCTGCGAAGAGCGTCCTGTTCGGCAGGCCGGTCAGCTCGTCGTGCAGCGCGCGGTGCTGGATCTCCTCCATCTGGCGCCGGATTCGCCGCGTGACGCTTCTCAAGATGGGAACGAGAGCTGCGAAGAGCAGGAGCAGCACGGCCTCGAAGATGCCGGCAATGGGGAGGAACGTTGCTTCGGCCGCCTGGGCGATGGGCTCGTAGTCCTGAAAGATCGCGGCCACTCCCGAGCCGCCCGCGACTGCCACCGGGGCATAGGTGCGGAGAACCTTGCGGTCGCCCCCCGCGCCTTCGTCTCCGAGGGTTGTCTGGTCGCCTCGGATCGTTCCGCCGAGAGCCTCTCGGATGTGACCCAGCTGAGGCGTCTTCGTGCCTACGAGGCGATGGTCCGTGCTGTAAGTGACCGTCCCGTCGGCCGAGTACAGCTTGACGAGGAGGACACCGCTCGCGAGAACGCGGCTGTCGAAGAGCTCGTCGAGAATGTCCCGTCGCTGCGCCGCGACGGGCCCGTCGAAATCAGAGGCGAGAAGCGAACCGCTCAGGAGGGCGCTCGCCAGAATGCGTGCCTGCGACGTTGCCGCGCGCTCGGCCTGCACCGTGTTGAAATGTCGGACGACAAGGAGGATGGCGCCTGCCGCGAGCGCGAGCGCGATGCCTGTCGAGACCGCGAAGCGGAGGATGAGACGGGGTGGCCCTTCACGGCCCGGTTCCGGAGGCGAGTGCCGGCGGCTGGACAAGACGTCTACTTCCCCAGGCCGCCGACGATCCCGTCCACGGTGTCGGTAACGCCTGTGACGGTGTCGCCGACGTCGTCGAGAATCGGCTGTGTCGCGCCGCCGACCTGGTCGACGATCCCCTGAACGGGTGCGGTCGGACCGGGGGGATCGCCGCCGGGAGGCGGCGGCTCCGAACCGTCACCGGCCCCCGAACCGCTTCCGCTTCCGGTGCCGCCTCCGCTTCCGCCACTTTTCTTCCCGGGGTCACGCGGTCCGTCGAGGGCCGCGGGGCTGCCGGCGGCGTACGACGCCCGCGGGTTAGCGGCGGCCGAGGGCGTCGCGGGGCTCTCGGGTGCCGGCTCTCCGGGACCGCGAACGATCGCCCCCCTCGCGCCGGCGTCGAGCGCCTGGTTCTCTTCTACGGCCGCCGCGTTCGTCCATGGGACGAGGGCAGCTGCGAGTCGCTCGACGGTCGCGGGCAGGGGGAGGGAGAGCCCGGTGGCCGCGCACAGCGGAATGGGCAGGGAAAGACCGATCACGATGAGCGCAAGTTCCCAGCGGCCGGCGAGCTGCACGCGGGCAGCGGTGGGAAGCGGATAGCCGGGCGCAATACTCATAGCCGCAGAAAAGCCCTAACTGCCGAACCCTAGGAGGCGTTCGGGGACTCGGGCGTCCTCCGAAAGGGTGGTCTCTACTTGTGCTGCCTCTTGTCAGGGTCGTGTGGCGCTGCCAGTCCTCGGGTCAGGTCCCGCTTAGCCGTCACTCCACGTCGGCGGTTCTCGGAAAGGAGCGACAGAGCGGCCCGCGCAAAGCGGGCCGCTCTTCGTTTCTTCGGGGCGATGCGTTGCCGACCGCTCTAGGGACGGTGCGACTGGCCGCCGGCTGCGTTGTCCGAGCCTGCGACGCTGTGGTCGTCGCTGGCCGCGCTCGCAATGGCGGTTCCCTGCGAGCTCTGCCCGCCGCTAGCCGTGTCGGCCGTCCCGGTGCCGCCGCTGTTCGGCGTCTCCACAGGTGCCCCTTGGGCTTCGAAGGCCTGGCCTCGCTTTCCGGCCTGGCTCTGCCCGCCGCTTGCGAGCGTTGAGATCTCGGCGCCCTTCTCGACACCGGTGAGATCTGTGCTCGTTGCGAGGTCGGAGATCTCACTTCCCTTGCCGGAGTTGGACGACGTCACGGGAGCGTCGGGAGACTTGCCGCGAACGTTTGGGTGGTCGCCGGCGTTGCTGTTCGGGCCAGGGACGGAGACACCTACCTTGGCGAGCATGGTCGAAGCGACGTCCTGCGCCGCTCCTGGCAGGCTGCCGGCGAAGGCAAGGCCGGTCGCTCCGGCCAGAGCCACGGTCGCGAACGCCGTGGCGAGTCTGAGTCGAGGCACGATTGACCTCCTGCGTGGTTTTGTCAGCTTGGGCTGAGACGAACGCACCACGGTCGCGAGGAGCGCGACGTCCTCCGACTCTCTGGAAAGGTCATTGGCTGATGGGGAATCGGCTACGACCCTGAGAAGGGTGGCCACACCGGCGTAACCGGGCGGCGCATCCTGCGGCGCTACCGAACCGGCGAGAAGCCGGTCAGCCGTGTCAGCGTCCAGTGGTAAGCGCTGCATCTCGCTTTCCAGATCGCGCCAAGGACTCATCGTGTTACACGACTCTGCTTCGAGGTAACGAGTTCGGCCAGGCGCTCGAGGGCACGCTTCTGCATCACCCGCACCGTCCCTGGCTTTCTACCGGTGACGGCGGCTACCTCATACGAGTCGAGGCCGGCGACGACGCGCAGCAGGACGATCTCCGCTTGGGCCGGTGGCAAAGCGGCAAGGCAGGCGAGGGCCTCTCCGGCTTCAACGCCGGCAAACGTTTCACTGGGATCGGGCCGATCGATCAGTTGCTCGAGCGGGACCGGGCCGGTGCGCCGACGCGCGCGAGTTCGGCGCAGATCGATGAGCCGCCGACGGGCGATCGTGAACAGCCAGCAGCGGAACGCGCTCTCGTCTCCTTCGAAACGACTCAGACCGTGGGCCACGTCGAGCCAGACTTCCGAGGCGAGGTCCTCGCCCTCGACGGGCTCCTGCGCGCTCAAAAACCGCACGAGAGGAGGATGCAGGTCTCGGTAAAGCACGGTCAGCGCCCAGTCGGCGCCTGCTTGTGCTGCCGAGAGCACAGATTGGAAGCCGGGACCTTGCGTCATCCGATTGGACCGTTTCTAACAGGCACCCGTTTGGACTTTGCAAAGAATAGGCGGCGGGGGTGGGATTCGAACCCACGAGACGCCTCACGGCGTCTAGCGGTTTTCAAGACCGCCCCTTTCAACCACTCGGGCACCCCGCCGAAGGCGAGGGTCAGTCTAGCCCGGGCCCGGAGAGCCCTTCCGCGGCGCGCCGAACTCCTCGAGAACCGACGGGATCGAATACGTGCCGCCTTCGTCCTGGAAGTTCTCCATGATCGCGAGTAGGACGCGGGCCGTCACGGCCGTTCCGTTCAACGTGTGTACGGGCTCCAGGCCCCCGTCTTCCCGCCGGTAACGGACGTCGAGGCGCCGGGCCTGGTAGTCGGTCGTGTTCGACGTGGACGTGATCTCGCGGTAGCGCTTCTGGTTCGGAAACCACGCCTCGAGGTCGTATTTCTTCGCCGCGGAGGCTCCGAGGTCCCCGGCGGCGATGTTCACCACGCGGTAAGGGATCCCGAGCTCCCCCACGAGCTCCTCTTCGATGGCGAGCAGGCGATCGTGCTCCTCCTGGGAGTGCTCCGGGAGGCAGAAGACGAACATCTCGACCTTGTCGAACTGGTGGACGCGGAACATGCCGCGGGTGTCCTTCCCGGCAGCCCCCGCTTCACGGCGAAAGCAGGTCGAATAGCCGGCATAGCGGAGCGGCAGCTCGTCCGCGGCGAGCTTCTCCTCCATGTGCATGGCGGCCAGCGCCACCTCGGAGGTTCCGGTCAGGTAGAGCTCGTCGCGCTCGATTCGGTAGAGGTTGACCTCGTCCGTCGGCAGGAAGCCGGTTCCGTACATGGCCTTCTCGAGGACGAGGACCGGCGGCAATACGGGCGTGAACCCCTTGCCGACGAGCCGGTCCAGAGCGAAGCGGTAGAGGGCGAGCTCAGTGAGCGCGGTCTCGCCCAGCCGGTAGGCGAAACGGGCTCCGGACACCTTGGCGCCCCTTTCCATGTCGATCTGCCCGAGCTCCAGGTGGTCGCGGGGCTCGAACCCGAGTTCCTGGGGCTCGCCGACTCGCCGCAGCTCTATCGCGTCCTCCTCGGTGAAGCCATCCGGAGCGCTCGGGTCGGGTGGGTTGGGGACGATGGCCAGGAGCTCCTGGAAGCGCCCCTCGACCTGCTCGAGCTCCCTCTCGAGTGTCTGCAGCTCCGCTTTCACGCTCTTCAGCTCCTCGAGCTGCTCAGGGGTCGGCTTCCCTTTCAGCTTCTGGCCGGCTCGCAGCTCCTCGATGCGCGGAAGGAGAGCGCGCCGTTCCCGGTCTGCCTCGAGGAGCGCGTCGAACTCATCCGCCGCCCCCTTGCGGGCGAGGGCGGCGCGCCAGGTGTCCGGGTCGGCGCGCGCCGCGCGGATGTCAATCATGGCCGGGAGTCTAGGAAAGCCTCGATCACCTGGGCGACTCCCTCCTCCTCCACCGGCGGACACACGAAGTCGGCGACCGCCAGCACCCGCTCGTGTGCGTTCGCGACGGCGACGCCGAAGCCGGCCCACTCCAGGAGCTCGACGTCGTTCTCGCCATCTCCGAAGGCGACCGTGCGCTCACGGGAGAAGCCGACGTGCTCGGCGAGAAAGGCCAGACCGGAGGCCTTTGTCACCTCGGGGCTTGCGAACTCGAGGAAGTAGGGGAGGGACTTCGAGATGTAGAGGCGGCCGTCGAAGCGCGCCTTCATCCGCTCCTCGAGCACGTCGAGACGCGTGGGCTCCCCGACCGCGACGAGCTTCGTGGCCGGCTTCTCGAGCCACTCGACGAGGTCGCCGACCTCGTGAACGGTGAGGTGCTGGAAGGACGAGTACGCCTGGGACTCGGCCGTATGGCGGGCGACGTACAGCTCGTCGTCCACGTAGCAGTTGACGGGGAACCCCTCGGCGTCGATCGCCGCGATGGCTTCCTTCGCCAGCGCGACGGGAATCGGCTCGTGGCGAAGAAAGCGCCCGGTCGCGGGCTCGGCGACGACCGCGCCCTGGTAACAGACCACCGGGTCGTCGATGCCGGCCTCTTCCAGGTAGGGACGAACCGAGCGGAACATCCGGCCGGTGGCGACGACGACCCGCACGCCGGCTCCTCTCGCGGCCGCGATCGCCGCGCGCGTGCGCGGTCGCAGGACGCCGTCTTCCGCGATCAGCGTGCGGTCCAGATCGCAGGCGAAGGCCTCGACGTGCTCGGGAAAGCCGTCCGGAAGGGTCAGCTCTTCGGCTGCAGGAACGCGACGAGGTCAGCGAGCTGCTTCTGGTCGAGCTTCGTCCCGTAGTCCTTCGGCATGATGTCCTGGAAGCCCGCGGCCACCTCTGCGCTCGGATCGATGATCGACTCGAGGATGAACTGGGCGTCCTTGTCCTTGAGCACGGTGTCGAGGTTGGGCCCGACCGTCGCAGTCGATCCCGCGGGGCCGTAGGTGTGGCAGCTGGAGCACGGAGGCTGCGCGGTCTTCGTGAAAATCTCCTTGCCTGCGGTCGGGTCACCGGCGGCGACGTCGACGGTCTCCGCGCCCGGAACGGTCCCGATCACGGTCTCGGCCGTGGGCGCGACAGTCGTCTCGCCCCCGCAGCCGGCCAGTAGAAGGCCGAGGATGAGCGCGAGCAGGAGGCGGCAGCGCATCGGCCGCGAAGCATAACGGCCTCGCAAACGAGATAGCCCACGAGACCGGTCAGCGCGACGTCGCCCGGCGAATCGTTGACGATCAGTGAGACGAGCACGGCCGTGGCGAACGCAAGCGGAAGCGCTCGCTCGGCGAGCGGCCGGTCCGAGGCGAGGAGACGGACCACGAGCACCGCGAGCGCGGCGAGAGAGAGGACTACCGCGAGAGCGGGACCAGGACCGAGCGTCACGCGTTCCCACGAAACGAGTAGCCGGTCGCGGAAATGCGAAGCGAGCGTGTCGGGCCCTTCCCCGAGCGCCCGGGTCACGTGGCTCGAGCCTCCCATGGCCGCATCCAGGGCGATGAGGCCGGTCGCGAGCAAGGCGGCACCGCCCAGCGCGGCGACGAACCGTCGGCCGCGTAGACCCGCGAGGAGCGCCGCGAGCACCGCGTAGCCCGCGGCCAGGACGAGCGCGCCGCCGCCGTCCGCCCCGAAGCGGCTCCCTGCCACGAGGACGAACGCGACCAGCGCCGCGGCAGCGAAAGCAACCGGACCTAACTTGCGACCCAGCAGCGCGGCGCCCGCGAGTGCGGGCACGAGCAGCATGGTCTCGAGCAGGTTGTCCACCCCATAGAAGCGTCCCGTCTGCGAGGGGCCCCAGGGCGAGAGCGCGACCCACGACCCGTCTATCGCAAAGGCTGCGAGGTAGAGGACGAGGACGGCGGCCAGCGCGAGGCCCACTGCAGCCGTCGTGCGAACAACCAGGGCCAGAGGCAACGCTCCGGCGATCGAGAGCCCGATCGCCAGCAGGACGATCCAAAGGGTGGCCGTCTCGGTGGCTCCGAGGATCAGGTTCGCAGTCAGGGCGGTCGCATACCCGAGTGCAGCCGCCCGAGGAAACACGAGCGCCAAGAGGACGATCAACCCGGCCCCGAGGAGGGCCGAAGGCAGGCGCGCGTCCTTCTTAGCGTCGATGAGCCGGTCTAGGGCCAGGACGTGCGCGACAGGGTCCTCCTGGGGTTGCCAGCCGAGCCCGTCGTCCCCCCCCAGCGCGGTCGGCGCAACGTCGGCAACCGAGACAAGCCCCGGAAGCCGGGTCGATTCGGAGGTGAGGAGTCCCCGGAAGCCATGCCCGATCACCGCGATGGGATAGCGGCGGTCATTCGATTGTTCGAGGCCGGAAGGAAGGCCGAGGACTATTGCCGGGGCCCCTCGTGGCGGCTCAGCCGCGGTCTCGAACGACACCAGCGGAGGACCGCTCGGCAAACCGCCGTCCAGCAACGCGTTTCGCAACTCACCTCGGATGAGCGCGGCGCGCGCCTGCTCGCCGCTCGTCGTAGGCCCATTCGCGGGCACGAGCAGGCCGACCGCGCCGCGGTCCGCGAGCCCCTGGAGATCGTCGAGCCCGAGTCCTGGTACGAGCAAAATGCGAAATTCCTGCGTCGCCGCGGCGGCAGGACCGGCTGCGACAAGCAGAACGAGGGCCGTCAGGGTGAGCGTTCGGATCACCGGCGCAAGGTACAATCTGGGTTACCCCATCGCCCGAGGAGAGTTGAACTTCCTATGAAACGCAAGGCTTTCGGACGCGACTTCGGCCTGTCTGCGCGCATGGTCACGACGTCGTTCCTGCTCGGCGCGCTCTACGTCGTCTTCGCCGTGGTCCTCTTCCAGGTCCTGAACGTCGGGCTCGCGCCGATGCTCCTGATCGTCGTCGGGCTGGCAGCGTTCCAGTACTTCACCTCCGACAAGCTGGCGCTCAGAGCCTCCGGCGCGAAGGTCGTCACGCCCGAGCAGGCGCCCGAGCTGCACGCGATGGTCGAGCGGCTCTGCGCGATGGCCGACCTGCCCAAGCCGCGCGTGGCCATCATCCCGACCGACGTGCCGAACGCCTTCGCGACCGGCCGGAGTCCCAAGCACTCCGCGGTCGCCGTGACCGAGGGGCTATGGCGCCGGCTCGAACCGCAAGAGATCGAGGGGGTGCTCGCTCACGAGCTCGCCCACATCGGGAACCGCGACGTGCTCGTCATGACCCTCGCGAGCTTCTTCGCGATGCTCGCGGCTCTGCTGACCCGATTCGGCCTCTACGGCGGCATGTTCAGCGGCGGAAACCGGAGCCGCGACGGCGGCACGCCCGTCTGGCTGATCATCTTCGTCGTCTCCCTGCTGACGTACGTGATCAGCTTCGTCCTGATCCGGATGATCTCGCGCTACCGCGAGTACGCCGCCGACCGGGGTTCGGCCCTCCTCACGGGCGCTCCCGAGCAGCTGATGAGCGCGCTCCAGAAGATTGCGAGCGACATCATCCGCATTCCGCAGCGCGACCTCCGCGAGGTCGAGAGCATGAACGCGTTCTTCATCATCCCGACATCGGTCAAGTCGTCGTTGGGCGAGCTCTTCGCCACTCACCCACCGCTCGAGAAGCGCCTGGCGCGGCTCGCCGCTATCGCCCAGGAGATGGGCCGCCCGATTCAGTAGATGGGCCTGGGGAACGTCCTCTTCGGGCGCAAGAAGCTCAAGGGCGCGAACCTCGACAAGCTCTTCGCTCTTTCGACTGCGGCGATCACGCTCGAGACGGAGTCCAACCTCAAGCCCGCCGGCGTTGCGGCGGTCGTGTTCAAGCCGCTCTCCGCCGGCGAGTTCACGCGGGCCGAAAACGAGCTCGACGAGCTGCTCGGCGTCGCTGCCCGGGATTCGGGCTCGGAGGTGCGGCGCCGCTCGGACAGCTTCGGCTTCGAGTGGATCGTCATCCGCGACAAGGATTTCGAAGACCTCGTGACCACGACCCACCTGGTCAGCTCCGAGCTCGCCGATCGCGGCTTCGGAGGGCAGCTCCTCGCTGCCCTCTTCGCCTTCCAGGATCGGGAGCGGCGCGTCTACCTCATCTACGGGTACAAGCGCGGCACGTTCTGGCCGTTCATCCCGAGCGGGGAGGACCAGGAGCGGGACAACGCGGAGGAGCTCCGCTTGAAGAACCAGCTCGAGGGAGAGCTCCCGATCGAGCCGGACCTGACCCGCTGGCTCGCCCTCTTCAACGCTCCGCTCGACTGACACCAAACCAGCGCCCGCAGCAAGCCGCGG
>Ga0209878_1000126_pt1 | contig 10206 bp, 10 predicted proteins | sample GWRWN1_40_50_FD_187235 | JGI IMG/M metagenome (GOLD analysis project Ga0209878, IMG submission 187235) | Riverbed sediment microbial communities from areas with no vegetation in Columbia River, Washington, USA - GW-RW N1_40_50 (SPAdes)... | ecosystem: Environmental > Aquatic > Freshwater > River...
GACGGTCTTCTTTTTGAAACTTGTCTCTTTGTTCTACTTGTTACCCTTCGTACTGTCCTTTTAGTAGATATTCGTCTATTTCGTGATGATCTTTTCTTAACAGTTCGTCTCTTTGCTGCAGTTTTTTTCCTCTTTGCAACTCGTCTTTTTGGTCTTTGTTTTTTGGTTTTCCGTTTTGACTTTTTCGTGGTTTTTGGTTTTGATATAGAACTACTTGGATTTGTCCCTGACATTCTTACCTTCAAATTTTTTAATTGTACTAATTCGACTTTGGCATTTGTACTTTGACTGAGAAGATCTTGATTTATCGCAGGAAAATCTTTACCATATTTGTCATAACAGTCTTTATGAAAAACTCTACCTTTTTCATACATCATGTCTTCACTAATAACACCTTTGTTACATACTACACAAAATGTCACAAAAGGTTTCGCCGGAACCTCGCTGACAAAACTTTCCATCATATCTGAAATCAAGACTTTATCTTTAGACGACATGCCGCTTACACAATTCTAATTCTCGTATAATTTAAGATTTTTAGATTCAATAAAGTTGGTTAATCCTAAAAAATGAATTAAAGTAAAGAAACATCTTCTCTACTTTCATATCTACTCTTGAAATCATTCCAATTGATTAGAATTTTAACATCAGATCAATCATCAAAACAACACATCCTACTGCTACAGTTATTATCATGAATGGAAATCCCACTTTGAAAAATTGCATGAAGGTAATTCTGTAACCATACTTTTCTGACAGTCCGATGGCAATGACTCCCGCACTGGATCCAATAAGTGTACCATTTCCACCAAGCCCTGCTCCCAAAGATAATGCCCACCAAAGGGGGCTAACGATATTATGAAATTCTGCGGCAATGGTTGGATTTTGATTTAGGACTTCAATTAGTGGTATCATGGTTGCCGTAAATGGAATGTTGTCTACAAAGGCACTTGCAATAGCAGACACCCATGTTACCATAAAGAAACTTGCCCATGGGTTTCCAGCTGTAATGCCAAGTGCAGTCTTGGCCAACACACCAATCATTCCGGATTCTTTTCCGACACTTATGGTGATAAAAAGACCTGCAAAGAATATGAGGGTGCTCCAATCAACTTCATGTAATATTTTTTCAGGTTTAATTTTTGATATGAGTAGCAAAACACCTGCACCCCCAAGAGCAATTAGTGAAGGTTCGATGTGTAAAATTCCGTGAAAAACAAAAAGTGCTATGACGCTAAACAACACCAATAATGATTTTACCAAAAGTGGTCTATCCTTAATAAAAGACATTTCGTCTTGGCTCATTAATTCTTCAAGATTTTGTGGTGTTGCCTTTAGCTCTTTTCTAAAAAACACCTTGAATAGAATCAGCGACACTATTAACGAAATCCCAATCGTAGGGCCCATGTGAATAAAAAATGTATTAAAGTCAATGTTGGCAGCAGAGCCTATCATTATGTTTGGTGGATCTCCAATAATAGTGGCAGTTCCCCCTATGTTTGATGCAAGTACCTGGGCAAGTATAAAGGGAATAGGAGACAAGCGAAAAATCCTGAATATAGAAATAGTGACGGGGATCATAAGTAGAATTGTTGTAACATTATCTATGAACATGGATGTCACTGCAGTAAATACACTCATCATGACCAGAAGCTTCCACATGTTTCCTTTGGATGCTTTACCCATTTTGATTCCAACATACTGAAAGATTCCTGTCTCAGCTAAAATGGTCACAATGATCATCATTCCTAGCAAAAGACCTATTGTGTTAAAATCAATAGAATGAACTACAAATTCGAAACTTTCGTCAGCTTGGAAAAGACCTGTGGTGATACCAATTATGATTGCAATGGTAGCTGTTACTAATACAATTACGGTTCTATGAACAAACTCAAATGCTAGTACAACGTATATTGAAAGCAGAAGTATTGCCAAAAGACGCAAGGAAATGCTTGCATCAAATCCTATTGTTTCTGGAATGATCCAAATCAAAATGGAAAGAATGCTTAGAAGCAAAAATCCTATGGCTGTTTTTTTATTAATAGATGAAACATGGTCAGATAATTTGCTCATCAATTATATTCAAAAATACCTTTGAAAAGTCTTTTGTAGATCTTCGCCTCGTCTAATTTTACCCCGTTTGGTGCCACTCTATTTTGAAATAAAATGTGGTCATATAAGGCAATTATTGATTACACATTCTTTCATAACTGTCTAATTACTAAGCAATTTTTGTAGAATTCACAAAAACTCCTATTTTAGATGTAATTTGACCAATTTCCTGACTAGAGATATTATGTTTTTTAAATATTGATTTTATTTTATCTACTTGATCTTTTGATGCAACAACACAAAATCCAACTCCCATGTTAAATGTCTTGTACATCTCATCTGTTTTTACTCCATGCTCATGTATTAATCCAAATATTGGAGGAGGGTTAGGCATACAATCCAAATTAAAACCAGTTTTTTTTAGTCGTAAAAGTTTGGTAAATGCACCCCCAGTAATGTGTGCAAGACCATTTATCTTACATTTATCAAGCATCTCTAAAACTGGTTTTACATAAATTTCAGTTGGAGATAAAAGAGTATCCCCCAAAATCCCCACACCTTTTATTTTATCTTTAATTGAATACTTTGAAAGCAAAACCTTTCTTGCCAACGAATATCCATTAGAGTGCAAACCAGTACTTTTTGCACCAATTATTACATCTCCTGGTTTAATCGAATTTCCTAAAACCATTTGTTTCTTTGAAAGAAGACCTACTACCATTCCTGCAAGATCAAAACCAAAACCCTTTCCAGCAATTAGGTCTGGCATGATTGCAGTTTCACCACCAACTATTGGAACTCCAGCTTTTTTTGCACCTTTTGCCAATCCCTCAACAATTTTTTTGAATATTTTTTGATCGTTTTTGTTTGCTGCAATATAATCAACAAATGAAATTGGAGTTGCACCGACGCAAATGATATCATTAACATTCATTGCCACACAATCAATGCCTACTGTATCGTATTTCTTCATCATGTTTGCAATCATTACCTTCGTACCAACTCCATCGGTATGAGTTGCCAAAAGATTACCTCCGGAAATCTCAACAATTCCAGCGTAATGCCCAAACCCATGTGCAATTTTTGCTATTTTTGAGAGGCCGTGAGTTGAAGAAATGATTTTACCTATTGCGGCCTGACTTTGTTTAATTTTTGTGACATCTACTCCTGCGCTTTTGTAGGTTATTGCCATAAATTGTGCCTGCCTGATGCGAGGTTGGGATTTTGGTAATATGAATTCAAGTCAATCAAAATATTACATGTACATTCCTGCGTCTGTTTTCCTATCTTCTGAATATTTTTCAGAAAGTTCTTTAAAATCGGCACCAAGTTTTTCTGTTTGTTTTTTAAGGTCTTCAGTGTCAATATTTGTTTGATATGCTCTATTTACTGCATCAACTAGAGTTGCAGCAGCTAAAGGGTCTGGCTGAGTGTGGTTTGCTTTTACAAGAAAAGACACCCCTCGAATTTCACGCATCATGCACTCGTTGAGAATTCCGCCTGGCATTCCAGTAATGAACCCCTGTCGAATCATACTGATTCCCTTATCTTGCATTATTCTGCAAAGATCTTCTTCTGCTGCACAATACGCTTTATCATCATGACTATCACTTGCAACGCCATCTAGGATTACGATTTCATGTGAGCCTTTTTGTTCTGCCCAATCTAATATTGCAGCTACTAATGCGTACAGACCTTCCATTCTTAATGTGATCTCACAAATTATTGCACAAATAGTCCCTTCTTTGTTTGAGTAAAAACGAAATGGATGTCTTAACATTCCATGAATAAAAACAGTTGACGGTGGCAGGTATTTTGATCTCATGTACGCAACCTCTTCCATTTTTAGCTTTTCAATAATATACCCAACAGATATTGGACCTGCCAAACCTGCACCAACAAATCCAGCAAATACAATTGGAGAGTTGTAATTTACTTTTTTTATCTCAAATACTTCGGCTTCTGGAAATGCCCCCTGTTGCATTCTTTACGTCAAATTCTTGGGTCTAATTACTTTTATCAATACGATAGTGCCATCAATTCTTAGAATTTTCTAGTTTGATCTATACTTGTTTTGAAAATTCTCTGTATTCACCAATCTTAGAATCACACTGGTGACATGTATACTGACCTTTTTCTTTCAATATCATACCTGGTGCAACCTCCTCATTTGGGTTTTCAAATTCAATTTTTGGAGGTTTTTCAAATTCTGCATCGCATTTTTTACAGTAATATTTTAAAATTTTTTCTTCATCTAGTCTTCCTAATGGAGCCAAAAACAATTCTCCTACTCCCAAATCAGCTTTTTTTGCTTGTTCATCATTTACATCTGCTACGACTGAGCCTCCTGAACCTTTCAGTTTTAACTGTGGCAAATCAAACTAGTATTCTATTTTGGGTTTAAAATGTCATTGTTTAGTCAGTTTTAGACATAATTTTTAATTTAATTTTTTTACCGACTTTGCTCGAATTATGACTGTTCTTAGATAATCTTTAGCTGTTGCATCTGATACTCCCAAATTCTTTGCTCTTTGATATAGGGCTTGCTCATCTCGTTGTCTAAGATATATTTGTAAAAGTTGATTCAATCTATGTGATCTTCTCTCATCTGCATTCATATGGATTCGTCTTTTACACTTGTTTTTTGCATAAACAAATTCAACATTGTCATGCCTTTGTCAGTGATTGAATAGATCATATTCTGTCCTGCTGATTTTTTTTCAATAAAGTTATAGTCAACACAAAGGTGCAGATAGTTAAGAAATGATCTTTTCATTCGTATTTTGGATTTTGAATACAGATCAGAAAATGTCATGGACTCGCCTCGTACCTGGTATAGTAGCTTTAGAAGCGACAAGGTGCTAAAATCTCGTGTTCGCGCTCTTACTGCATCTAAGATCTGCTCATCGCGCTTTATGATAAAATCCCCAAATTGGTCTGCCACCTCGACTGGAATGTAAGTTAATCGTGCTCTCATCATACGGTATTGGTACCGTACTTTACCTTATTAACTTTGAGATGAAGCTTTGTTGAACTATCTAGATTCCTTTTTTCAACCAGGATGGTCTGATGGTTGATCGCAGTTAGGATCTACTTTGATTGTTATAGACGTAGAATGTTAATACGCTTTTATGATTCCAGTACAAAAATGCACGTTGCAGAATCATAAATTAGAAAAGAATTCATAGTTTGGGTTGATAGCATCAACACTGAAGCTCCAAGAAAAAAATTATTTGGATTTAGTCTTGTCCTCTACCCCAAACATCGGATTGCGTGATAATACCTTATACATCACGAAGACTAAGAAGGCAATAATTATAAAGTCAATTATATTTGCAATCAGGTCTCCATAGGCAAATGTTGATGTTACGCCAGTTACAGAGTTTGTTACGCTGTAGGATAATTCTTTCAAACTTCCTGAGGGTAGAGCCAGACCTACTAAAGGATTGACCAAGTCGTTAACAAATGCTGTTATCAACTTTGAGGAAGCTGCACCTATAACAAATGCAATAGCCAAGCCAATTATTCCAAATGTTTTGAGAAATTCCATGAATTGTTCTATCAATGATTTTGGTTTTGGTGGAGGCTGTGTGTCAGACATTTAAAAACAAGAGAAATGGACTCTATTTAAACTCCATGAAAAAATCAAAATAATCTAAGAGTTTCTAAAATTCAGATTTTGATAAATAAATATATTTTATTTTTTTCATAACTAGTTTTTAGCTCAGAATTAAATTGGAATTACTTTGATTCGTTCAGCCCTTACAGTTGGTGCAATTGAAGGCAACGATGCCCACTGTAAAACATTTTTTGAATCATTGCCTATTCCTGAAATGTTTTGTAACATTACTGGCAAGTTATGAACAATTCTAACCGATGTTCCAGGAGCTTTTACCTCTCCATTTTCAATAATTCGAATTCCACTTCTTGCGGTACAAGAAAAATCTCCTCGAGTTGGATTGACGGCGTATGTATACCAGAGCCTTCCAACTAACAATCCTTTTTTGGTCTCTTTGATGATTTCATCCCTACTCATCCCATCCCCCAAAATTCTCATGTTATGTGGAGCAGGTACAGGAATGGGTTCTGCACTTCGACCCATCGGAGAGCCTATTCTAGTTGCATTTCCAGAGGGCTCTTTTCCTTCTTTGTAGGCATTAAACAAATCAGAATAAAGACCTCGGAAGACTCCGTTTTCAATTAACGGTCTTGGCTTTGTTGCAAAGCCTTCATCATCAAAAATCTTGCTGCCAATACCTTCAGGTGCATGTGCATCATCAATCAAATTAAAATTATCAACTGCAATTTTAGAATCAAGCTTGTCTGAAAAACAGCTTTTCTTATCATAGTAAGTTTTTAGACTAAAGTTTGATGCAAAAACAAAAGCCAATAACTCTCCCACAGAATATGGATCAAAAATAATACTGTATTCGCCAGCTTCTGGTTTTTGTGGATTGATAGAACCAACACACATCTCTGCGGCATCAAACCCTACTGATTTAGCAGAAAAAGTACCCAAAGTGCGACAGCTTGCTTGTCCAATTCCAGAAACTGGTGAGCTTCCTTCCTCAGAATCAGCATTAATGGTTCCAGAAATGTAAGTTGCATCATCAACGCAATTAAGACCATTTGTATTTGCAATCTCTACATTTTCTGAAACTACATTCAGTGACCCAGTAATGTTAGATACTTTAGAATGAGAAGCAGCATTAATCATAGTTTGGGCAATGTCAGCTGCTTGGGTTCCAGTTATTTCAACTAGTTTTTTATCATAAAGTTTTTCAATTCTAGATGATCTTTTAAATTCAGATGGTAACGACTTCCAGAATTCTTTAGGCTTTGCTAGATTAGATGAAGCTAAAGCCAACTCTACAATTTTGAATGCGTCATCTGGATTGCTTGTACCAGCTGAAGAAATTCTTTTTTGATTAATAACACGTACTCCAAGGTTTTTGTCGTAGTTTTGTTTTATTTCAGCAATTTCTGAATCTGTAACTCGAACAGTTATGATTTTCTTTTGTACAAAGATAGCTTCGCACTCTTCAATGTGTAAATTTTTTGCATGAGAAAGTGCCCTATCACAGGCAGACAATTAAGATCGCCTTGGATTTTTGTATTTGTATTTGTCGATTTTTATTAGTTCAAAATAAGAGCCAAATCTTTTAGCATCAACTGTATCAAGCTCATCTTCATACTCATTCTCATTTTCAAATGTTCTCAAAATTTGGTAATTGGTACTTCGTTGCGCAGGAGTGCGATTTATTTCACGAACCATACGCCTAATTTCCTTTGGTTTGAGAAGCTGCCCATGTTGAGCCCCAGCTGAAGTCGAGATACTTTCGTTAATCAAAGTCCCTCCAAAGTCATTAGCGCCCCACATTAGCATTAGCTGTGACATCCTTTGGCCTTCTTTTACCCAAGACATTTGGATATTTTTGATATAGTTATTGAGCATAATTCTTGCTATTGCATGCGTCAAAAGTGCATCATTTGCGTTAGCTCCTTGTCTAATTCCTTGATGCAAATCATGTTTGTACATTGGCGCTTCATGATAAATGAAATTTAGTGGAACAAATTCAGTAAAACCTCCAGTTTCTTTTTGAATCTCACGAATCTTTGCAATATGTTGAACACGGTCATGCGGACTCTCAATATGACCAAACATCATAGTTGATGTTGTTCCGATTCCTAGCTTGTGTGCAGTTTTAATAACATCGATCCAGTCTTTTACACTAATTCTGCCAGGAGATATTTTATCTCTCATAGTTTGGTCTAAAATCTCAGCCGCAGTACCAGGAAGTGTATTTACGCCTGCTTCTTTTAGTCGCACAAGATACTCTTTTACTGAAATCTTCGACCTAGTTGCACCATACAAAACCTCTTCAGGAGAAAACCCATGAATGTGAATATCTGGAAGCTCAGCCTTTATGGCACGACAAATGTTCTCATACAATTCACCATCCATGTCTGGCGGAATTCCAGCCTGAATGCATACCTCAGTTGCTCCAAACTGATGAGCTTCCTTTGCACGCCTAACAATTTCTTCAGTTGGCAAAAAATATCCTTCCTCTTCTCTAAAGTCTCTGCTAAATGCACAAAATCCACATTGCTTGATGCATACGTTTGTAAAGTTGATGTTGCGATTAATTACATATGTTACACAATCACCAACTCTTCTTTTTCGAAGTTCATCAGCTACTGCCCCCACTAAATGAAAGTCCATTCCTCTTGCTTCATACAACCTCACCGCTTCCTCTGTAGTGATTTCTTTTTCTGAAAGTGCACGGTCTAGTGTAGCAGCTATTTCTGGGTCAGCATCTTTGAAAAATACATCTAAATTACTTAGCGCCAATAGTTTTCTCCAACTAAATTAGTCCCATCATTGATTTCAGACATTTTTTCAACAAGTGATGATTCTACCATGGAAAAAAATTCTGGGTATACAGGATATCTGCATTTTAACTCATAGCCTGCATTTTGTGAATTAACCTCAATAGTTTTTATCTCAGGCCAGGAAAACTCTGGATTTACATAGTCAGGAGTTAGTGGAGATATACCTCCCCAATCGTTAATTCCCACAGAAAGGAATCTTTCATATGATGTAGGGGAAAGATTTGGAGGAATTTGCAAATTCATCTCAGGCATTATGATTCGAGTCAATGCAACCATTGTCTTAAAGTAGTTTTCCTCAGCTGACGGATGTTCTTTCATTATAGTGTCAGGTTTTGGATGAAAGTTTTGCAAGATAATCTCTTGAATGTTTCCGTATCTCTTATGAATCTCCTTGATCGCATAAATGGAATCAATTACCTCAAATGGTGTTTCTCCAATTCCAACTAGAACTCCAGTTGTCATGGGAATGCCTAACTGTCCTGCGTTTTCTAATACTTTGAGTCGCTCTTTTGGATATTTGCTTGGAGCAAGATGATGAGGCATTCCTTTTTCTGTTAAACGCTCACTAACATTTTCAATCATTAGGCCCATACTGACATTTGATTTTTTTAGTTCTTTTAGCTCATGCTTTGTTAAATTTCCTGCATTTGTATGAGGGAATAATCCTTCTGCTAAAGCAATCTCTGATGCAAAAACAAGATATTCTACGGTGTTTGCAAAGCCATTTTCTTTGAGCCAACTTCTTGCTAGCTCAAAGCGTTCCTCTGGGCGCTCTCCTGTAACAAATAATGCCTCAACACACTGATGTTTTTTTGCAAGTTTGGCAAGATTTTGCACATCCTTTATTGACATCATTGAAAGTTTTGATTCTCCAGGATCTGCTTTGTAGGTACAATATGTGCAGATGTCGCGACATAGATTTACTAAATTAAAAAATGCCTTTTTTGAAAAAGTGACTACATTTCCATGATTTTTATTTCGTAAGATTTTTGCAGTCGCAAATATCTCTGCAGACTCATACTTTGAAATGTTAAAAATTTCATAAGCTTCTTCCTTTGGAATTTCTCTTCCCTCTAAAACCTTGTTTAGAGCATCACAATTAAGAGCAAGCTTACTCAACACCTGAAATACCTTGAATCCAAGTATTTATTCTTGTATCGTGTTTAACCTGAATCTGGTCTTTCATCTAACTTTACCACAATATTGGTGACTCTGCCATCTCTTAGGATCTCTAAAACCATTTCATCTCCAACTGACTTGTAGCGCTGAAGATGAATCAATATATCATCAATTTTTCGTACAACGTTTCCATCAACTGATAATACTACGTCACCGCCAATAAGATATTCAATACCATCAATCTCTTTTGTTTCTGAAGACCCCTTTAGTCCTGCTTTATCTGCAGGACTTCCCTCAACAACATTGACAATAAGAAAACCTCTTGCATCAGTTAGATGAAGTACTTTTGCAAGATCAGGATTAATGTCTCGTCCTGCTATTCCAACCCATGGATGATGATAAGTTCCATCTGATATTAGCTTGGGCACAATCTTTGCAATTGTATTTGATGGGATAGCAAATCCTACTCCAGTAAATTCTCCTGTTGCAGATTGGATTGCTGTGTTTATCCCAACAACTTCTCCCCTTGAATTAAGAAGTGGGCCTCCAGAGTTTCCAGGATTAATAGCAGCATCAGTTTGAATCACATCAGGAATTGAAAAACCAGATTCTTGTGGCAATAAACGTCCTAATGCACTTACA
>Ga0209878_1000127_pt1 | contig 10195 bp, 9 predicted proteins | sample GWRWN1_40_50_FD_187235 | JGI IMG/M metagenome (GOLD analysis project Ga0209878, IMG submission 187235) | Riverbed sediment microbial communities from areas with no vegetation in Columbia River, Washington, USA - GW-RW N1_40_50 (SPAdes)... | ecosystem: Environmental > Aquatic > Freshwater > River...
ATGGTGGATGCTTCGGTACTCATAACCATCATCATTTCGTTTTCAGACGGCTCTTCCTTCACCTCATTAGCATCCAATGCATATTATAAGGACTTTAAAATAAATTTGTAATTTTGAATTTCAGCCCTGACTAGATCAAAATATTTTTGTCATATATCTAATCAAGTAGGTAACAAATTATAATTTTTATCTTTACATGAGGTATTAACTGTGAGAAAAAATGAATTCTTTTAATACCTTGTAGATTATTCCAATAATGGAATGAAATCAGCTCAAATAATTAAGATTAAAGAGAAACTTTCTATTGTAAATCTCCCGGATCCAAAACCTAGAGACAGTCAGGTATTGATTAGGATTGAAGCATCAGGAGTTTGTCATAGTGATATTCATCTTTGGGAGGGAGGATATGAGGGAGCTGCGGGAACTTTCTTAAAGGTCGAAGACAGAGGAGTCAAATTTCCAATTACTCCAGGACATGAGATATCTGGCAAGATTGAGGCGATTGGAGACTCCGTTAGTGGATTTAATGTCGGAGACCGGGTAGTAGTATATCCTTGGATAGGGGAAGGTTCATGTCCTGCATGCAGAGTCGGCCAAGAAAATCTTTGTGATACCCCGAAAACAATAGGTATCTACAGAGATGGCGGATACTCCGAATTAGTTCTAGTTCCCAATTTTAGATATCTCGTGAAAATCGATAATCTGGATGTTAATTCTTCAGCCTCCTTAGCGTGTTCTGGCCTCACAGCATATAATGCTGTTAAGAAGGCAAAGGTAGCACCAGGAGAGTCAATTGTAATAATTGGAGCCGGTGGATTGGGGCTAATGTCCGTTCAACTTGCCAAAGCAATAACTAATTCGAGAATTGTAGTTGTGGATGTAGATGATAAAAGATTATCGGAGGCAAAAAAACTTGGTGCTCATGAAGTCGTAAATTCTTCCAAAGAAGATCCAGTTGAAGTTATCAAAAGACTTACAAATTCCTTGGGAGCCGAGGCTGTTATAGACTTTGTAAATAATGATCGTACTGCACCCATCTCAATTAATATCCTGAGAAAGAGAGGCAAGCTTGTAATGGTTGGGCTTTTTGGGGGCGCCCTGGAATTAAGTCTCCCAATAGTACCATTGAGAGGACTTACTATTACCGGTGCATATACAGGAAGCTTTAACGATTTGGTCGACTTGGTCAATTTATCCAAGGCAGGTGAAATTCGATCTGTAGTAAATAGATCCTACAAACTGGATGAAGCAAATCAGGCCCTTGAGGATCTACGCTCAGGAAAAATAGTCGGAAGAGCGGTATTGAATCCCAACAACTGAGAATGATTTCTCAATCGATAGGACATCTCAATTTTGCTTTAGAAGTTACCTATCTTATGTAAAATTCTATCATTTTATTTTTCTACTGCCATTTACTATAATGAGTAACACTAATTACAATAAATAAATATTGTACATACTTTATCTAAAGTATTATGTTTAAGTGACTCATAACGTATTACAGGTACAAATCTTAGTCTTGCATAAATAATATATAATAAAATAATTTTACGATGTTTCATCATAATAATTTATTATATTTTATCTACCTGATGAATATGGACTTAGAATATTACTATTCTATCAAAATTAAAAGAAGACAGGTGGCAGAATAGACTTGATATGCCTTCTTACTAGATCAATATTGTTCTTATTTATAGTATCTAGCTTTCTATTATCCCAATCAATTCATCCTTCCTTTGGAGCCACCAGCACAAGTCCGACGTGCGTCGATACGACCATTTCAGGTATTTCTGCTAGTGGAAGCAACCTAAATTTCCTTCCAAAATACGTAATCGACGATAACTTCAATAGTCTTTGGTCAAACTATGGTAAAGGTTCTTGGATACAGATGGATTTAGGTTCAAGTAAAAACATTTGCGGTGTGAATGTTGCCTGGTATAAAGGCAATGAGAGGCAGAATAATTTTGTTATCGCTACATCTACAGACGGCATTTCATACAAAAACGTACTAGATTCAAAAAGTAGCGGAAATACTTTATCCTATGAAAAATATGTGTTCCCTAGCACTCTTGCACGATATGTAAAAATAACTGTAAATGGTAACACTCAAAACAATTATGCAAGTATAACAGAAGCCAAAATACAAACAACTTCCTCTAGCCAACCACAACAAACTCAATGTTCTACGGCTGGGATCACAAACCTCAAAAGGTCCGGTAGTCAATCGGGATTTCCAGCTTCAAATGTACTTGATAACAATCTTAATACCAGATGGTCCAATAATGGTAAAGGTTCTTGGATACAGATGGATTTAGGCTCAAGTAAAAATATTTGCAGTGTGAACATTGCGTGGTATAAAGGCAATGAGAGGCAGAATAATTTTGTTATCTCTAGTTCGAAAGACGGAAATACATTTACAAAAGTATTAGAGAAGAAGAGTAGTGGCAATACGCTAAACCTTGAAAAATACGTTCTTACTAATACGCTTGCACGATATGTAAAAATAACTGTAAATGGTAACACTCAAAACGATTATGCAAGTATAACTGAAATTAAGATAAGCATACAAAATACTATTCCTACACCACCACCGCCACCATCAACAGGAGGAGGAGATGGTACTGGTGGCGGTGACGGAGTAAAGATGATTTATCCTACACTATCTGCAGGAGAAACATGGTTCTTTAATCCTACAAATCCCGACGATGGTCAGTTTGATAGAAACGGTGCTGAAATCACAAAAAATTCTGATGGTAGCTGGCATCTTAAACCGGGAACTACAAGAATGTTAGCTTTTACAAAAAGTTCAGGATTACCTTCTGACGAGGTCAGGTCAAGTCTACCAACATATGATTATTCAAGATTGTCACAGATCGGACACTTTTATAAACCGACAGACTGGAAGAATATGGAAATAACAATTTATGTCAAAGTACTGTCGGCCTCCGGTGGTGGAGACGAAATTTCTCTGGTCTCTAGAAGCGTGAGACACAGTACAAACGTACATGAAGGATGCGGTGGTTCATCGTATCACAATAACATTGATTTTACTAATGGAAAATTCAAATTCAAAAAAGAGATGTGGCATGTAAATTATGACATAAAACCATATTCTGGAATAACAATTGGCTCGACCATGAACAAATGGATTGGATTTAAGGGAATTGTGTATAATCTGCCCGATGGTAGTGTTAAACTTGAATCATATATTGATAAAGATAATAACAATAATTGGCAAAAAGCTACAGAGCTTGTAGATAAAGGAAACTGGGGAGATGACATGACGCATTGCAATGCCAGAACACAGGGTTCAGCAATAACATGGGGGTCTCCTATGATAATATTCAAGTCAAATGGAGTGACGTATGATTTTAAGAAGTTTTCGGTAAGACAAATTGTTCCTCCAATTTGAAACAATGAATCTATTGTCAAGACATACATGATTCGAATAGATGATATATCTCCAAATAGTAAACTCTTTTTTATGTTATACCCTTTGAGAGGAGTTAAGTATCAATCCAATACTGTGAAAAATTATGGTTTATTTGTCCGGCAAGGGCTATATAAGTATCAGGACTATTGAACAAGAATCGAAAAAGACAATTAAAATAGCAATTAATTATCAAGAGTTAAAATATGTGAAAAACAACCTGGATCAAATTCATGAATCATGATCGCTTATTGAAGTGATCGCCTGTGTATAATGCCTAAGCGGGATTAATTTAATATATAAATTTGACGTGATATATGTCAATGAGTGGCATGAGAAATATAGATGCTAGGAACATAGGCTTAAGGAATATTGTTGTCGCAGATACCAGGATATGTTCAATAGACGGTGAACATGGCGAGCTAATTTATCGTGGTTATGATATTTTAGACCTAGTCACCCATTCAACTTTTGAAGAAACCTCATATCTTTTACTCTTTGGAGATCTTCCAACAAAAGAAGAATTGTCAGATTTTACTTTAGATTTGAAGGAAAATAGAGAAATTCCCGATGCTTTGTACCAAAATTTGAAAAACAGACCAATCACAGCTTCCCCAATGGATGTGCTTCAGTCGTGTATTTCCCAGTTACCTGATTATGATTTAGATATACAAGATGATTCAAGGGAAATGAATGTTAAAAGAGCCAAGATGTTGATTTCAAAGATTCCAACTATCGTTGCAGTGTGGGATAGAATCAGAAGTGGCAAGGATATTATTAGACCGTCGAAAGAAATGACAAATGCAGAAAATTTCTGGTACATGCTTTTTGGTACAAGACCAAAACATGAAGTTACAAAAATATTTGATATCTGTTTGATACTTCATGCAGAACATAGTTTTAATGCTTCGACATTTGCGGCAAGAGAGATAGCATCAACAAAGGCTCATATATATGCGTCTATAACCGGCGCCATTGCGGCACTGTCCGGGTCATTACATGGGGGTGCGAACACCCAAGTCATGAGAATGCTTCTTGACATTGGAAAAATAGAAAATGTTGACAAATGGGTTGTTGGCAAACTAGAACATGGTGAGAAAATTATGGGTATGGGACATGCAGTGTATAAAACTACAGATCCTAGAGCAGAAGTACTATATCGATTATCAAAAACGGTGAACAAGGAACGACAGACTCCATGGTTTGATATCACAGAACAAGTTGAAAAGGTGACCAAAAAATATTTACTCGAATCTAGAAAACAATCCATATATCCGAACGTAGACCTCTATAGTGCATCACTTTATTATGGCCTAGGCATTCCTACGGATCTATTCACGCCTATTTTTGCCACTGCTAGAATTGCTGGTTGGACATCTCACGTGATAGAAGAAAAATTTGCCGAGGCTGCGCCAAAACCGGCCTTGTATCGACCTAAGGCTGAATATGTAGGAAGATATTGCGGACCATTGGGCTGTGAATATAATCCAATAGATAAGCGAATCACAAAACTTGCAAATGGTTAGTAACTTCGGATATCCCTCTAAATTCTTTCTCTAGGTGCCCTTACACTTGCTGGTAAATAAATTAAGATTTAGACAATCCTTTAAATTGAGAAAATTTATCTCACTAATTTAACGGTGGGGTGGCAGAGCGGCTATGCGTTCGCCTGCAGAATTACTATGAAGTTAGCGAATCTATAAGGGTTCGAATCCCTTCCCCACCTTTCAGACTAAATTCAAAGTGCGTAATTGCCTATTATTCAACTGTGTAGAATCTATAAGCTCAAAATTTCTTTCACATAAATAAAAATATTACCAAGATGAAGGACAACACCAAATTTACAATAATCTGGTTGAATATCTCTGAAAAGAAAGATAATAAATACTTGTATCTCTATAATATTAGAACAGTAGTGGTCTATGGTGCCAAATCTAGATCAAGATACATATTCAGTTCACTTTGCGCGATTTGCTGCGAAGTTAGAAAAACATCTCCTAAATAACGGAGTGTCTTGTAGCGAAGCTGATATCATAATAGAAGATAGTTCTACTATCTTTTTTGACAAGTTGAATAAACCAAAAAAGGCCTTCATGAAATTATTCAAGAAACAAGATCCAATGTCATTATTTATAGAATCTGCAAACCAGGCTATCCAAAAACATATCCCTGAGGCTCAGAAATCATTTGGCTCATTCAATGCAATTGAAGATTGTTTAAAATAATAGATGTATCGTATAAATTGAATTGAATGGAAAGAATGTTCTTGTTTAGAATAGATAAAACTCAGTAGTTTTTACCAAAATAAGACGGCACATTATGCTAAATTGTAATTAATCAAAATGGGGCCGAAGGGATTTATTCTGTTGCGATTTGAACCACAACATTTGAACCCTCGATCCACGGGTTTCATTCTCTAATAAAGCCCTGTTTGTTAGATCTGGAGCCCGTTGCGATGCCTGGCTTCGCTACGACCCCGCATAAGCATCGCTTTTTATTGGTTCTAAAATTGAGTGTATAAGTTTTACGACACGACTAATTCATGATGCGCAAACTAGTACAACCATAATGAAAATGTAGTTGCCAAGTAGATTTAATTGTACGAGTCCTTAATACACAAGTGCTGTCTTCCAATATAAAGAAAGAGTAAAAATGCTTCCCCATTCATTAGTATTTATTTGCATATTTTATTTTAATAATTGATATTGCAATATCCTAGTCTCTTTTTCGTTTATGTGGCAAAAAATAAAGATTGGATTAGATTGCAAAATGAGGATTGGTACTATGTATCTCTGATGTCACGATTTTTTCATCAGTGGATAAAAAGGTCCTTCGACGTGAATCTAAAGGTGAAGGCTGATATTCTTCCTGTAATCCCTGGGATGTTATTTGATAGGATGTCGTTATCATATTTATCGCGAGATCATATTGATAGGGATAAGACCACATACCATTTTTATCTCACTTATTTCAAACCATTTTGGACAGATTGCAGAACAGAGGGATATTCTTCAGAAAATTTTGGAGTTGCCTATTGGGAAAGGTCAAAAAATCCTCTTTCTGATTTAGATAGGTTTAGATTTTACTCGGATAAAAATTGTGCAAGGGTATCACATGTCTTGACCCATGAGATTTTAAGAATGATGGGAAAATCAAGAAAAGTGTATTTCGATGAGGTACACGAATTATGGGATAAACACATTTATGAACAGTTGCCATTCCAATATTTTAATAATAAATTTGAACTCGTTTCAAATAAAGAGTCATATAGTTTTGTAACCATAGATCCAAAGAGAATCAAAAGTTGAATAGAATTTTTTATAATTAGATATGATTATCAAATATATTGACAAGATAATAAAAGCTGGCGCTGTGTCTGCACTAATAGGAACATTTATTTTGATTTTACTTGTTCTAGTAATAGTCATTTTTCCAATCCAAAAAAATTGCAAATACGACAATGAGGATTGCGAATATATTTCCACAGCTCCCAATATATTAAAAACAGTGGTAGCTCCTCAGACGTTAGTTATATCATTACTTACAATTGCTGCAGGTATATTGATATTTAGATTTGGTACCTGGTTCAAACTAAAGAAATCTAATTTATAGTTATTCAAATCTTCAACAGCATGAAATAGTATCAAACAAATTAGTCCAATTGGAAGTAACATTTATTCAGATATCATAAGCCTGTTCTGTACTAAATTTTGTTTATATTATTTTTTTACCGGGGTTAAAAATTTTTTTATCATCAAATATTATTTTTATTTGTTTGAAAATATCGTACATTGTTGAACCATACATCATGGGAATATATTTTGTTCTCAGGAGTCCATCGCCATGTTCTCCTGAAATAGAACCATGAACTTTTCCAATATAACTAAAAACCTCATACGCTATACTGCTCATCAAGGATTTTGAATAATCTGAGTTCATATCAACAATAGGTCTGAGGTGCAAATTGCCATTTCCGGCATGCCCATAAACTACGTAATCAAGTTTGTATTTATCAAGAATTTTTAAGAGAAGAATTATGTATTCATATAAAATATCTGGATGAACTACTGTGTCTTCTATTATTCCTGCTGGTTTCCTCGAACCTATTCCTTTTTTTATGGCATTATTTAGTGAATTTTTTCGCTCATTCCAAGCTCTATCTATGCTATATTGGTCGTGACCACTTTCGAGAATTTTTGCCTTTTCCTGTAATTTTTCTTCAAATTTATCAACCTGATCATAAAGAGAATTATCATTACCATGAAATTCAACTAACATTATGCTGAAATTCCCATTCGAATCGCCATCTTTCCAGCCTTCCAGTATAGCTCCTCTATCCAATAACTCCATTGCAACAGGCTTATGCTCAAGAATTGTTGGAACTGCCAAAACGGCATTTAAAATATTTTCAAATTTGAGTATAACAAGAGACTTTTTTTCTGGAATGTCCAGTATTGATATCTTACTACTTGTTATAATACCTAGACTTCCTTCCGACGCAACAAATATTTTTTGTGGGTTTATATGGTTATTTTCAAAAATTGCATCTAAACGATATCCGCTTGAATTTTTGCTCACATTCGGATAATATTTTTTTACGTCCGTGTCAATTGATAAAATAAATTTCAGCATTTTACTAACTTTTTCATCATACTTTTTTTGATCTGCAAACCCTATCATTCCATTACTATAGACCAGTTTAACTCCTTGGACATGGTTGATTACACTTCCGTAACCAAGTCCATGTGGACCACTTGAATTGTTAGACAGCATTCCTCCTACTGTACAATAGTTACTACTTGCAGGATCTGTGGGAATAAATTTTCCTCTTTTCGCAAGTTCCTTATCTAAAATTGCCTTCACAACCCCTGGTTGAACTATAACATAGTCATTACCTATTTCCAAGATTCTGTTCATTTTTTTAGTAAAATCCAGTATGATCCCATCAGACAATGATTGTCCCAATAGCCCGGTGCCCGCCCCCCTGCAGGTTACGGAAATATCATGGGTGTATGCATAATTACATATTTTTTGAACATCATATTCGTCAGACGGAAAATTAACGGCTAGAGGTTTAATTGTACAATGACTTGCGTCTACAGAATAAATTGTCTTTGTCCAGTCATCATCAAATATATCCGATAGCCCAGTTTTCCTTAGTTCAGAAATATTCTGGTCAGTCATTGGTTGTTTAATATTACAATGGGCGGATTTTAAGTAATTTGGATATGGTTATGTCCTTATTTTTTAAGATCACAAAGATATATCTAAGTTGAAAATCCTAAAAATACCAACAAATAAGGCATGCTATTATAGTGAAATATAGAAAGTAGTTACATTGAAATTTCCTTTTCTGGTCTTGACTTTCTACCTTTTATCTTTCTATAAAACCAAAGTTTTAATGCAAAATATGCGCCGTATATGACTGTTTTTGCTTTCATACAAGAACTAGCCCAAACTTGTATTTATTACTTTTTTTGCTAATTTCTTTCGTAATGTGCTAAAGTATCCCTATCCATTCTATATTGCGACTAAAAAGGGAAAAGCAAAAATTTTGATAGATCCTATTTCGTCTGTATCGGTAACCAAAGGTTATTTTGTTATCGTTATTGTATCATACTCTTGCGGAATTATTGTATGCTCTGCTTGAGCCACAATTCTGTTTGCCCCTTCGACCAAGATTGGATATGCATGAAGGTTCTTCTTTTTTATCAACAAACCAATTAAAGAGAGTGCTTCTTTTTCTTCATATTCATTAACGATCCATCGTAAGGCAAATGGTAGTGTTTTAAATTTATTCCATAAATATTCTAAAAAATCATCAGCGTTTTGGTCTTTTATTCGTTTTCGTGATGCAATTCCAAAAATATTTTTGACTTTTCCCTCATAAACAACACCTTCCCCGTCCTTGGTTGTCACGAATGGTTCTATTGCATATACATTATTTACAGATAAATTGAAGGAGTGTCCAATTGTCCAAATGTTTGGGATAGACTTTCCAGCATGAATAGTATATCGTTCAAGTGAGTGCCCACTTAAATTCTGAATTGGTTTGCATCCATATTTTGTTATTGTTTTTTCTATTATTCTTCCGATATCAGATACTCTTGTGTTTGATCTTGCCATGTTTATCGCCTCATCTAGCGCCCTTTCAGCAGTATCGACTAAATTTTGATATTTGGAATCATAACTCACTGTCACAGCGGTATCAGCGATATAACCGTCAACATGTACTCCTACGTCTATCTTTAGCACATCAGTATTTTTGACAGTTATGGGATCGTTAGGTTCTGCAGTGTAATGTGCTGCAATATCGTTTAAACTAACATTAACCGGAAAAGCGGGCTCTGCACCATTTTTGAATATTTCTTGTTCAATGTCGTTACATATTTCGCTCAAAGTCTTGCCAGTATGATCCTCACTCCTAGCATATTCTCTAACCTTGGAAGCTATCTTGCCGGCCTTGATATAGATCTCGTAGACATCCAACTCCTGAAATTCTAAGTTAAAGATATTTAGAGATATTGATGTGTATGCCAGATTTTGATTGTGAAATATGTGAGTAAGCGTTAAGTGACCCAATGGCCGATTGTTTATTCAAAATATACTGATTTCGATGCTATTCATTAATTCAATATCTCAAAGTTAAAATTATACTTGGAATATGGCATTTGCTGAACCTCTAAATTGGGGCCGTTGTCTAGCTTGGTATGATGCCAGCCTTGGGCGCTGGAGGCCGCCGGTTCAAATCCGGCCGGCCCC
>Ga0209878_1000128_pt1 | contig 10165 bp, 9 predicted proteins | sample GWRWN1_40_50_FD_187235 | JGI IMG/M metagenome (GOLD analysis project Ga0209878, IMG submission 187235) | Riverbed sediment microbial communities from areas with no vegetation in Columbia River, Washington, USA - GW-RW N1_40_50 (SPAdes)... | ecosystem: Environmental > Aquatic > Freshwater > River...
GTCTTCCCACTCGAGCTCCTCAACCACCCGAGTCGTCACGGTCCGTGACCCCGAGTAGAAGTTCTCCGTCTGGTTGAGGACAGTGATCCGCAGGCCGATGGTCCGGCCTTGCTCCCGGCCTTGATAGACCCACTGCTGGCCCACGGGAAGCGGGAAGTAGGTGTTGTCGATATTGAGGCTGAAGGTGTTCTGGCGGGGCGCACAGAGGGCCAGATCGAGCTCCGCAGTCGCAGCCTGAGCGGCTGCCGGCGACGCCATCAACATCAGAGTCGCAACAACGCCCACAAGCGTCATCCCGCCCGTCAACGCTCTCTTCCTTCGCATTTGCATTCCTCCCCCATTAGCTCATTTCGCCCAGCTCTGGACAGCTCAGTCGGTCCGAGCCAGGCCGTCCACGGCGCCTTTGTAACGAGGGGCGATGAGATAACGATGAGAGCGGCCTGCTGCGCAGCTCTTACGCGCGACTTTGCCCTCTTTTCGGCGCAGCCGAGCTGATCACGTTCAGCCCTTGTCGTATTCGTCTCGACGGCGGAACCACGGCCCGGTCTCATTGCGTCCCCTCGGCGCGCGATCGAGCCACTGGTACATGCCCCAGAGTGCGTCCAACCCTCGCGCATAGGCCGAGTACGTGTGGTACACGACTCCGTCCTCGAGCACGAACGCGCTCATCCCGGGAGCCTCCCGCGTGTAGGTCGCCGCGTCGGTGCCGGTCATGGCCGCGACCTCGGCGACAGGACTCTCAGAGCCGGCCTCCAGGACCGGCTTTGTGTCCAACGAGCGGTAGTTGTATTCGACGGTGCCCCCGCGCTGCTGCTCCTCGGTGAACGAGACGTTGAAGTCGAAGTTGAAGTCGCTCCCGAACGAGGATGCCCACGGGAAGCCCCACCCCATCCGGCGCTTGTAGGCCTGGATGGCGGCGATGGGGGCCTGCGACACGGCCATCATCGCCACGTCGTGGTTCTCGAGGTGGACGGCGAACCCGTTGAAGCCATCCGCGATCGTCGAGCAGACCGGACAGCCGGCCATGTACTCCGGTCCGAACATGAAGTGGTACATCAGCAGCTGCGAGCGTCCGCCGAACAGGTCTGCCAGCGAAGCGTTGCCTTCGTCGGTGTCGAAGCGGTAGTCCTTGTCGATCCGCACCCACGGAAGCTGCTGCCGTTGCCGGGCCACCTCGTCGCTACGTCGGGTCAGCTCCTTCTCGGCCTCGAGCAGCTCGAGCCGGGCCGCAAGCCACTCCTCACGCGTTCCTGTCGAGTGCTCCGTCATGGTCTTTCCTCCTTTGTCGCTACATCGGGGCGTGAGACCGGACTAACATCGGAATACTCCGGGATGCCGTCCAGGGCGATTGTCATGTCTGCCTGTCTCATTGCGCTCGCCGCCGGCGGCGTGGTTCTCTTTGCGGCTTTCCGAGGAGACGCGGGGGGCACCGATGGGGCCGGGACACAGGTACTGCTCGCGGCCGGCGACATCGCAGAATGCGACCATCAGGGAGACGAGGCCACCGGGCGCATCCTCGCCGAGTATCCGAATGCGACGATCGCGACCCTCGGCGACAACGCCTACCAGGACGGGACGCTCGAGGAGTTCCAGAGTTGCTACGCCCCGTCTTGGGGGCCGTTCAAGGACCGGACGCGGCCCGCGACCGGAAACCACGATGAGGCCACGAAGAACGCCCAGGGCTACTGGGATTTCTTCGGCGCGCAAGGCGGCCCCTACGACCGCTACTACTACAGCTACGACCTCGGAGCCTGGCACATCGTCGTCCTGAACAGCGACTGCTGGCGAGTCGGGGGTTGCGAGTCGGACGACCCCCAGGCGCGGTGGCTCCGTCGCGATCTCGAGCAGCATCCCAATCTCTGCACGCTTGCGTACTGGCATCGCCCCCCTTTCAGCTCTGGACGGTACGGGGACCCGAAAGACACCGAACGGGTGCGGCCCCTCTGGCGTGTGCTTTATGAGGCGGGCGCGGATGTCCTGCTGACGGGGCACGAGCACAGCTACGAACGGTTCGCGCCGATGAATGCGGAGGGAGAGCGCGACGACGCACGCGGAGTGCGCCTCATCGTCTCTGGCACCGGCGGCGCCAACCTCCGTGACTTCGAGAACGACCCGCTGCCAACGACGGAGGTGCGGCAAGACCACACGTGGGGCGTCCTGAGGCTGACCCTGAAGCCGACGGGCTACGACTGGAAGTTCCTTCCGGTAGAGGGGAAGACCTTCGCCGACTCAGGCTCAGCCACCTGCCATTAGCTTGAGCCGCTACCTGGTCACCGGCTGCGCGGGCTTTGTGGGATCACACGTCGTCGAGACTCTCCTTCGCCGCGGTCATCACGTGCTCGGCGTCGACGCTTTCACCGACTACTACAACCGCGAGGTCAAGGAGTCGAACATCGAGAGCGCGCAGACGGACGCCGCCTTCTCGATTGTCGAGGCCGACCTTGCGGGGGACTCGCTCGCGCCGCTTCTGGACGGCGTCGACGGGATTTTCCATCTCGCCGCTCAGCCCGGCGTCCGCGGGAGTTGGGGCGACACCTTCGCCGTTTACCTACGCGACAATGTGCTTGCCACCCAGCGCCTCTTCGAGGCCGCCGCGCGGTCGGGCGTCCGCATCGTCTTCGCCTCCACCTCGTCGGTTTACGGGAACGCCGAGTCGTATCCGACGCACGAGGAGATGTTGCCCCGCCCCGTCTCCCCATACGGCGTGACCAAGCTCGCCTGCGAATCGCTCGCCCGGACGTACGCCGAGTGCTTCGGCCTCGAGGCGATCGTTCTTCGCTACTTCACCGTCTACGGGCCTCGGCAGCGGCCCGACATGGCCTTTGCGCGCATCATCTCGGCACTCCTGGGCGAGACGCCGTTCCCCGTCTATGGAACCGGGGAGCAGTCGCGGGATTTCACCTACGTCGGCGACGCCGCCGAGGCAACCGTCTCCGCAATGGAAAGCGGCCACGGGGGGACGACGTACAACGTCGGCGGTGGAAGCGAGACGACGCTTCGGGACGTGATCGGGCTCGTCGAGCGGCTGGCCGGAAAGCGGCTCGCTGTCCGCTACGAACCGGCGGCAGTCGGGGATGTGCGACGAACCGCCGCTGACACGACGCGCATCCGCTCCCAAGTCGGGTGGCGACCGCAAACGTCGCTCTCGGATGGTCTCGCGGCGCAGATCGATGCAGCCCGATCCGCGGCGCAAATCGCCCCTTAGCCCTCCTAAAGCGTCCAGAAGACGACTACGAGGACGATGGCCGCGCTGAGGCCGATTGCCGCGCCCACCAACGCGACCTCGCGGCGCCTGGGGCCCACGAGCCCCGAGAGGATATCCCCCGGAAGCGTCGAGGGCGGGATCGCGGCAAGGGCGACAAGCAGGACGGAGACTCCGATCGCGGCGAAGAGGACGGGAAGGCCGGCGCTCAGCGTTTCCTTCAACTCGCCGTAGTGGCCGCCTTCAAAAAAGAGCATCCGACTCCCGGCGAATTCCGTGCCTGACCGCGACAAACAGCCTAACGCAGCGGCAATCTCCACGACGTGCCTCTGCACACATCGTTCGGAAGCAACACCGCACGCGCACTAAGCTATTGGTAGGGGCCGCACCGGGATCCTAATCTAAGAGGCGGAAAGGGCGTGATCAACTGAGCGGAGTTGTTCCCGTACTGAAACGTTGGTGGTGGTTTCTTGCCATCGGAGCGGGCGTCGCGGCGCTCATGGGCTTCCTGGTCGCGAACCGCCTCCCCGCCACGTACGAAGCTGAGGCGCGCCTCCTCGTGGGCCCATTGAGCGCCGACAAAGACACGCTCGCGGCGGCCGGCGCGCAGGCGCGGACGTACGCCGCCCTGGCGACGACGACACCCCTGCTCGGCGCCGCGGCACGACGTTCCGGCCTCGGTGACTCGGCGGCTGCCCTAAAGAGCAAGGTCCGTGACGTGACCGCAAGCGACGTCACTCGACTGATCTCGGTTCGCGTTCGGGACAGCGAACCCGCACGCGCCGCCCTGATCGCAAACGCCCTCGCCGAGGTTCTCCGTGCGCGCGCGTCCACTGGCCCGCCCGAGGGGAAGCTCCACATCGTGCAGCCCGCGGCGGCGCCCCGAAACTCCGTCGGGCCGTCCGCGAGCCTGATCGTGCCGCTCGCCGCGGTCGCGGGCCTCCTCGGCGCGTTCGGCATCGTTGTCCTTGTCGACTCGTTGACCACGGCCGTCAGGACCGAGGGTGACCTCGCGGCGGCCTCCCCCGTGGCCGTGCTCGGCTCGGTGAACGGAGCGCGTCCGCGCCGGGGCGATCGACCGCTCGTCATGGAAGCAGAGCCACACTCCGCCGCGGCGGCCGCCTACCGTATGCTCGCCACCAAGATCTCGCTCTCGAACAGCGAGCACCCGTTACGGAGCCTCCTCGTGCTCGATGCCCACGGTGGCCGCTCGAGCGGCAGGCTCGCGGCCAATCTGGCGGCCGCGCTAGCGGAAGACGGCACCCGGGTCGTCGTCATCGACGGAGACGAACGGGGCGGCGTGATGGAGCTCTTCCAGCACAAGGGGAAGGCGTCGACCGAGCTCGTGCAGCGGGCACGGCCGCTCCGGATCGGCCAAGTGACCTTCGACCGCTTCAGGCTGCGTGGCCCGCGAGTCATCGTCATCCAGCCTCGCAAGCCCTCCGAGCCGCTCTACCCGCAGCAGGCGGCGGAGACGATCGAGCACCTCCTGGCAGGGGCCGACTTCGTCGTGGTCTCGGCAGCACCGGTCGATAGCTCGGCGAGCAGCATGGTCTGGGCGCACGCAGCCGACGCCACCTTGCTCGTCGCAGAACGGGATCACACCAAGCAGGAGCAACTGGGTCCGGCAGTGGAGAGCCTCCGCGTCGCAGAAGCGAACGTGATCGGCACCGTGCTCTGCGAGGTCCGCGTGTGAGCTCCTCCTGCAGGGCGTGAAGGCACTCGGAAGCACGCTCGGAGAGGAGTTCGTCCCCGGCAGCAACCTCAAGGGAGCAGTCGAAGGCGCGAACTGGTGCTTCCTTCTTCCGAGCCTCGAAATCGGCCGAGTCGTCTCGGTCGGGGCGCCGTCCCCATCCGCGCTCGCGACGCTCTCGCGACTGAGTAACGAGATCGTCGTCTGGGCGCCATCCCGGGATCTCCGCCGTCTTCGAGCCGTCATCGGCGGCGACGGGTCGAAGATCTCGCTCCTGGAGACGGACGGCGGCCCGATTCCTCTGCCGGACGGAAGCGCAGACGTCATGCTTCTGGCCCGCCACGGGCTCGCCGGGTCGCTCAGCCATGACCGGACGACACAGGACGAGTTCGATCGCCTACTGAAGCCGGGTGGTGTCGCCTACGCGGAGTTCCGTCCCTCGCTCCACCGGCTTGCAACGACGAGAGCAGTCGAGCGTGCCTTCGGGTTGCTCGGACCGCCGCAGTTCGTGTGGCTCGCACCGGCGTTCGGGGAGATGCGGGCCGCAGCCTCGCGCGCCGATGGTCCCTCGATCGCCTACCTCGAGCGCGGCTTTCTCACGCGCCGTCTCCTCCGCCTCCACCTCGTGCGGCGCCCCGGCCGCGTTCTCGGGCGCCACGTGGTCACGAACCGGATCTTCGGCCGTTGCGGAGCGCTCGCCAGCCGACCGGAAATCGACCTCGCCGCCGGGCCCCCCGATTACCTGCGATCGGTTGCTGCCGAGGCTGGTGTTCACATCGAGCGCGGTCGCTGGGGGTTCGCCGCTCCCGGTGACTATCGCTCCCAGAAGCTCCTCTTCTTCATCTTCACGGGCGCGAAGGAGGCGCCGGACTCAGTCGTGAAGATGACACGGGACGCGAAGCTCAATCCTCGTCTCGAAAGGGAATGGCACGCATTGACGCTGCTCCAGGAGCGCGGAATCGGCGACGAGGGAACGGTCCCCCGGCCGATCTTCTTCGGCCGCCATGCCGGCCTGGCCATCGTCGGTGAGACGGCGGTCGACGGAGTGCCGTTTCGAGAGCGGACACAAGCGACCGCCGACTGCCCGTACGCCCGTGACGTCGTCGACTGGCTACTCGAGCTCGGGAGGCTGACGGCCCACCAACAGCGCACAGGCTCACCCGGAATCGCCGCCTGGTTCGAGGCCCTGCTCGAGCGCTTTGCGGAGCTGTACCGCGTCGACTCCGTCCACGGCGACTTCCTCGCAGACCAGGTTGCGGTTATCGCACGCAGCGAAATGGACCTTCCGCTCGTCTTTCAGCACGGCGATCCGGGCCCGTGGAATCTCATGGTCACCCCCGAGGGGCGACCCGCGTTCCTGGACTGGGAAGCCGCCGATCCAGAAGGAGTGCCGCTCTGGGACATCTTCCACTTCCTGCGCAGCTTCGGCCTCGCGATCTCGCGAAGGACGGGCAGGAGTGACCCGGTCAGGAGCTTCACCGAGCAGGTGCTCGCGGACTCGGACCTCAACCGCCTCATCGTCCAGACAACGACGCGCTTTTGCGCCGCAACGGCGCTGCGGCCCCAACTCGTCGAGCCCCTTTTCTATCTCTGTTGGATGCATCGAGCGCTGAAAGAGGCGCCGCGCCTGCACCCGGCCCGACTCGACACCGGCCGCTACGTCAACCTCCTTCGGCGCGCCATCGATCAGCGCGACGCCCCTGGCCTGCGCCGTCTGTTCTCGCTCTCTGCCCCTGCCGGCTAGGTCCGACCTTGCGCATCCTGATCTGCGCGAGTGAGGCGCCGCTTCCGCCCACCAACGGCTTCAGACTCATGCTCACCGCCATCGTGCAGGAACTTCGCCGTCGCCACGACGTGCGCGTCTTGGCCATCCTCTCACCGGACCAGCACTCTGATCGCGGCACGGAGCAAGGCTTGCGACTCGTCTCTCGTCGGAAGCCGACTCGTGCCGAGGACGCAAGCGCACTTCTTCGTGCGCTTGTCACACGACGACCGCTAACGGCCGACCGCCTCGCCGGCTTGTTGCACGGACCGCTCCGCGAGGAGCTCGACTCCTTTGCTCCCGATGTCGTCCACGTCAGCTCGGGCCGGCTCGCGGCGCTCGGACGAGCTCTCTCCGACCGGCCCTCGGTGCTCGTCGCGCTCGACGCATGGCACCTGAATGTGGACGCGCGGGCACTGGCGGCGGCCGGCCTACGTCGTCGCCTCCTGCGCAGCGAGTCGGCCCGCGTACGGCGCTTCATCGCAGCGGAATACGGTCGCTTCGATCGGCTCGTCGTCGTCAGCGATGCCGACCGGGACGCCCTTCTCGAGGTCGATCCGTTCCTCGATGCGGCTGTCGTTCCGAACGGAGTCGACGTCGATTTCTACGCACCCGACCCGGGCGCGGCCCGCGACCCGAACCGGATCGTCTTCACGGGTCTCCTGAGCTACGCGCCGAACGTCCTCGCAGCCGAATACCTGGCACGGCGCATTTTCCCCCGCGTACGCGCTGCCTGCCCGGACGCACGTCTTGTCTTGGTCGGGCGGGCTCCTGCCCCTCGTGTTCGTGCCCTGACGGAGCTCGAGGGCGTTGCGGTCACCGGAGAGGTTCCGGACATCAGGCCGTGGCTCACGGGAAGCTCCGTCTACGCCTGTCCCATGATCAGCGGGACCGGGATCAAGAACAAGCTGCTCGAGGCAATGGCCTGCGGGATGCCGTGCGTCGCCACGCCACTCGCCCTCCAAGGGCTCAGGGCCACCCCGGAGCGTGAGCTCCTCGTAGGCAGGACGGAGGCGGAGCTCGCAGGGGCCCTCGTCCGCGTGCTTGGCGACAAGGAGCTCGCGAACACCCTTGGCCGTGAGGCGCGCGCATACGCTTGCGCGGAGCATGATTGGGGGGCAGTCGCCCGCGCCTACGAGCACGTCTATCGAGGAGCCTGCACCGATGCAGCGGGGCAGGCACCGGTATCCGAGCTGGATGATGCCTCAAGGTGCAGCGGCGGCCACTAGGCGGCCTCAGACTCTCGCCCCGCGGCGGTGCCGGTGATCAAATGCCGAATCTAATTAGGTCGGGACCCGGGCTCGGACGAGGCCGGAGCCGGCGTCGCTGTCGGACCTTTCTCGCGGGCCAGCAGACGACGCCACACCAGGATCGCGAACGCCGCGAAGCCAAACGCGAGGCAGAGCTCTGCCCACTCGCCCGCCCTCGTAACGGTGAAGCCCGACTCGCGAAAGAACACCAAGCGGAGAGACTTGTAGCCGAACATGACGAAGAATGCCCCGGTGAGGAAGAGCGGGGGCAGCAGCATGTCGACGAGCTCGGTCGGGCGCTTCCGCCACCGGACGATCCAGGCGCCGATCGACCCGTAGAAGCCGGCGAGGAGGTAGACGCCGTTTGTGAATTGCTGCACGAAGTCGATGTTGTGAACCGTCACCTCCTCCTGCTCGTTGAGCTCCTCGAGCCCCTCCGGCGTCTCGAAGCCGAAGATGCGCTGGCCCCACGCGATCTCCTCCCCTGCGATGAAGAAGCAGCCCAAGCCGAAGGCGAGATAGACGAGCGCGAGGAGAGGCCGCCCTGTCTTCCGAAGCAGCCAGGCGCAAGCAAGCGCGAAGATCGAGGCGGCGGCAAACCCGACGAACTGCGTCCACTCGAGCAAGGAGTCCTCGTTCGTGAGGAAGCGAAAGAGCGGCTTGTAGGCTCTCGCGAGGACGATCGCAATGACTCCCACGAACGGAAGCACGAACAGGGCCTCTGCGAGCCCGGCTCCCACGAACCAGCGTTCGGAAGCCTCCTCCCTCAAGCTTCTTCGAAAAGCGTCCGGCGTCCTCACCATGGCCCCCTACCGACCCGATGGTTCCGTTGCGACTCTAAGCAACCGACGGAGGCCAAAGCCTCCCGTACGAAGATGCTCGCGGCAAGCCCCGACTATAATCGGGGCGACCGTGGGAGGGAGGGGCGATGCGACGCTGAGGGAGCAGCGTGGTCTGGCGCGTGCGCCGACGCGTCAGGCGTCGACGCGACCTCTGGAAGGTGAGCCTCTTCCGACCGGACTCAAGATCGGCTATGTGACGTCGCGCTTCCCGAAGCTGACCGAGACGTTCGTCCTCTACGAGATCCTCGGCCTCGAGCGCTACGGAGTCGAGGTCGAGTTCTATCCCCTACTGCGAGAGCGAGCCGCCGTCGTGCACCCCGAGGCCGTTCCGGTCGTCAACCGTGCGCACTTTCTTCCGTTCCTGTCTTGGCCGATTCTTCTCAGCCAGCTGCATTTTCTCCGCCGCCGGCCGCGGGCGTATCTCGGCGCGCTCCGGGCCCTCCTGCAGGGCACGTGGGGAAGCGTGAACTACTTGATCGGCGGCATCGGGGTCTTCCCCAAGGTTGTTCACGCGGCGCGCGCACTCGAGGAGAGGGGCGTCGAGCACGTCCACTGCCCCTTCTCCAACCACCCCGCCGTCGCGGGCTTCCTCATCCACCGTCTCACGGGCATCCCATATAGCTTCACAGCGCAGGGATCGGACCTCCACGTCGACCGTCACATGCTGTCCGAGAAAGTCGCCGAGGCGGCCTTCGTCGTCGCGGTCTCTGCTTATAACCGGGATCTGATCCTGCGTGAGTGTGGCGATCGCTGGCGCGACAAGATCGTTGTGATCCACTCGGGCATCGAGACGGATTTCTTCAAGGCCCGCGCCAGCCGTCGCCCCGATGGGCCATTCAAGATCCTCTCTATTGGAACTCTTCACGAGGTCAAGGGCCAGAGATACCTCATCGATGCGTGCAGACTGCTCAGTGAGGCCGCAGTCGACTTCAGCTGTCAGCTGGTCGGGGACGGCAAGGACCGGGCCGCCCTCGAGCGTCAGATCGCCGACGCGGGGCTGGAGGAGCGCGTTCGTCTCGAAGGCCAACTCACGCGGGGCGAAGTGGCGGAGCTCCTGCGCGCGGCCGACGTGCTCGTGGCGCCGAGCGTGCCGACCAAACAGGGGAAGCGAGAGGGTATCCCGATCGTGCTGATGGAGGCGCTCGCGACCGGGGTCCCGGTCCTCGCAAGCGACATCTCCGGGATCCCTGAGCTCGTCGAGGACGGCCGCACGGGCCTGCTGGCACCGCCGCGGGACACTGTGGCTCTTGCACGGGCGCTGCAGCGGTTGCACGACGAACCGAAGCTGAGGAGGCAACTCGGGCTTGCAGGACGTGAGAAGGTCGTGCGCGAGTTCGACGCGCACGTGAACGCGGGTCGACTCGCCTCGCAGATCGCGATAAGGAGCACTCGACGAGACTGATCCTGTTTTGGGCC
>Ga0209878_1000134_pt1 | contig 9849 bp, 13 predicted proteins | sample GWRWN1_40_50_FD_187235 | JGI IMG/M metagenome (GOLD analysis project Ga0209878, IMG submission 187235) | Riverbed sediment microbial communities from areas with no vegetation in Columbia River, Washington, USA - GW-RW N1_40_50 (SPAdes)... | ecosystem: Environmental > Aquatic > Freshwater > River...
GCAAAACTAACTATTGATAGCAAGATAAAAGCAAACATACCAGAACTATGACTGAAAATTGGCTTTCTTGAAAACCTTGGAATAATTTCATACATCATTCCTATTGCAGGTATAACCAAGACATAGACTTCTGGATGAAAGGTAAACCAGAATAGATGTGAATACGCAATCGGATCTCCTCCCAGAGCAGGATTGAAAAATCCTGTAACACCTAATCTATCTGTCAATAACATTAGGAGAGCTGCTGCAAATGTTGGAATTGCAACTAGTACAATAAGACTGGCACTTAGAAATGACCAAGCAAGTAGGGGGACCTTACTAAGTGGTAAATCTGGATGTTTACATTTTAGAATTGTAACTACGAAGTTAATTGCACCAAGAATAGAAGAGACTCCAATAATTTTAAGACCAAATATCCACATCTCTGCAGCAGGACTTGGTGCACTAATTGCGGAGTATGGAGGCTGTGCATACCAACCAAAGTCTGCAAATCCAAGCCAAATGAGGGCGGCAGCTGGCGGTATCATCCAAAATGCAATTGCGTTAAGTTTGGGATATGCCATGTCTTTGTATCTGACCATAATTGGGACAAAGTAGTTACCAACTCCAGATGCAAATGGAAGTATGAAAAGGAAAATCATATTGGTTCCATGAACTGTAAATATTCTGTTATATGTCATAGAGTCAGCAATTAATTGAGGGCCTGGAGAGAACATCTCGACTCTAATTAGAAGAGCTAATACACCACCCATGAAAAGAAATGCCAAGGAAGATATCATGTAAAGTAAGCCAATATCAGTATGATGGGTTGAGAACATTATGTACCAAATGGGGCGAGGTTTTTGAAGTTCTAATACCATGTTAGATTCTCCTTTTTCAATTTACAATAGTGTATAGTTCTCAAAAGTTTATCTATCAAGCCCCGTTCTCCACATACAAAGTTCCTCGCATGTTATAGTGAATTAAACCACAAAATTCCCTGCATTGCATTGGAAATTCTCCTTCATCCATAGGAACAAACCATACTGTGTTTATTCTACCAGGTACCGCGTCCATTAGTACAAGATAGTCGGGAATATTAAATGAATGAATGACATCTTTTGAAGTAATCTCAAATTTGTATGGTATGCCCTTTTGTACATGAAGTTCTCCAGTTTCTTTTGTTCCATCTTCATGTTCAAAAGTCCAGAACCATTGTTGTCCAGTAACTTTGATGACTTTGGCATCCTCTGGTACGTGTTCAACTAATCTTTCTATATTCCATGCTTCTGCACCAACCCAAGCAAGTAATGCCACAACAACTCCAATGTAAACCCATTCTGTCCAGTTAGAATGTTCACTCATCTATCTAATTCACCAGTTCCTTCATATTTGGTAGGAGTTGCTTTTGGATTTGATTCTCTAAATCTCCATATTAGCCAAACCATAGTACCAGATACAACAGCTCCAATTACGAAAGCTACAGTCATCATTCTAAAAAAGAGGTTCCAGATCTCTATCCTTCTATCAAGATATTCACCCGCTTCATCGCCTGCGGCAAATACTATTTGAACAGTTGGTAAAATTACTAAAATTGACAACACCATGAATAACCCAATTATATTTTTCATGACCGGTTGTTCTGTCGTGACCTTAATTTTCTATTTAAGGGTTTTGAAGATTACTAGAGATTAAGATCGAATCTTTCTGCATCCATTACATTAATTGCAGATAAGGAGAGTTTTCCCTGATGTTCTTTAAAGACAGTAAGTGATGCATTTTCAATTATCAATTCAAACATAGAGTTTGCATCCAAATTCATAATTGTAGATATCATTGCCTTTATTGGATCCATGTGAGTTACTAACAAAACATTTTCATCATTATGCTCTTTTAATACATGATCAACAATTGATAAAACTCTGTTTTTAACTTGAACAAAAGTCTCAACTCCATTATGAGCAATTTCAAGTTCTCCGTCATAGAATTTGAAAAATACATTTCCATGTTTTTCAAAGATCGCATCATACTCCATTCCGGTAAATTTTCCCATATCAAGTTCAATTAGTCGCTCATCAATTTTGTATTCCAAAGAATTATGTTTTGCAACAATTGCAGCAGTTTTTTCAGCTCGCTCGATTGGACTGGAATAAATTGCTGAAATGTTAAATGGTTTAAGAAATTTTGCTATCTGTTCTGCTTGCTCTACTCCTTTTGGAGTTAAGCTAACACCAGGAGTACGACCAGCTAATAGTCGTTTAGTGTTGTTGATTGCCTGTCCATGACGCAAGAAAATAATAAATCTCAATGCGCTTTCCAATTTCAAATAAAGATAATAATAACATTGCCAGACTTCAGTCATTGAAAATAGGAATAATTGGTGGAACTGGAGGAATGGGAAAAGGATTTGCCATTCGTTGGTGCATTAATCATGACGTTCTTGTTGGTTCAAGAGATGCAGAAAGAGCTTCAAAATCTGCTGAAGAATATACTAATACTGCAAAAGAAGCCTATGGCAAGATAAACGGTTCAATTTCTGGAAATGATAATGTATCAATTGCCAAAGAAAGTGATGTTCTTGTCTTGTCAATACCATATGAAAATATAGATTCAACTTGTTCTCAAATTTTACCACAGATTAAAGATAGTTGCGTTGTGATTTCTCCTATAGTTCCTATGACAAAGACAGAATTGGGATTTGAATTCATACCAATAAAAGAAAATAAACCATTTTCATACCAACTAGTAGTAAAACATATGAAAGATAAATCAAAACTTGTATCTGCATTTCATGTGATATCAGAAAAAAAGCTTGTTAATCCAACTTTGACCTTAGATTACGATATCTTCGTTTGTGGTGATGATCAAAATTCTGTCAATGTTGTAAATGGGTTAATCAATGAAATCAAAGGGTTGCGTCCGATTTATTTGGGGCCTGGTTCGCTGTCTTATTTTGCTGAAGTTGCAACGCCATTGTTGCTCAACGCAATGATAAAAAATAAATTGAAAAATCCCGGAATTAAGATAATTTAATCTTCATTCAATAATATAGATAATGAGCCACGAGTATCATCGTCGAGGGAAAAATTGGTTTACTGCGATGGGAATTTTGTTCATCGTCATGGCATTAATTGTCCTAATAAGAAATCTTCTGATCTGGGGACCTGAATTTGTACTTGATTTTTTCGTAAGTGCTGAAGTAACAAATGAGAAAATATCTGCTGGAATGCTTGTGTTTGGAATATTGATGATATTTTTAGGATTTAGAAAAACAAAGTAGAAAAAATTCTAAAAAAACAATACAATTTTCTGTGAGTTATTGGCTTACAAATTCTTCAATTTTATCTAGTGCTGAATCTAACACATTCAAGTTAGGAAGAAAAACTAATCTAAAATGTCCACTACCATATTGTATTCCAAATCCAGAACCATGTACAGTCAACACTCCTTTGGAGTTTAATAGTTCCATAACAAACTCCTTGTCTGAATCAAATTTATTGTGTTCAATTTTTGGAAATGCGTAAAAGGCGCCTTTTGGGTTTGTACACGAAAGTCCTGGCATTGAATTTAGTCGTTTTACTACCAAATCTCTTCTAGTTTTTAGCTCAGAAACAAATTTTGAAATATACTCTTGTGGTCCCCTTAGGGATTCTAAGGCAGCATGCTGTACAGGTAAATTTGTTGATATTCTAACTCTAGCAAGTTTTGGTAAGTTTTCCCTTAATTGCTCTAGGGCTGGTGAGTTGTTAAATGCAATATATCCAATTCTCCAACCTGACATCAAATGTACCTTTGAGAATCCATTTAGTAGGATAACAGGGGAAGTACCTGCTACTTTACCAATACCTACAAATTTTTCATCAAATACAATTTGATCATAAATTTCATCACAGATTATGTAGAGATTATTCTCATTAGCAACATCAACCAAGTCCTTGAGAGCTTTTTCATTGAATACAACTCCAGTGGGATTATTTGGGCTAATAAGACATATTGCAATAGTTTTTGGCGTAATTTTAGAACGAATGTCATCAATATCAGGTGTTGAGTTATCTAAATCAACTGCAAATTCTATTGGTATGCCTCCATGTAATCGAATATAGGATGCATAGGGGGGATAATAGGGTCCAGGAAGTAAAACTTCGTCTCCTTCTTCCACAATTGATGACATTATCATATCAAGACCTTCAGAAACTCCATTTGTTACAAGTATATCATCACTAGATACAGAAAGACCTTTTTTGTGTTCTTTTTGTGATATTAAATCTCGTAACTCTGGCAATCCCTCCGAAGGTGCGTAATAGTTTTCGCCTTTTTGGATTGCTTTTATCAATGCCTCTTTGACATAATCTGGAGGCTGAAAACCATACAGTACAGGATCTCCAATGTTTAGGTATTGGATTTTTTTTCCTTGTTTTTCTAATTTTGTTGCTGCAGAAACAATATCTCTTATTGCATATTCAACACCTGCAACTTTTTTTGAGACCTTCAAAGTATCTAGACAGATATTTAGGCCTGTTAAATTCTTATTTTTTTGGACTCGTTGCACAGTCTGGACAGTGCGGGCGGCTTCGGACCGCCAGGTCGAGGGATCGAAGCCCTCCGAGCCCTCTTATCAAAATGAATTTAGCGTATGCATATTTAAGGTAAAAATAAGTAACAATTTCTGAATTGAAGAGACTGTCGCTGTTTAAGATTGGTTTGATTTTATCAATAATTGGAGCAGGGTGGATTGGGGTAGTGTTCTTGGAAGCAGAAAAAGTCTTTGAGAGTTATGATTTGAACCCCTCCCAAACCATTGCTCTTGATGTACAGCTTCAAGATGCTGGTATCGGATTTTATAGAATTTTGATTCCAGATTTTGCAGGAGATGCCTTGTTTATACAGATTCTTGATCCTAATGGAAATATTTTAGCTGATAAAAGAATTGAAACAAAAATGGCTATTAACTATTTTGATTTTGAAAATGACGGAAAATATATTTTAAAAGCTACGAATCTTTCAGAGGATTTAAAAATTGTGGAAATTGAATTTGGAGATACGAATAGTTCTGAGATGAGAATTCCAGGAATTTCTCTTGGAATAGGATTGATGTTGATTATTCTTTCCACTTTTAGAAAGTTACAAAATTATAGAACAGCGCAGCCAGAAGAAAAAATTTCGTAAACGAGAGTACATAAAACTGGACTTACAAATATAAGACTCAGATTAAATCCTAGCCAACTTATAGAAAAAATCAAAGTCAGTATGGATACTGGCAATAGTTTTTTTAATTTCTGGTTGTTCATAACTGTCATGATTAGATATCCTCCAAGAGCACTTAGGAGTAAACCAATCTCTAGTGGTTGATGGGACCATGAAACTAAACCATCTATTCCAAACAAGTCATGGGAAAGAGAATCGGCATATCCTGCTGAAACTTGAAGAGCAGATCCTATTATGATAATTTGAAGGCCTCTTTTCAAATTTCCATCAACTTTTTTTGTAATTAAAAATATTGAGCCAAGTATTCCGGAGCTTGCAATCATTGCAACTCCAGTGTAGACTGCTACATGTTGAATTGTCCAAAATAATTCTGGTTCTCGTAAAATATGAGAAGTGGCATCCCAGATACCTCCAGTTATTTCTAAGAGCGAACCAAACACTGCAAGAAGCGAAATTATTTCTAAGAAAGCCTCTCTTCTTAATAGAATTGAACTTGAAAGCTTTTGAATTAAACTCATTTTAATTTTCTCCGTGTGATTATATTTACTCTATTTGTAGATTTTCAAGATTGGGAACTAGAACGTTTTACCTTTAGCTTGTATTATAATTAACTATATTAGACTAGCCAAGTTATTCGAGTTTTATGAGTCCAGGCATAGGTCTGATGAAGCGAAGACTTGAAAAAGAAAAAGATGCTATCGCTTTGGCAATTTCAGGCATTATGAAAAACTACAAAGTGGCTGAAGAGCAAATTAGTACCCTTGAAACAAAATATGATGATAATGCAGGTGATTGGTACGTTGCTTTGGGTTGGAATGAGAAAAAAGCTATAGTCAAAATGGATTCAGTTCAGGGAACAATTACTGAAATTAAAGAAATCTAATTAAACTTTATAGTTACGTTAAACAGAATCCAAAGTGTTCTGCATCTACCTAATTTTGATTTTTAGAGGAAAAATCTTGTTCGAGTTGATATAATTTTTCAATTCTTTTGTAAGTTAATGGATGAGTCCTAAAAATCTCACCAAACTTACTAAAACTACTTTTTCTTTCCCAATCCATAGCCTTTTGCACTTCCTCTTCTGAAATATGTTGATCCTTATAATATGAAGCAAATTTTGAAACTTCATAACTTGAAGCAACAGGATCCACAGCGTAAAATGATCGTAATGTAGAACTCTTCACTTCTTGTTTTTGTAAACTTAATCCATAAGTTATCTTTGCTAAAGCATTGGCAAGTATAGATGGTTTTACTTGTCTTCCTGCAAAATTATCTGCATAAAATTCTCTGAGACGGGAAAAATATAGGATAAGAAGATTAGTAATGAAATACACTGCAAAAGCCCCAATACCAATTAGAACTGAAGCACCACCTTGGTTTCTTGATCTGCCACCAAACATAGTTGACATTGCAATAAAATATGCAATTGTTGGAATAACTGAAATTATAGTCATAACAACCATATCATTATGTTTTATGTGTCCTATTTCATGTGCAATAACTCCTTTTGCTTCATCTTTTGATAAAGTGTTTAGTAGGCCACGAGTTAAGGTTAGGGTTGCAGATTTATTGGATCTTCCAAATACAAAGGCATTTGGCATACTAGTATTTGCAATTGTTATTTTTGGAATTTTCACTCTATTTTTGATACATATTTCATAAATGGTTTCTTCAATCCATGGAAATTCATCTTTGTTTAACGGACTCATGTTAGTACTCCACCGTACTATGACAGGTCCAATTGCCCATTGGAACAAACCAAAGACAACTGCTAATCCAACTATTGTATATATTCCAAGGTCAAAGTAGAAACCCAAGCCAGCAAGCAGTGCAAAAAGTAATCCAAATACCATAACCATTGTCAGACTCATTGAAGCCACAAGTCCTCTGATCATGAGGATGCCTTTTTTTATGCGTAGAATATAACTGTTCGAATCTGAAGGCTTCTTACCTATAGAAATTTAATTGGAGTTTTTTTCTATTTCTAGATATGAATAAGGCAATAGTCATAGGTGGCTCTCGAGGAATGGGAAAGGCTATTTCGAGTTCCTTGAGCTCAATTGGGTATGATGTTATAGCCACTTCTAAAAAGGAATTAGATACTTCAAACCTCAATAGTGTAAAAGACTTTGTCCGAAATCACAATGAAGCTGATGTTTTGGTTTTGAATACTGGTGGTCCTCCTGCAAAAGAATTTTTTTCAGTTACCGAAGAAGAATGGCAACAATATCACAATCAACTATTTTTAGGATTTTGTATAATATTACAAAAAATTAAGATCAATGAAGGAGGATATGTATTTCTCATTACGTCAAGTGTAATAAAAGAACCTCATCCAAAATTGGTAATTTCAAGTGCATATCGTTCTGCCTTTGCAAGTGTATTCAAAATACTAAGCAAGTCTTTTGCTGAAAAAAATATTAGTTGTATCAATATAGCACCTGGACCAATTAACACTGACAGAACAAAGGAGTTAATTGATGATATAGAAGAGTATCAAAAATCACTTCCTATGAAAAGACTTGGTGAACCTAAAGAGATAGGTGATTTTGTTAGAGCAATTATTGAAAATAAGATAAAGTATCTATCAGGTGTGGTAATTAATTTTGATGGTGCTTTATCAAATTATATTTATTAAATTAAATTAGTTCTAACGTTTCTTAAATTCTACATTAGGAGCTTCTGGTTGATTTGATATTAGAATTAATCCGCCATCACTTAATTGTTTGATCAGCTGCATTACTTCTTTTTCAACTTGGTTTCTCTGTAGACCTGTTTGTTGAGCAAAAATTTCAACTAATTCTGTAATCTTTCGTTTTCCATTACATGATTTCCAAAATTCAACAATAGCTTGATTTACCATAAATCCTTGATCGTGTTCATTAGCTAAAATCAAAGAGCCATCCTCTTGTTTTACCAACTTTCCAACTCCTTGAGGCAATGCAGTTTCATAATCAATTGGTGCTGGAGTTGACATACCTGCTCCCATATTTTTTAGGGTGGCTTTTGCTTCGTCAGACATTTTATCCATCGACCAAGGAGGATTCCAAACAATATCGACTTTAACGTTATTTACACCTGGAACTTTTTTGGCATATCTTGTAACATCTTGTACTAATGTTTCATGTAATGGACAGCCTTGAGTCGTCATAGTCATTTTGATATTTACATCGTTATTTTCTAGTACATCAATTCCATAGATTAAACCCATATCAACAATATTGAGTGGAACCTCAGGGTCCATACATTGTTTTAATGAATCCCTTACTGCTTGAGATGTAACTGTGATCATCTTCTTATCAACTCTCTAAAAAACAATAAAAACTTTCTATTAATTAGCTTCAAATAATTTTTTAATCGATACTTCGAATGGGGCTTTGGCTATGCCTTTTTCAGTGATTATGCCTGATATTAATTCCGGTGGAGTCATATCAAATGCTGGATTTATCACATTAATTCCATCTGGAGCAGTTTTTTTATCTCCAATTCCAGTTACCTCACTACCGTTTCTCTGTTCTATCACTACATCTTCAGGGTTACTTTGTAAATCAAATGTCGAAAGAGGAGCTGCTACATAAAATGGAATTCCATGCTGTTTCGCAATTAATGCAACTTGATATGTACCAATTTTGTTAAAAACATGACCAGTATGTAGAATTCTATCAGCTCCTACAATTACCTTATTGACTAATCCTTTTGCCATCGTATAACCGACTGCAGTATCTGGAATTAGACTAACATCTATTCCATCATGTTTTAATTCAAAAGCGGTAAGACGTGAACCTTGCTGAACAGGTCGTGTTTCTGTAGCTATAACTTTGATTTTTTTTCCACTTTCTTTAGTTGCCCGTATTACACCTAACGCAGTACCATAAGCTACTGTTGCCAATGCCCCCGCATTACAATGAGTCATTATGGTATCATTATCGTTAAATAATTCTGAACCATGTTTTCCCATTGCTATATTGGTTTGTACATCTTCTTCGGCCATTTTTTTGGCAGTTTGGACAACAGATTCTTTTATTTCAGATACATTATTATTTTCATTAGCAACTTTCATTATTGTTTCTAGCCCCCATTTCAAATTTACAGCAGTGGGTCTTGTTTCAAAGAGAATTTTTCTAGCCTTTTCTAAATCTTCAATTAGTTCTTCTTTGGTCGTTGCCTTACTTTGTAATGCAGCAAGTGCCATACCAAAGGCACCTGATACACCTATTGCAGGTGCTCCACGAACAACCAAGGTTCGTATAGCGTTAGCTACCTCTTTGTAATCTGTAAATTCTACAAAAACAAGTTCGTTGGGTAATTTGGTTTGATCAATCATCACAAGTTTGTTATCCTTCCATTCTAAAGTTTTTAGAGATGAATGAAGCGCAGTCGTTTCTTCTGTCAACTATAGTTTTATCGTAATCGCACTATATTTAAAATGAGTCTGGTGGATTTTTCATGAAGTGTTATATTGATAATAGGAGATTCATGAAACTGCTTGCTTGATATTGGAATCCTAAACAAATACGACACTAAGAAAATGTATGCCATCTATGATAAATGGCCGGAAATTGCTAAAAATGCTTATAATACAAATATTAACCCTGTAGATTTCAAAAATATTGAACATATTGTATTTGCTGGAATGGGAGGTTCTGGTGCACTAGGAGATATTTT